>Ga0299912_10005165_pt1 | contig 10718 bp, 9 predicted proteins | sample RVTome_2_FD_207667 | JGI IMG/M metagenome (GOLD analysis project Ga0299912, IMG submission 207667) | Soil microbial communities from uranium-contaminated site in the Upper Colorado River Basin, Wyoming, United States - RVT95D214 (version 2) ... | reverse complement strand
TTCAGACGGCGCTATGGGGATGTGCGCGCCGTGGATGCCCTTTTCCACCGCGCGATGAAGTTGAGTTGGAACAATGCGTATGAGGCACTGTTCATTTCGATGTTCGCGACCATAGAGCTGCGGCGGCTCGGCATCAATCTACCATTCCTTGGACCGCTGCTTTGGTTTCCGTTGACTCCGGAATTCGAGGATGAGTTTTGGGTCCGTGTCAGCGCACTGCCCCGCAAGCTTTATGCAGACACACCACGTGGGGAGACAGGCGATCGTGACAAGTTGCAGCACTTCTTTGGATCTGCATTTCTGGCGTACGTCTTTGAATCTGGGGATGGCGCCGACCGCGTCGGCAACGCCATCGAGATGGGGGAGCGGGAATTCGTCGTGGGTGGAGCGGCTGACGAGCGGGACGTGCGTGCGAACAAACAGGGACAAGAATTCGGCCTTCACCTACTGCATGACAAATCTCTGCACCCCTCACTGTTTCTGCGGTCGAGGAGAGCACAGGAGGGTCCATGAAAGCAGTTCTGATTGTTGATGATGACAAGAGCGTGCGCGAATCGATCCGCCAAATCCTCGAGTACGAGAAGTACGACGTGCGTCTTGCGGAAGACGGTCCATCGGCCCTCTCCCAGATTGCCTCGAGTGTATTTGACCTGGTACTCCTTGATATCAAGATGCCGGGGGTCGATGGAATACAGGTACTTCAGCGAATGAAGCAGATGCAGCCGGAATTGCAGGTGGTGATGATCTCGGGGCACGGGACGATTGAAACCGCCGTCGATGCCACCAAGCGTGGTGCGTTTGATTTCCTTTCGAAGCCGTTGGACAGAGAGAAGCTGCTCATCACGGTCCGAAACGCGATCGACCAGAAGAGACTTCTGTCGGACTTCAAGGCGATGAAGGAAAAAGTCGAGGGTAAGGACGTCATTCTCGGGGAGAGCCCGAAGATCAAAGAGGTCCTTTCCATCATCGACCGCGTGGCTCCAACGGATGCACGTGTGTTGATTACGGGCGAAAATGGGGTGGGCAAAGAGCTCGTTGCGAAAGCAATCCACAGACACAGTCGTCGGCACGACAAGCCGCTGGTGGAGGTGAATTGTGCGGCAATCCCGAACGAGCTGATCGAGTCGGAGCTCTTCGGACACGAGAAGGGCTCATTTACCGGAGCGACGAACCAACGCATCGGCAAGTTTGAACTTGCCGACGGCGCAACGATCTTTCTCGATGAGATTGGAGATATGAGTCTGAACGCCCAGGCCAAGGTGTTGCGAGCGCTCGAGGAAGGAAAAATCGAGCGGGTCGGCGGGAACAAGCAAATTCCCGTCGACGTTCGCGTTATTGCTGCAACAAACAAAAACATCGCCGATGCCATCAAACGGGGTGCGTTCCGGGAGGATCTTTACCACAGATTGAATGTGATTCCGGTGCATGTCCCGCCGCTGCGCGAGCGGCGGGAGGACATTTCTGCGCTTGCAAATGCGTTCTTGGAAGAGATCTGCCTGCGAAACGGGATGCCGCGAAAGCGAATTACTGAGGCGGCTCTGAGAAAGATGCAGGCAATGGAGTGGAGCGGCAATGTGCGCGAGCTGCGGAACATTGTTGAACGGTTCGTGATCATGACTCCCGGGAATACTATCGATGCAGATCAGATTGAACCGGGTGCAGCAGGAGTCAAAAAGGAATTCAACGACTTGCTAAGTTTGGGGGGAACGTTTCAAGACTTCAAGGATCGCGCAGAGGCCGCGTTTATCAAAAAGCAGCTCGATGCGAACGGCTGGAACATCAGCCGAACAGCTGAGGCTCTGAGCATCCAGCGGAGCCACCTGTACAACAAGATGAAAAAGTTTGGATTGGCTCGGGGAGAAGAAGAGCGGAGTGAGAAGTAGAACGAAGAGAAGGAGTAGGGAGTAAGAAGAGGGGAGTTACTGGGGGTGTCGCTGGCGTACGACCTCGTACATGACAAGCGCGCCTGCAACCGATGCGTTCAGTGAAGCGATTCTGCCCTGAAGGGGTATCCTCACAAGGTGATCGCAGTGCTCTTTGACGAGTCGACGGATCCCCTTTCCTTCGTTTCCTACCACAATTGCCACCGCCGTTGAGTACTCCACTGCCGTGTACTCTTTCGTACCCGACGCATCCAGACCGATGATCCAATACCCTTCTTCTTTCAACTTTTCCAGTGTCCGCACTATGTTGGTAACTTGGACGATGGCAATATGCTCTGTTGCCCCGGCGGAGGCTTTCACTACTGAGCTGGTTACGGCGGCGGCATGATGCTTCGGGAGAACCACTCCGTGGACTCCCGCACACTCGGCCGTTCGAACCAGCGCACCGAGGTTGTGTGGATCTTCAATACCGTCGAGAATCAGGATGAATCCCATCTCCTTGTGCTTCACAGGGATGTTGAGCACGTGGGTGAGCTCGGCAAATCGTTTGCCTGCCATCACGGCAACGACGCCCTGTGCAGCCGCATCACCGGCTATTCTCCGGAACCCTTGTTGATCTGTCTCGGAGATCTCAATGTTGTTCCCCCGCGCCCGATTGTGTATCTCCTCGATGATCGCACCATGGACGTTTTCGAGAACGACAATTCTTTCGATCTGAGTTCCTGCCTTCAGGGCTTCTAAAACTGGCTTGCGGCCGGCAATGATCATGTGCATGAGTAGTCGTGGTCGTATGTATCAGTGAGGAGTGTGCGGTTGGTTCGAATCAAGCGGCGAAGTGGTGTCAGGGCTTCTGGCGAGCGCGAGATCTTCGCGCAAGATACTTCTCCAAACCCCAGCCGATCATAAAAAGGATGATTCCAATGACGCTGAGGTAGAGCTCAATCCACATGCTTGGGCTCTGGATTCCCTGGACCAGCCCGATCATCACGCAGGCGATTCCGAGTGCTTCACATGCTTTTGCGACCACCATCACTCCCAAGGCTCTTCCAATGAACCATTTTCATCCACGCTATCGGGTTTAGGGCCGGCTGCGGCGGCCTGCCTGAATCCTGCCGTCAGCATGTACTGGTGATTCCCGAAGTAGGCATCGCCGGGGGAAAACTTCATGATGCGAAGGGTGATAGATGTCTCCTGCCGGACCCTTCCAAGAACGGGTTGTGCTCCCGCCGCGCATAACATCCACTTTCCGAGGACAGCTCGGCGAGAATCACGATGCAGCCTCAGCACTGGGTTGCCTCGCCCTTCGGTCGATATGCGCTAGAGAAAGAAGGCCGATGAGAAAAATGACAACACTGATGAGTTGAGCTTCCGAGAGGCCGTAGAGGATCCTTGGGTTGAGACGCACGAATTCGATCCCGAACCGGAAGACGCTCGCCATCATCAAGTAGATCATGAAGAGCTTTCCATCGGGGAAAGTCCTCGTGCGAAGTTTCCAGAGTATGGCAAATCCAACTATGGATAGGATCAATTCGTACACCGGTACGGGATGGAGCGGCGTCAGCTCGTCGAAGCGGGTGATGGGGTACCCGATCCGGTCTCTTCCCACAGGTATTACGCGGAGCGAATCGTAATGCCAGAACTTGGCTTCCTCAGGGCGCGCAAGGAAATACTCCTCAAGAGCGTTCGTGGGTTTCGCCGTTCCCTGGGCATAGATGGTCCCCCACGGCAGCTGTGTCGGAACGCCATAGTCTCCATCGCCTGAAAAATGACAGCCGAGCCTGCCGACTCCATATCCGATCATGAGCGCGAGTGCAAGGGCGTCCCAGACCTTGAGGAAAGGGACCTTTTTTGCTCTGACGTGTAGGAACACGGCGACCATCGCCACAATGAACCCGCCATACCATGTCAGTCCGCCTGCTGAAAGTGCCATGCTGAAAGGATGTCTCAGAAACGCATCCCAATTCTCGATAAGGAAGAGCAGCTTTGCTCCTGCGATCCCGAAGATCACCGCAAAGATTGTGATCGCGCTGGCGAGGTCGGGATCTATTTTCTTCCGTCTGAATTCAATGGACAGGACGTAGCCGCCAAGCAGAAACCCGATGCCGAGCATGAGGCCGTAGCTGTATATCTTGATCGGACCGATTTCGAAGAGTATGGGAATCACAGGTTCATGGACAGGTTAGTGTGATAGCCAGCGTGATTTGTCGACAAACACCTCGACAAATCTTTTGGGTGATTCTTTCAGCAGGGCCACCTTCTTCTCGGATATGCGCACCCAGAACGAGTTGGTCTCTCCGTCAAGTCCCTTGATGGTGATCTCGTACGTCCCCCGCAAATCATCATACTCGCGTGAGAATTGTGCATGTCCGGCCCTGGGCAAACTCAACTGCGGGGCCTTGAGTCCCAGGATCGTGAAACGAAGAGCACGCTCGCTTTGTTCTTCCCGGACCGAGAGATCGTACGTAAACGTCGAGAACAACTGGGTCGTTTCCAGCATGAACAGAGTCTTGTAGCGCTGCTCGCGTTCATTGAATGTTGGTGTAATGAGGAGGCGGTAATCGAGGGTAGGCAGGTGCTTGGCCTTCGCCATCTGCTAGGACCTATGATCTGAGTGCCGGGTTGACATGCGGGTGGCCACGTGAAAGTCACACCTCAAAGTACGTTGCCTCTTCATGTTTGAACATGTCGAGGACTTCTTTCGGCGACTTGACTTCCAGCAAGTGTTTGCGGAAGTCTTCTTTGCTCATGAGTCGGGAGATGCGGCTAAGGAGCTTGATGTGGGGACCGACCATGTTGTCCTTTCCGACGAGCAGAAAGACAAGACGGACGGGCTTTTCGTCGAGGGACTGGTAATCGATTGGGTTCGCCGTGGTCGCAAAGGCAGCCACGATGTCGGACACCGCGTCGGTTTTTCCGTGTGGGATGGCAAAACCGTTGCCGACGCCGGTCGACATGATCTTCTCCCTCTCGAAGATGGCGTCCCGCACCCTGGCCTTGTCGACGACCTTGGGGGAAGTTGCGACGAGGTCGATCATCGCATCGATGATTTCATCCTTGGAGTTGCCTTCAAGACCTGTGACGACCAGGTTTTCCGTCAAGATATCGCTGATCTTCATGCCGCTAAACATCTCCTATGGTTCATCACGCCACGTGACAACTTTTCTTTCGTACTGGTTTGCGAGGGCATCGGCGGTCATCCGGTCCTGCCCTTCCGCGTAGATATGGAACAGCGGGCGCTCCTTGTCCGGAATCAGGAGGACCGCCACTTCCTGTCTGGAGTCGTCAAAGTAAATCTTCACGCCGTCAACGAGGTCCCGGCGCTGCCCCTCCGAGCTGCGCATGATGTTGCGCATGACTTTTCCCTTGTGCTCCCACGAGCAATTGACGTCCCGTTTGGCCTGGTGAAGGCGCGGGATCTCTTTGTCGATTTCACCGAGCCCCTTGCCGGAGAGCGCCATCATTTCAAGGATTTTTGCCACCGAATACATGGCATCGGTTGCAAAGAAAAAATCAGTGAAGATGAATCCGCCCAGCGTGCCGCCGACAAACTGCGCGGTCTTGTTTGCCGCCGTTTCCATCATCGCCAAGTGGCTGTTTCGTGTCTTGGTGACCTGGACGTTTCTTTGTCTTGCCACCAGGTCAATCTCTCCGGATGATGTGATCGGCACCGCGATTGCCTTCACATCCTTCGTGGTTCTCATGAATAGGTCGGCGACGATCGTCAGCAGGCGGTCACTGTCGACCGCAACCCCCATTTCGTTTACGACGGACAGCTTCTCTCCTCCGGCATCGATGAGTGCACCGATATCATATTTCAACGAGGTGACGATGTGTGAAAGTTGCTTCAGCGAGTAATCGAACTCGTACTTGTCTCGCGTGAGCTTCTTGGGGTCGAGATGCGCGTTGAGGGCCACGACCTGGCAATCAAAGCCCCCGAGAATGATGGGGAAGATCGTCGACGCCACGCCGTTCGAATAGTCAATCACCAGCCTAAACTTGCGCTTGCTGATCACCTCAATGTCAAGGGAGGAAAGGAACTTCTGTTTGTAGACCTCGGTCGTGCGCTCCGGAAAAGAAATATCGCCGACTCTTTCTTGGGGTGCGCGGGGGAAATCTTCTCCGAAAAACAGCCGTTCGATCGTCTTTGTTTTCCCTGCCGGCAAGTCTTTTCCACTGGCATCGAAGAAGATGATGTCGGTGAGGTTCTTGTCGTACGGCGACTTGCGCACGTAGATGCCGCCGGCCTCCTTGCCGCTGCTCAGCTCATGCCGCAGCAGGGGAATGGAGGTGGCGCGAAGGTCGAAGGTGTCGACACCCGCGGACACAATGCCGCAGATGAGTGCGCGGTTCATCATGCGGGAGACGTTGTCTGGATCGCGGCATGTGACCACGGTTTTTCCTTGTCCGATGAACGCCCCGTAGGCGGCGCCGAGCTTTGCTCCGAACTCAGGGTTCATTTCAATGTTGGAAAGACCCGTGACACGCGAGTCGCTGAAGAGCTCGCGCAGCCATTTGTCCTCCCAGACCAGGCTCCTTGTCAGGATCGCGCCTTCTTCGACCACCTTCTCGGGCCACAGTTTGATATTTGCCGAGAGGCGCGCGCGCCGGCCGATCCAGCATGCATCTCCGATGAAGACATTTTCAGCGACCACAGCCTTCTCTCCGATGGAACATTTCGAGCAGATAACGTCGGAGGAGAGCTCGACACTGTGGCCCACGACGACGTCGTTCCAGAGCACAGAGTTGCTTATCGCCGCCCCGGGACCGATCACGCAGTTGTCTCCGACAACGGTATTGGAGAGCGTGACATTGTCGCTGATCGTGCAATTTGCGCCGATGACCACGGTCCCTCGGATTTGCAGGTGGTCGGGGTTGTATGACGTTCCCTCTCCGACAAACAGTGAGCCCCGCTTCGTGCCGTCGATATCGATTTTCACCGTGCCGTTCAGCGCGTCGATGTGCGCTTCCTGGTACTCGTTTAGATTGCCGATGTCGCGCCAGTACCCTTCAGCGACGTATCCATATAGACCGAGATCCTGCCGGAGCAACAACGGAAACAGGTCTTTGCTGAAGTCGTAATCTTCCCGATAAGGGATGAGATTGATGACGTCCGGTTCCAGGATATAGATGCCTGTGTTGATCGTATCGCTGAAGACCTCTCCCCACGTCGGCTTCTCGAGGAAGCGTGTGATCTTGCCGTCATCGCCTGTGATCACTACACCGAACTGCAACGGGTTCGGCGTATGGGTGAGCACAACGGTTGCCTTTGCCTCGCGTTCCTCGTGGAACTTCAAGGCCTCGCCCAGATCGAAGTCCGTCAGCACGTCGCCGCTGATCACCATGATTCGTTCGTGCAAGCCGTCGGTAGCATTCCGCACGCTTCCGGCGGTTCCGTAGTCGGCATCCGCCTTGACGTAGCCCATCTTTACTCCAAAGCGTGCGCCGTCGCCAAAGTACTCTATGATCACCTCAGGCGTGTAGAACAACGATGCGATCAGATCGGTGATCCCATGCTTCTTCAAAAGCATCACGATATGTTGCATCATGGGCTTGTTGACCATCGGCGCCATCGGTTTTGGGGTGTTGCAGGTGAGAGGTCGTAATCGGGTGCCAAACCCGCCAGCCATTATAACTGCCTTCATAGCGTGGCTACGTCAGTCAGGACAGAGTGAGATTGGATATCCAACGAGTTCGTGACGCCCCGGCGGAAATGGGTGAGCGCCCGAACGGGGGTCACGTCGTTTGAATGAATCCCGCTTTTGTATTGCGGGGCCTGACAAAGATAGGGAAAAAGGGAATAGAATTCAACCTACGCCGAAAGCGCACGGTCCAAGTCTGCGATGATGTCTTCTACGTCCTCAAGGCCGACCGAAATTCGTACAAGCCCGTCCGTGACGCCGATCCTTTGTCGCTGCTCGAAAGGGATGGAGGCGTGCGTCATTGTTACCGGGTGCGTAATGATGGTTTCCACGCCTCCGAGGCTCTCAGCCAGAGCGCACAGCCGGACGTTGTTCAGGAGCGAAGCGGCTGCGGACAAGTTCCCAAGATCAAACGCCACCATGCCCCCGAACGCACGCATTTGCTTTCTTGCCAGTTCGTGTTGGGGATGGTCCGGAAGACCGGGATAGTAGACTTTCCGGACCTTTCTCTGCTGGGTGAGCCACCGGGCCACAGCCAATGCGTTTTCACTGTGTTGTTTCATGCGGACTGCAAGCGTCTTTGTGCCGCGCAGACAGAGCCAAGAATCGAAGGGACTCAACACTGCGCCTACTGACTTCTGAAGAAAACGCAGGCGCTCGGCAAGGGCCGCTCCGTTGAGGGCAATGAATCCACCAAGCATGTCGCTGTGGCCATTGAGGTACTTGGTCAAACTGTGCACAACAATATCGAAACCGAGAGTGAGCGGCTGCTGGAGGTACGGGGTCGCAAAGGTGTTGTCAATCACCGAGGTCAGGTTGTGGGCTTTTGCGAGGGCGGCTGTCCCAGCAATATCGGAGATCTCCATCGTAGGGTTCGTCGGTGTTTCTACGAAGAGCATCCGTGTGTTCGGCTTGATCGCGTGTTCAACGATTTGCAGATCCGTGGTGTCGACGAAATCAAACTGCAATCCGTACTCCTCCCACACCTGTCGTGCGATGCGATACGTCCCCCCGTACACGTTTTGCGAAACGATAACGCGATCGCCCGGCGTGACCAGGTGCATGACGGCGTCGATGGCAGCCATCCCTGATCCAAACGCCAATCCATGTGTGCCCGCTTCGAGGGCCGCTATGTTCTGCTCGAGTGCAGTTCGAGTCGGATTGGATACTCGTGAATATTCATACCCCTTGTGCTTGCCGAGTCCCTCCTGCACATACGTGGAAGTGAGAAACACCGGTGTCATGATTGCGCCTGTGGACGGGTCCGGCCTCTGTCCTGCGTGTATGGCTTTCGTTGAAAATCCCATGAAGGGCTCGGTAATTTGGTCTTAGGAATAGAAGGTCTAGTATTCAAATGTGAATAGACAGATGGAAGATTGCCAGTTGAAGATCGAAGATGTTGACTGGTGAGTGGAGCCGCAAATCTTCTGCATCCACCTGCCCCAACGAACAATCCTGCCTCCATCGCGAGCGTTTCTAATCCTCGATTGAAAATCCTCCATTCCTTGTTCTCAGTCAGGCGTCATTCTAATAATGTTGTGCTTGTCAACTGAGAATAGCCCGATCGAAAATTGTCCCCGCCAGCCTTACGGCAGTCATGCCTCTGTGTGCTGACAGAACGTAGACGGGTAGGAATCGAGAATCCAAGACATGGCAAGCTAGTGTCCAACAAGTAAATTCTTCTCCGTGCCCGGTTCCACTTTGATTGGAATGTCCAGCGTAAGTGCAGTCTTCGTGTTTGAAACAAGCCCAAGCACCATGCAAACCCCAATCTTAATTTGAAATCCCAAATCCCTTCCCAAGTCTCTTTTGCTCCTTACTTTCCCATAAATTCCACGACATCATACCGCGTAATGATGCCGCTGAGCTTCTGGTTTTCCTCGACAAGAACTGCGGAGTTCTTTTTTGGGGTCATCAGGCGAATGACATCCTCGATGTGCGATTCAGTGTTTACGATCGGGAAGCTGGGGCCCATCATACTCTGTACTGCGGAAGCAAGGCGACCCGGATCCTCCATGACTGCGGTCATCAGCTCATAGTCGTGCACTGCACCCACTGAGTGGCTGCTCTCCAGAACCGGCAGCTGGGAGATATCGTGGTCTTTGATCAGCGCGAGCGCCTCGCGGATCGTCGTCGTTGGCTGAACGGCGACGAGTCCATTCACCTTTTGTCCTTTGGCCTGCAGGACGTACCGTGCCGTGATTTTCTCCGGTATCAGGAAACCGTACTCGCGCATCCAGTCGTCGTTGTAGATCTTGCTTATGTACCGCTCGCCTGAATCCGGGAGAAGAACTACGATAAGATCATCCTGCTTGAAACGGTCAGCGATCTTCAGCATTCCTGCCACGGCCGTTCCGCTTGACCCGCCGGCCATTAGGCCCTCTTCTTTCGTGAGCCGGCGCGCCATCAGAAAAGACTCCTTATCAGTTACCTCAATCACATCATCAATACATTCGAAGTTGAGGACGCCGGGGATATAGTCCTGCCCGATACCCTCAACCTTATACGTTTTCAGCACCGGGGAAATCTTTTTTGTATAGAAGTACTCGGACAGCACCGAACCCTTGGGATCGATGCCGATCACCTTGATGTTGGGGTTCATTTCTTTCAAGAATTTCCCGGCTCCGCTGATTGTGCCGCCCGTGCCGATGCCGCAGACGAAATAGTCAATTTTACCGTCGGTCTGTTTCCAGATCTCGGGGCCGGTCGTTGCGTAATGAGAATCGGGGTTTTTGGGGTTGTAGTACTGATTCGCGAGGATGGAGTTGGGACGCTCGCGCACAATTGCCTTCGCCACTTCTGTGTAGCTTTCGGGCGACTCATGCGGCACGGCGGTCGGCGTAACGATCACCTCCGCACCAAATGCCCTCAGCAGACTGATCTTTTCTGTGCTCATCTTGTCGGGAACCGTAAAGACCGTCTTGTATCCCTTCACAGCCGCGACAAGTGCGAGTCCCATCCCGGTATTGCCTGACGTGGATTCCACAATTGTGCCGCCGGGTTTCAGGCGTCCGCCCTGTTCCGCCTCCTCAATAATTGAGAGAGCGATGCGGTCCTTCACGGACCCACCCGGATTGAAGTACTCCACCTTCGCGAGGATCAATCCCCGCACGTTCTTTGTCACTTTGTTCAGTCTAACGAGGGGTGTTCGCCCGATGGTCTGAAGGATGCTGTCGTAATAGCGGACCGTGCTCAA
>Ga0299912_10005162_pt1 | contig 10720 bp, 7 predicted proteins | sample RVTome_2_FD_207667 | JGI IMG/M metagenome (GOLD analysis project Ga0299912, IMG submission 207667) | Soil microbial communities from uranium-contaminated site in the Upper Colorado River Basin, Wyoming, United States - RVT95D214 (version 2) ... | reverse complement strand
TCCTTTGTCTCACAAGTAAGAACGGACCGAATTAAGACCTCATCAATGCTGGTCTTTTCAAGGGCTTCGACATGAGCTTCCTCAATGAGCGTTCCGGCCGAAACGATAAGTTTATTCGCAACAGAATCCATAATATCAAGAGCTGCCGTCCGGCCCAAAATACGGTCACCCAAGGGGGTAATAACTTCACCGCCTTCAACAACTGCGCGAAGACTTAATCCTCTTTCCGTACCGCAATCATGCTCAACAATGATGCAATCTTGTGCAACATCAACAAGACGACGCGTTAGATATCCAGAGTTCGCCGTTTTTAAGGCCGTATCTGTTAACCCTTTACGAGCCCCGTGCGCGGAATTGAAGTACTCGAGAACATTGAGACCTTCCTTAAAATTGGAAATAATGGGGGTTTCAATGATTTCACCAGAAGTTTTAGAAATCAATCCACGCATACCCGCAAGTTGGCGCATTTGTGCAGCCGAACCACGTGCGCGAGAATGGGCCATCATATAAACAGAGTTGATAGGTTCCCCTGGCTTAATTTCAGAGATATCTTTCATCATGGCTTCAGCAACTTGCTCTGTGCACTTCGTCCAAGCGTCCGTCACTTTGTTATAACGTTCACCATTGGTAATAAGTCCATCCATGTATTGTTGCTGGAACTCCCCAATTTTTTCACGGGTATCCGCCACGAGTTTTTTCTTTTCTTCTGGCACAACCAAATCATCTTTACCAAATGAAATTCCCGAGATAGTCGCATACCGGAAGCCAAGTCCCATAAGGCGATCAGAGAAAATAACAGCGTCCTTTTGACCGCAGTTACGATAGATCATATCCACAAGTTTAGAAATTTCGGTCGAGGTCAATAATTGGTTAATCGCATCAAACTTCACACCTTGGTGCTTTGGCATAATATCCCACAAAAGCATCCGACCTGGTGTTGTTTGCGCCCGCATAACTATCTTTTGACCGTTGTCATCGACTGCCTCATACCTTGCCGTAATATTGGCATGGAGAGAAACTACCTTTTGATGAAGGGCATGTTCAATTTCAGCAAGGTCAGAAAAGGCGGAACCTTCTCCAAGTTCACCTTCTCGTTCCAAAGTTAAATAATAAAGCCCCAATACGATATCCTTTGAAGGAGTAATAATTGGTTTACCACTCGCAGGATGAAGGATGTTGTTTGTGGACATCATCAAAACACGCGCTTCCAACTGGGATTCTAAGGATAATGGGATGTGAACCGCCATTTGGTCCCCATCAAAGTCAGCGTTATAAGCCGTACAAACGAGGGGATGAAGCTGGATCGCTTTTCCTTCAACAAGCAGAGGTTCAAAGGCTTGAATACCAAGACGATGCAGGGTTGGTGCCCGGTTGAGAAGAACGGGATGTTCACGGATAACTTCTTCTAAAATATCCCATACTTCAGGACGTTCTTTTTCAACCATACGTTTTGCGGCTTTTATGGTATTGGCAAGGCCGTACCGCTCAAGGCGTGAATAAATAAAAGGTTTAAAGAGCTCAAGTGCCATCTTTTTTGGAAGTCCACATTGATGAAGCTTAAGCTCGGGCCCTACCACGATAACAGAGCGCCCAGAGTAATCGACGCGCTTTCCTAAGAGGTTTTGACGGAACCGCCCTTGTTTTCCTTTTAGCATATCGGATAAGGATTTCAGCGGACGACGATTTGTGCCCGTAATCACCCGTCCCCGGCGACCATTATCAAACAGGGCATCTACTGATTCCTGTAGCATCCGCTTTTCATTTCGCACGATAATGTCAGGAGCATGAAGCTCAATGAGGCGCTTTAAGCGATTATTTCGGTTGATAACCCGACGATAAAGATCATTCAGATCAGAGGTCGCAAACCGACCCCCATCTAAAGGCACCAGCGGGCGAATTTCCGGTGGAATTACGGGGACAACTTCCAAAACCATCCATTCAGGACGACTTCCTGATTGGATAAAAGCCTCTACGAGCTTCAAACGCTTGACGTATTTTTTTCTCTTTAATTCGGATTTCGTCTCGAAGAGAGCTTCGCGAAGCTGAACTTGTTCTTTTTCCAAATCAATGACTTTCAGCATATCACGGAGGGCTTCCGCTCCAATTCCTGCTTCAAAAGCATCCACGCCGTACTCATCCTGAGCCTTATAATATTCTTCTTCACTGAGGAGCTGCCCCTTCTTTAGGGACGTCAGACCAGGTTCAAGAACGATGTAATTTTCAAAATAAAGAATTTTTTCCAGATCCTTCAACATAAGATCTAAAAGAAGTCCAACGCGACTAGGCAAGGATTTGGTAAACCAAATATGCGCAACAGGCGAGGCGAGCTCAATATGGCCCATACGCTCACGGCGAACCTTGGTAAGGGTCACTTCAACACCGCACTTTTCGCAGATAATTCCGCGGTATTTCATGCGCTTATACTTACCGCACAGGCACTCATAATCTTTAATGGGTCCAAAAATCCGAGCGCAGAAAAGACCATCCCGCTCTGGCTTAAAGGTCCGATAGTTGATCGTCTCAGGCTTTTTAATTTCTCCAAAGGACCAAGAGCGGATCTGCTCGGGACTTGCAATGGAAATACGAATATTATCAAATTGCTGGGGTCCCGCAACCTTTCCAAAAAGATTCATTACATCACGCATGCCGTTCTCCTAAATACATTTCATCGCTCTTAAGAAGAGAAGGGGAATATCCCCTCCTCCCTCTAACATTTTCTTACACTTTTGTTCCCAATTCCACATTCAACCCCAAAGAGCGCAGCTCTTTCATCAATACGTTGAAGGATTCAGGAATACCGGATTCAAAATTATCATCTCCACGAACAATGGATTCATACACCTTCGTACGACCCGAAACGTCGTCGGACTTCACTGTCAACATCTCTTGGAGGGTATAGGAAGCTCCATAAGCTTCAAGCGCCCAAACTTCCATTTCTCCAAATCGTTGCCCTCCGAACTGAGCCTTACCACCGAGCGGTTGCTGCGTGACGAGGCTGTAAGGCCCTACAGAGCGCGCATGAATTTTATCATCCACAAGATGGTGCAGTTTCAGCATATACATATACCCAACTGTCACTTTCCGATCAAAGGGCTCACCTGACCGTCCATCGATCAAAGTGACTTGGCCACTAGTATCAAGGTTTGCTTTCTTGAGCTGATGATTGATATCCGCTTCATGCGCCCCATCGAAAACAGGTGTTGCCATGGGAATCGCTGAAGTCAAGTTGGTCGCAAGCTCTACCACCTCATCATCGGACATGGCCTTAATGTCCTTAACAATGCTCTCATCTTCATAAGCATGGTCTAAGGCCGCTCTCAACACGTTGATATCTTTATGTTCTTCAATAGCCATTTTGGCAAGGGCGTCATTAATTTGGCGACCCAATCCCGCGGCAGCCCATCCTAAATGGGTTTCAAGGATCTGCCCTACGTTCATACGAGAGGGAAGGCCTAGAGGATTCAGAACGATATCGACGGGAGTCCCATCCTCAAGGTGAGGCATATCCTCCACAGGAACGATACGAGAAACAACACCTTTGTTTCCGTGGCGACCCGCCATTTTGTCCCCAGATTGAAGTTTACGCTTAACAGCCACGAAGACTTTCACTTGCTTTAAAACACCAGTTGGCAATTCATCGCCCCGGCGAAGTTTTTCGACCTTATCTTCAAAACGAGCTTGAAGAACAGTAATCCGTTCATCATGATGCTGTTTAGCCGACTCAAGAGCCGACATGATCGCATCATCCTCAACGGTAATTTGCCGCCATTGCCCTTTAGACAAGGAATCGAGAACTGACTTTATAATCTTTGTTCCCTTCTTCACGCCTGTAGAGGCGCTAGCAGCCTTTTGATTTAACAGTAAGTCTTCCAAAGATGCATAGAAGTTTCGATCCAAGATTGACCGCTCTGCATCCCTATCTTTTGCAAGACGCTCAATTTCAGCTCGCTCAATGGCCAAAGAACGTTCATCCTTCTCAACACCACGACGAGAGAAGACGCGAACCTCGACAACGGTTCCTTGAACTCCCGGCGGAAGTCTTAAGGATGAGTCTCTCACATCAGAAGCTTTCTCACCAAAGATCGCCCGTAAAAGTTTTTCCTCCGGTGTAGAGGGAGATTCCCCCTTCGGGGTAACTTTACCCACCAGAATATCCCCGGGCTTTACGACTGCCCCTATGTAAACAATGCCCGCTTCATCCAAATGGCGTAAAGCTTCATCACCCACATTGGGAATATCGCGTGAAATTTCCTCATTTCCTAATTTGGTATCACGAGCAGCAACTTCAAATTCTTCAATATGAATCGAGCTAAAGATATCTTCCTTAACGATACGTTCAGAAATTATGATAGAATCTTCAAAGTTGTACCCATTCCAAGAGACGAAAGCCACAAGTGCATTGGACCCAAGAGCAAGCTCGCCCATGTTCATACATGGACCATCGGCGATAATGTCACCCTTCTCAACCTTATCCCCTACTGTCACAAGTGGTTTTTGGTTGACACAGGTCTTATCATTAGAACGCTGGAATTTTAAAAGATTATAAATGTCTACATTGCTTGTGGTCATAGCGCTCTCATCAGTGACACGAATCACGATACGTGATGCATCGACTTGATCCACAACCCCAGTTCGTTTTGCAACCACAGCCACGCCTGAATCGCGAGCAACAGGACCTTCCATTCCAGTTCCCACAAAAGGAGCCTCTGTCCGTAACAAAGGAACGGCTTGGCGCTGCATGTTTGATCCCATGAGAGCACGGTTTGCGTCATCATTTTCAACGAAGGGAATCAAAGAAGCTGCAACCGAGACAATCTGTTTCGGCGAGATATCCATCAGATCAATTTCTGCTGCGGGGGCTACAACAAACTCTCCGTTCCGTCGGCAGCTTACAAAGTCTGTCATAAACTGATTTTTTTTATCTAATTCAGCATTGGCTTGGGCAATTGTATGCTTCCCCTCATCCATTGCGCTGAGATACATAATTTCATTCGTAACCTTGCCATCAATAACCTTACGGTAAGGTGTTTCAATGAACCCATATTTGTTCACCCGTGCATAGGTCGCAAGCGAGTTAATAAGGCCGATATTCGGGCCTTCCGGCGTTTCAATCGGACAAATTCGTCCATAGTGGGTAGGATGCACGTCACGAACTTCAAAGGTAGCTCGATCACGGGTCAATCCCCCTGGCCCCAAAGCTGAAAGGCGTCGCTTATGATTGATTTCAGAGAGTGGATTTGTTTGATCCATAAACTGAGACAACTGAGACGTACCAAAAAATTCACGTACAACCGCGGCAGCCGGCTTTGCATTGATCAAATCATGTGGCATGACCGTATCAATTTCAACCGAGCTCATTCTTTCGCGAATCGCCCGCTCCATACGAGAAAGTCCAATACGGTATTGATTTTCCAAAAGCTCCCCCACTGATCGGACACGCCTGTTCCCCAGGTTATCAATGTCATCAATGACGCCTCGCCCATCTTTCAAGTCCAAAAGAACTTTCACAATTGCGATGATGTCATCTTTACGCAAAACGCGAAGCGTATCAGGTGCATCAAGGGCTAAGCGGGAATTCATTTTTACGCGACCAACGGCAGACAAATCATAGCGCTCTTGGTCAAAGAAAAGACTGCGGAAGAGAGCTTCTGCTCCCTCGATCGTTGGCGGTTCACCTGGGCGCAAGATTCTATAGATATCCACAAGGGCATCCTCGCGCGTCATATTTTTATCTGCCATCAGCGTATTACGTAGGTAGGCACCCACATTCAGGTGATCAATATCTAAGGTAGGAACCGTTTTGATCCCAGCTTCTGCTAAGGTATCAAGAACGGCAGGCGTAATTTCATCACCCGCTTCCGCGTAAATCTCACCCGTGCTTTCATTGATCAAGTCATTGGCAATATAACGACCTACCATATCATCCTGATAAACCAATACCTCCTTAAGCCCTTCTGTTTCAAGTTTTCGAGCAAACCGAGGATTCATCTTGGCGCCTTCAGCAGCAACAACTTTACCTGTTTTGGCATCAATCAAATCATGGGCAAGCTTTCCTACTTTTACGACTTCTGGACGAAATGCTGTCTTCCAGTGTTCTTTGGATTTCGTATATTCAACAGTTCCATAAAAGGTATTCAAAATCTCTTCGCGAGACATCCCCTGGACTTCAAGAGGATCAAGTTTTTCGTCCTTCTTTTCTGCCAGTTTTCGTTTCGCTTCAGTTTCTGCATTATCAAGAGCTAAAAGGAATGTTGTAACTGGAAATTTTCTTTTGCGGTCAATACGTGCAAAAACGATGTCTTTCGCATCAAACTCAAAATCTACCCAAGATCCCCGATAAGGGATTACACGGCAGGAAAAGAGATATTTTCCAGAAGAATGTGATTTTCCACTATCGTGGTCAAAGAAAACGCCTGGCGAGCGATGCATTTGAGAGACAACAACCCGCTCAATGCCATTGATAACAAAGGTCCCATTTGCTGTCATGAGCGGGATATCGCCCATGTAAACTTCTTGTTCTTTAATATCGCGGATGGATTTGGCACCTGTGTCTTCATCCACATCCCATACAACTAACCGGAAGGTTACGCGTAAGGGCGCAGCATAGGTCATTCCCCGTTGCTTACATTCATCCACGTCATACTTAGGCGCATCAAAGTCATAACGATAAAACTCAAGTTGGGATTTGCCTAAAAAGTCACTGATAGGAAATACTGATTGGAAGACTTCTTGCAACCCAACAGATACCCTCTTTTCAGCAGGCGCATCCATTTGCAGAAAATTCTCATACGATGTCTTTTGCAGCTCGATTAGGTTAGGCAAAGGAGCTATTTCAGGAATCCGGGCAAAGCTTTTCCGGATCCTTTTGCGCTCTGTATAGGTTCGTGCCATTGATACCCCTTAGTTCCAGTGTTCAGTATTCATAAATAAGTGTAGCAGTGTAACAGTATTGCAGTGTTGCAGAAATTCTTTCATGATGAAGCGTTAGCTTCATCTTCACTTCTGCGACACTGCTATACTTACTACTTAAGTTCGACTTTAGCGCCGACAGCTTCGAGCTTCTTCTTAATTTCTTCAGCTTCCGCCTTAGGAGCGGCATCTTTCAAAGTCTTTGGCGCACCTTCAACGAGGTCCTTGGCTTCTTTCAAGCCTAGGCCTGTAACGGTACGAACTTCTTTAATAACTTCGATTTTCTTATCGCCCACAGCGGCCAGAATAACTTCAAATTCAGTTTTTTCTTCGGCAGGCGCAGCTTCTGCAGCCATTCCCGCAGCCGCAGCAACTGCCACAGGAGCAGCAGCGCTCACGCCCCACTTTTCCTCAAGCATTTTGGAAAGCTCAGCGGCTTCCATTACAGTAAGTTCAGAAAGTTGATCAACAATTTTTTCAAGACTTGCAGCCATGTTTAATTACTCCTTTGTTAGTATATAGGGTCGTTCACGCCTTTTTACCATAGGCAGAAAATACCCGAGCCAATTGACCTGCAGGGGCCTGCAAAACGCCAGCGACGCGTGTCGCGGGCGTTGAAAGAATACCAATAATCTTCGCTCGTAATTCGTCCAGGGAGGGAAGTTTTGAAAGGGCTTCAACTTCTTTTCCATTCAAAATCTTACCGTTTAATATTCCCCCAACAACCTTGAGTTTCTCATTACCGTTGGCAAACTTTATTGTTACCTTTGCAGCCGCAACAGGATCCTTTGAATAAGCCAGCGCTGTCGGCCCAGAAAACAAAGCATTAAGGCCTTCGTTATCTGTACCAGCAACAGCCAAGCGTGCCAATGTATTTTTGGCAACCTTGTACTGTGCGCCCGCTTCGCGTATTTGCCGCCTTAAATCAGATACTTCTGCCACTGTAAGCCCCTTTTGTTGGGTCACAATGATCAGGTTTGAATCTGCAAAGCCCTGACGCAAAGAAGAAACAAGCTGTTCTTTTTCGCTACGGTCCACGATACGTCTCCATAGTTTAACCTTCGGACAACCCAAAGGTTAGGTTACACTAAAAACCAGCTTTCACCAGTCGTCCCCGTCCGCGAAAATCGTCATTTAGAGTTTGCTGCACTCTCATTCCGACTCTCCCGTCTATGTTGGGGCTTTCGCTTTAAACCTTGCCCTCGGATTCACATCCAAGGATCAAAGATCCCCACAGTCTTGGACAGGCTGGAGAGGTTACCCTCTCCTTTATCGCTTTCGCGACAACTCTAGGCTGACATTAAATCAGCAATCTCAATTCTTACGGATGGCCCCATCGTCGAAGAAAGGGAGATCTTCTTCACATAAGATCCTTTTACACCCGTTGGCTTAGCTTTCATAATCGCATCTACGAAAGAACGCAAGTTTTTCTCGATGTCTTCTGCAGAAAAACTTGCTTTTCCTATCCCGGCATGAACAATACCGCCTTTTTCAGCACGATATTCGACTTGTCCACCCTTGGCTGCCTTTACAGCTTCTGCCACATCCATAGTCACCGTCCCCAGTTTTGGGTTAGGCATAAGGCCTCGAGGACCCAAAACGCGGGCAAGTTTGCCTAAAAGGCCCATCATATCAGGGGTTGCAATGCATCGATCAAAATTAATCTCACCCGCTTGGACTTTTTCAGCCAAATCTTCGTCTCCAACGATATCGGCACCAGCCTTACGAGCTTCTTCAGCTTTAGGACCTTTCGCAAATACGGCCACACGAAGGGACTTACCTGTTCCTGCTGGAAGCAGGGTTACACCGCGTATATTCTGTTCGGACTTTCGCGCATCAACGTTTAAGTTGATTGCAATTTCGATCGTTTCATCAAACTTTGCGGTCGCTCTCTCTTTTACAATACGAATAGCTTCTTTTACACCACATGTGGATAAAGAATCAAGGCCTTCATATGCCTTACGAATACGTTTTCCTGCCATGATCTTACTCCACAACCTCAAGGCCCATCGACCGGGCCGATCCTATAATCATCTGAGATGCCGCATCAATATCATTAGCATTCAGATCCTGCATTTTGGTCTGTGCAATCTCATGCACTTGGGCCATAGTCACCTTACCGACAATTCCTGAGCCTGGGGTCTGAGATCCCTTCGCAAGGCCTGCAGCCTTCTTCAGAAAATAGCTCACCGGCGGTGTTTTGGTAATAAAGCTAAATGTCCGGTCGCCGTATACGGTAATAACCACGGGAATAGGCATCCCTGGTTCCATACTCTGGGTTTGGGCATTAAACGCCTTACAAAACTCCATAATATTGAGCCCACGTTGACCTAGCGCCGGCCCCACGGGTGGCGATGGGTTTGCTTTTCCTGCAGGAATCTGCAGTTTAATATATCCTTCAATCTTCTTTGCCATTTGACTCCTCTTTCATTTGAGTTTGCGGTACGGCGATGGCACGCCTTCCGCAGCAATTTCTTCAGTCGTGGTTATCCACCGAAGCTAGACTTTTTCGACCTGGACGAAATCCAAATCAATAGGGGTTGAACGGCCAAAAATAGAGACAGCCACTTTAAGGCGCTGTTTATCTTCGTCTACTTCTTCCACAATTCCATTAAAGGAGTTGAAGGGGCCATCACTGACGCGAACCTGCTCGCCCACTTCAAAACTAACCGTGGATTTCGGTTTTTGTACCCCTTCTTGAACCTGAGCTAAGATCCGATCCACTTCTCTTTGATTCACTGGCGTTGGCTTACCACGTGCCCCCAAAAATCCTGAAACCTTAGGCGTGTGGCGGACTAAATGCCACACTTCATCTGTCAGCTGCATTTTAATGAGCACATAGCCAGGGAAAAATTGTCGTTCAGAGGTAACCTTCGCTCCCTTCTTCACTTCAACAACTTGTTCTGTAGGTACTAATACCGATTCAATTTGATCCAACAAACCTTTCTTTGCCGCTTGTTCTTGGATGTACTCAGCAACTTTTTTTTCAAAGCCTGAATAAACGTTTACAACGTACCAGCGGGAACTTTCTGTCATTATCTTCTTAAGCTCCCATTCCTAAAATTAAATGAACACCCCATGAGAGAATCCTATCAACAATCAAAAAAAAGACTGCACAAGTAAACACCATCAAAAACACCAGAATGGTCGTAACGATGGTTTCCTTGCGCGACGGCCATGTAACCTTCGATATTTCTTGACGCACTTGGCGCATAAATTCAAGGGGAGATGTTCTAGCCATAGTCCTTTTCCGGGTTAAATGAACTCTCTCATAACAGAGTTGAGTAAAAATTACAAATACTTTGGTTCGACTTTTTTCTGACTAAATCAGCGGCCTGTCATGACATCACGCCTGAATGCGTTTCGCGCACGATGGCGGATGGCTTGCCGGCCGTAGCTGCGAAGCAGTTTATTTTAGTCCGCCTTCACTAAAGTTTCGGCGGACAGCCTTCGCTGCTACCACTTCTTCTTTGGCTTGCCGGCCGTAGCTGCGAAGCAGCGAAGGCTGGCAGGAGTGGAGGGACTCGAACCCCCAACCCCCGGTTTTGGAGACCGGTGCTCTAGCCAGTTGAGCTACACTCCTATATGACTTCGTCATCCCGGATTTCGCGGAGATGACGCAAATATAACTACTTCACAATCGAAGCAACAACACCAGCACCGACCGTACGACCGCCTTCACGGATCGCAAAGCGGAGACCTTCGTCCATCGCAACCGGCGCAATCAATTCAACTTCCATCGCAATATTGTCGCCTGGCATGACCATCTCAACCCCATCCGGAAGCTTCACCGTTCCCGTCACATCCGTCG
>Ga0299912_10005161_pt1 | contig 10721 bp, 12 predicted proteins | sample RVTome_2_FD_207667 | JGI IMG/M metagenome (GOLD analysis project Ga0299912, IMG submission 207667) | Soil microbial communities from uranium-contaminated site in the Upper Colorado River Basin, Wyoming, United States - RVT95D214 (version 2) ... | reverse complement strand
TAAAGGCATGGATCGTTTCGAAGCGCGCGACGTGGTGGTCAAGGATATGGAAACCTTAGGCCTGCTCGAAAAGATCGAAGAAAATCCCATGACCATTCCTTACGGCGACCGTTCCGGCGTGGTCATCGAGCCATGGCTGTTGGATCAGTGGTTCGTCGATGCGGGCAAGCTTGCGGTCGAGGCGATTAAGGCGGTCGAAGACGGGCGCACCACGTTCCACCCCAAATCTTACGAAAACATCTATTTCGAATGGATGCGCAACATTCAGCCGTGGTGTGTGTCGCGGCAAATCTGGTGGGGCCATCAAATCCCCGCATGGTACGGGCCGGACGGTCATGCGTTCGTCGAACACACCGAATCCGAGGTGCAAGCCGCCGCCGATAAACACTATGGCAAAGCGGTTCAAATCAGCCGCGATCCGGACGTGCTCGATACGTGGTTTTCATCCGCGCTGTGGCCGTTCTCGACGCTCGGCTGGCCCGACGATACACCCGAAGTGAAACGCTATTACCCCACCGACGTGTTGGTGACGGGGTTCGACATCATCTTCTTTTGGGTCGCGCGCATGATGATGATGGGCTTGCACTTCATGAAGGAAGTGCCGTTCAAGGACGTTTACATCCACGCCCTGGTGCGCGACGAAAAAGGCCAGAAGATGTCCAAATCCAAGGGCAACGTGCTGGACCCGCTGGAACTGATTGACCAATTCGGCTCGGACGCGGTGCGTTTCACCATGACGTCCCAGGCGGTGCAAGGGCGCGACGTGAAGCTGTCCACCAGCCGCATCGAAGGTTATCGCAACTTCGTCACCAAAATCTGGAACGCCGCGCGCTACGCCGAAATGAACGAATGCATACCGGTGGCGGATTTCGACCCGAAGGCCGTGAAGCTGACCGTCAACCGCTGGATCGTCGGCAAAACCGCAGAAGCGGTGGCCAAGATCGAGGCGGCTGTCGAAAGTTATCGTTTCAACGAAGCCGCCGACGCGGGCTATCACTTCACTTGGGGCGCGTTCTGCGATTGGTATTTGGAATTCACCAAGCCGATTTTGAATGGCGACGATGCTGCGGCCAAGGCCGAGACCCGCGCCACCATGGCGTGGGCGCTCGATCAGATTTTGCTGATGCTGCATCCGATCATGCCTTATGTGACCGAAGAACTGTGGACCCAGATTTCACAACGCAACAGCATGTTGATGCTGGCCGATTGGCCGAAGCTTTCGGGGCTCGATAGCGCCGACGCGGCGGTTGAAATGGATTGGGTGGTGCGCTTGATTTCTGCCGTGCGCGCGGTGCGCGCGGAAATGAACATCGAGCCCAAGGCGCAGTTGACGCTGCTGCTGAACGGCGCGAGCGCGGACACATTGGCGCGGTTGGAAACGCATCGCGACTTGATCCACCGCATGGCGCGCATCGCCACATCGGGCGCGCTTGTGGGCGAGGTGCAAAAGGGTTCGGTGCAGGTGGTGCTGGACGAAGCGACCTTGGTCTTGCCGCTGGCGGGCGTCATCGACGTCGCCGCCGAGCGCGCGCGCCTGGAAAAGGAAATCGGCAAACTGACGCCGGAAATCGATAAATACGAAAAGAAGCTTTCCAACCAAGGTTTCCTCGCCAAGGCTCCCGCCGATGTGGTCGCCGAACAGACCGAACGGCTGGAAAGCCTGAGGCTCGAATGCGGCAAATTGCAAGACGCGCTGAAGCGGCTGGCGGAGTTGTGATGAGCGCTAACCACTTGTAAATGTGTTTTATTTATCCTTAAGTGAGGTACTGCTGTTTTTGTGGTATCCTCAGAATCGAGGAAAATGTGATTGGAGAAACCATATGGGCGACGAGCTAAGAAAACTGCTTGAAATGGCTAAAGCCGTAGAAATGACGAGTGAACAAAAAGAAGAACAGCGTCAAAGTTTTGCGTATGGGAATGCAAACATAGAAAATGAGCGCATCACTCGTGCGACGGTTCAACGAGAAGCAGAGCAATTGAAGCAGTTGAAAACCGCGAATGGCTGATGATTTTGAAGAAAGACATAGTGTTCATACTGATGTCGACTTGATTGTCGATGAGGATCAGAAAGCTCGTGCTGAAGCGAGGAATGCGCTTCGGCAGTTTGATAAAGTTGTGGACTATGTTGAGTTCTGGTTGTCTGAAAAAGAAAGAGCCTTTTCTTTAAGACCATCAACTATTTTGGATTTGCATCGTTACGCATTAGAAGGGATTAATGCGAATGCGGGTGTTTGGCGTCCTGGTGGTGTTGAGATTAGGGGAAGTAAACACGCGCCAGTTCAGCCGTATATGGTCCCTAAACTGATTGAGGACTTATGCGATTATATAAATGAAAATTGGCAAAATAAGTCCCCGGTGCATATTGCTGCATATTCTATGTGGCGCATTAACTGGATACATCCATTTGTTGATGGCAATGGCCGTACTGCCAGGGCGCTTTCTTATATGCTTTTGTGTTTGCGACTGGGATATTTGCTTCCTGGAACAAAAACGATTCCAGATCAAATTTCTGAAGATAAAAATCCATATTATAAGGCGCTTGAAAGTGCTGACGAGCACTTCAGGAATAACAAGATTGATGTTAGCCAATTGGAATTGATGATCTCAGATATGTTGGCCGCTCAATTGGTTGAGTTACATAATATGGCGATGAGCAACACACCGCATAAGTAGTTAGCTGTCTACCCCGCCTTCTTCGCCCCACCCAGCGCGGCGAGCAGTCCTGCGGCGGCGTCTTGGGCGGGTGAGGGGGCTTTTGCCGTGGGCTGCGGGGCGACGCGCGGCGGCGCGGCCTTCATCACTTTTTTGTGTTCCTTGGCCAGGCGCTCTTCTTCTTTTTCCAGCTCGAATTCCATTTTTTTGATGCGCCGGGTCAGGTCCTGGCAGCGGCGCAGGGATTTTTGCCGCTGGCCGACCTGGCGGCGTTTCCAGAATTTGCGAAAGCGCCATTCCAACGCCACGCCGATCATCACCAAACCCGCCGCGCCGCACAAAAACGCGACCGCGACATAATGCGCCTGATCATAGGCCCACAGCCCGCCCCAAAAGCCGATGGTGGTGAACGATGCGCCGAAGGTGAACAGCAAGCGTTTGGTGACGACTTCGTCGTCTTGGTTGTCGATTTGGGATTCGGCGATGGCGTTGGCGATTTCCCCCTTGGCCATCTCCTGCCACTGTTTGAAGTTCATCCCCTCCGAAAGGGTGCGTCCCTCGCGGATGAACTGCTCCAGGCGCTGCATGATGAATTCCGCACGCTCTTCAGGGGTGGGGTTGTTGTTTTCCCCACCGATCATCTTGACCGCATCGGCCTTGAGGCTTGGTTTTTCCGCCATGATCTCGTCTGTCTGGACACGCCAAAATCGCCCCCGCACGATACATAGTCTATCGCAAAAGGGGATTAGGCTCCAGTAAACGCCGCCAAGCGTTAAAAAACCGTGTGGGAGAGGGGCTTTCCCCCCAAGCGTTTAGAAGTGGCTATAGCGCGATGCGTGCGGCGCACGCACGATCTTTTCCCCGTTGGCGCTGAGGCGATAGGAAGATTTCGCCACGGGTGCGGGCACGCCTTCGGCGCGGGTTGCCGCTGTGTCTTCGGCGCTCAAGTTCAGCGCGACCTCCGATGTCCGTGCGGAACCCAAGACGGGAAGGGGCTGGTGGGGCGTCGGTTTGTTCATCGAAGTTTCCATGTGCCTTTAGGGTCGTGAAAGAGGTTCATTCTTGGATGGAAAAAGCGCCGTCGATAATGACGACCACATCGTGGGCGGACGCCATGATGGGGTCGATGCCTTCCAGCGTGATCGTGCAGCCTTCGCAAGCGTCCAAAATCTCGGTCGCAGAAGCGATCTCGACGTCATGGGAGCCCGCGTCGTCGGTCAGCGTCAGGGTGTAGTCGATCTCGTCTTGGTTCACCAAATCCGTGGCGGATGCCGCGCCCGCGCCTAGGGCGGCGCTTAAGCTGATTACGGCGGCGGTATACGTAACAAGGCGCATGAACGACTTCTCCACTTTAATTTTTGCCCACTTTTCGGGGTGATGTGGCCGGGGTGATGTGGCCGGGGTGATGTGGGCTGTTGGGCGGATCGTGCGCGTGTGGCCTTAATTTCTCAAACGAAATTATTTGATTTATGAGATCGATAAAATCGATTAGAGTTTTGGCCTGAGAAACGCTCATTAACTAGGCATTATCATGGATATAGACTTGGCCCGCACGTTTATCGCCGTGTTCGAAACGGGCAATTTCAACCGCGCGGCTGATCGCTTGAACGTGACCCAATCGACGGTCAGCACGCGCATCTCGAATCTGGAAGAACAGTTGGGCCGCACGTTGTTTCAGCGCTCGCGCGCGGGCACCGATTTGACGCTGGCGGGAAGGCAGTTTCACCGCCACGCCATCAATTTGGTGCGCGTCTGGCAACAGGCCCGCCAAGAGCTGTTGTTGCCGGAAAGCCTGCACGAGGTGTTGTCCATCGGCGCGCAAATTAGCTTATGGGATGAATTGCTGGCCCGGTGGTTGCCGTGGATGCGCAAAAACATCCCCGATGTGGCGCTGCATGCGGAATTCGGCTTTCCCGAAGCGTTGATGCAGCAGCTTCAAGAAGGCGCCTTGGACATTGCGGTGATGTACACCCCGCAGACCCGCGCGGGTTTCGCCATTGAAACGTTGATCCAAGACCGTCTGGTGCTGGTCGCATCCGCGCCGGACGCCCAAGGGCCGGGCGATGCAGATTATGTGTATGTGGACTGGGGGCCGGAATTTTTGGCCGAGCACAATCTGGCGTTCGCCGATGCGCCTTATCCGGCGCTTTCGGTGAGCCACGGCATGTTCGGGCTGGGGCATATCTTAAACGCGGGCGGGTCGGGGTATTTTCCGCTGCGTTTGGTGCGCGATCATGTGCGGGCGGGTCGGCTGCACCGGGTCAAGGGCGCGCCGACGTTTTCGCGCCCGGCTTATGTGGTTTATCCGCAAGAACGCGCCGAAAGCGCGCCGCGCTTCGGCAAAGCGCTCGACGGGCTTCGTCGCATGGCGGCGAAGCGCTAGTCCAATACAGCCCCTTGGGCCGCATGGCGGATCAGACGCAGCCGGTGGGCTTGGGCAGGCCGCCCCATTTGCAAATCAGCTTCATCGGGCCGGTTTCAAACACGTTGAACAGTTCTTTTTTGTCCACGTCCATGGCTTTGGTGAAGTTGCGCAACGCCGGGACGGTGCCGTTTTCGTCGTACATTTTGCGCGCGGCTTCGATGTAACGCATGATTTCGTCGTTGATGGCGCGGCCATCGCGTTTGGCGATCTCGCACGCGATTTCGGGTGTCCACTCGTCGCGGTTCAGCAAAAAACCTTCGTTGTCGGTCTGAAAATCCATAGGCATTTCTCCTGAATCGGGCGTTGGTATGGCGCACGGGGCGTGCTTAACCGACTAAATAAGTCGGATTTAAGGCTGTTTCAAGCTTTATATGAGAAAAGAAGCATATGAAGGGGGCCGTCAGTCGCCCGCCAATTCGCGGATGAAGACGATGACGTCCAGAGCGGGCAAGTCTTTGATCCCCGCCTGGGTCAGCAGGCAATGGATTTGGCCGCGGTGGTGGGTTTGGTGGTTGAACAGCGTCAAAAGGATGTGGTTTGCGGGCGAGGCGTGTTTTTCCCCGCCCTTGAGCGTGCGGTAGAGCACTTCCTTGCTCAAGCCGCCGTCTAAACCGACGCTCAGGCGGTCGACCAAGCGGATGAGGTGCTCATCCATGGCGCGGCGCGCGGCGGTGAGCTCGGCTAAATCGTCGTGCAGGATCTGATCGAGGCTCTCGATGCCGTGATACTCGCCTAAGATGCGGCTGGTCCAAATGCGATCAACCACCAGCAGGTGGTTTAAGGTGGCGTGAATGGAGCCGAAAAATGCGCCCGCGTCCTTGCGCAACGCGGCGTCGTCCAAACCTGCGACGACTTGATAAAGCCGCTCATTGGCCCAGCGGTTGAAGCGGGCCATGATTTGCGGGTCTTTTAAAGAATCGATCTGCACATTTGTCATGATCGAAGCCTATCCGTTGGTTGAGACCCATTCAATAGTTAAGCAAGATTACACTCAGGCAAAACTTGAATGGCCCGCGGGGCAGCGCCATCTTTAGGGCAATCGAAAAAAAACCATCAATGATCGGAGCTGGCATGACGTACCATTTCACCGTCACCATGGATTGTACTTTTGACGACGCCATCGAAAAAACCACCAATGCCTTGAAGGCGAAGGGGTTTGGCGTGCTGACGACCATCAATGTGCAAAAAGCCATGCAAGAAAAGCTCGGTGAGGCGATCCGCCCCTACACCATCTTGGGCGCGTGCAGCCCGCGCCACGCTTTTAAAGCCATCCAGGCGGAAAATAAAATCGGCGTGATGTTGCCGTGCAACGTCCTGGTTCAGGAAACTGCGGACGGCAAAATGGAAGTCTCCATCGTTGACCCGGTGGCCTCGATGGCGGCGATCGAAAACCCCGATTTGGGCGCATTGGCCATGGAAGTGCGGGATTTGTTGAAATCCGTCGCCGACGATCTCGTGTGATTCACGATTTTGTGGCCTGCTTATCCCCCCAAAGACGGGTAACGTCTTTGGGGCAAGGCATTAACGAATTCCGGGCGGCGATGCCTGCATTGATCGTTTAAGCGGCGCAACGTGCTTTTTGTTTGCGCTTGGGTGGGGTGTGCTATGATCCAAGCGTGCTTTTGAGGAGCCCCATGTTCGTTTTCGCGCGAGCGTTTTTCGTCGTCCCCTTGGCGGCCCTATTGGTGTCCGCTGCGCTTTCGCATGCCGCATGGGCCGCCGATCCGGTGGAGGTGTTTATCGATGGGCGCGATCCTGCGTTTTTGGTGGTGCAGGGCGTCGCGGCGGATGCATCCGATCAGGCGTTCAGCGAAATGGAGGGCTACGCAACCCTAGACGGCGTGTCGATGGTGGCGTGGAATCAGTTTCGCGAGAACGCGGAAAGCCTGCTTGGCGCGCATATCGTCAAGAACGAATACCCCGGCGCCTCGATCGTTTTAGGCGTGGTGGCCTTGGTCAAGAAGTATCCCGGCAGGCCGTTCGCCATTACCTGGAACGGCGGGCTGGCGGTCGCGTTTCAAGACTATCAGCACGCCGTAGAGACGTATCGGGCCTATCTCGACAACGCCCAGACCTATGAGCAGCGTCGCTTGGAAACCGCGCAAAGCGACCCGCTCAACCCGCAAAATCAACTGGCGGCGCTGTTGGACCGCTAGTTTTTGGCCAGCGGGAAACGGCCTTTTCTCCTTGGCATGCGCCGCGCTGGGAGGCTATCTTCCGTTAATGCTTTTTGTTCGCCGTTTAAGGCCCAACCCTCAAGGAATTTGATTATGCCCGAATATCGTTCACGCACTTCCACCCATGGCCGCAACATGGCCGGCGCGCGCGGTTTGTGGCGCGCTACGGGTATGACGGACAATGATTTCGGCAAACCCATCATCGCGGTGGTGAATTCGTTCACCCAGTTTGTGCCCGGCCATGTGCATCTGAAGGATTTGGGCCAGTTGGTCGCGCGCGAGATTGAACGTCAAGGCGGCGTAGCCAAAGAATTCAACACCATCGCCATCGACGACGGCATCGCCATGGGTCACGACGGCATGCTGTATTCGCTGCCGAGCCGCGAAATCATCGCCGACAGCGTGGAATACATGGTCAACGCCCACTGCGCCGACGCCATGGTGTGCATTTCCAACTGCGACAAAATCACGCCCGGCATGATGATGGCGGCGATGCGCCTCAACATTCCCGCCGTGTTCATTTCCGGCGGGCCGATGGAAGCGGGCAAGGTGGTGGTGGACGGCAAAGAAATCGCGATCGACCTGATCGACGCCATGATCAAGGCCGCCGATCCCAAGGTCAGCGACGAAACGGTGATGGAATTTGAACGCGCAAGCTGCCCCACCTGCGGTTCGTGTTCGGGCATGTTCACCGCGAACTCGATGAACTGTCTGGCCGAAGCCTTCGGTTTGGCGCTGCCGGGCAACGGCTCGCTGCTGGCCACCCATGCTTCGCGCAAAGACCTGTTTTTGGAAGCGGGGCGCGTGATCATGCAGATCACCAAGCGCTATTACGAAGGCGACGACGCCCGCGTGCTGCCGCGCAATTTGGGCGGTAAAAAGGCCTTTGAAAACGCCATCGCGCTCGACATCGCCATGGGCGGATCGACCAACACCGTGCTGCACATTCTGGCCATCGCCAATGAAGGCGGCATCGATTTCACCATGGCCGACATCGACCGCATGAGCCGCAAAGTGCCCAATCTGGCGAAGGTCGCCCCGGCGACGCAACTGTTCCACATGGAAGACGTGCACCGCGCGGGCGGCATTATGGGCATTTTGGCGGAATTGGATCGCGCCGGGCTGATCCACCGCGACGTCGCCACCGTGCATTCCATGACGATGGGCGACGCCCTGGATCACTGGGACATCATTAATTCCGAAAACGAATTGGTGAAGGCGTTCTACCGCGCTGCGCCGGGCGGCGTGCCGAGCCAGACCGCGTTCAGCCAGAACAAGTTTTACGACACGCTCGACGACAACCGGGCGCATGGCTGCATCCGTAATGTGGCGCACGCCTATTCCACCGATGGCGGTTTGGCGGTTTTGTTCGGCAATATCGCCGCAAAGGGCTGCATCGTGAAGACGGCGGGGGTGGATGCCTCGAACCTCACCTTCAAGGGTCCGGCGCGCATTTGCGAAAGCCAGGAAGAATCGGTGAAGAAAATCCTCGACGGCAAGATTAAAGCCGGCGACGTGGTGATCGTGCGGTACGAAGGCCCCAAGGGCGGGCCGGGCATGCAGGAAATGCTTTACCCGACCAGCTACATCAAATCCATGGGGCTGGGCAAGGAATGCGCGCTGATCACCGACGGGCGTTTTTCCGGCGGCACGTCGGGCCTCAGCATCGGCCACGTTTCGCCGGAAGCGGCCGAGGGCGGAGCCATTGCTTTGGTCGAAGAAGGCGACATCATCGAAATCGACATTCCCAACCGCACCATCAATGTCGCGGTGTCGGATGACGTGCTGGCCCAGCGCCGCACCGCTATGGAAGCCAAGGGCGAAAAGGCCTGGAAGCCGGTCGAAGCCCGTCCGCGTAAGGTTTCGGCGGCGCTTCGGGCCTATGCGGCGTTGGCCACCAGCGCCGACCGGGGCGCGGTGCGCGACGTGGGGCAAATCGAACGCTGATCTGGCCTTCGGGTTGGAGACAAAAGCGCCCCATCGCCCAAGGGTCGCTTTTTTTTTGATTGGCTCGCCCAAGCGGCTGCGGGTTCTTGTGAAAATTTCGTTACCGCCTCAGTCGTTCGGTAGTCTCATGTTAACGTTTGATAATTTTTGGAATTGCCTGACGCGCCCGCATGGCGGGCATTTTAGCATTTGCTTTAACATATTGAATCCTGGGCGATCTTGACGCGCCCGCGCGGTTTTTTAATTGCGCATTGGGGAATGTTTCAGTTATAAGTATATAAGCTATATTGCGTAGTGGGCGCCACCCGCATGCAAGAGTATGCATGCCCCGTTTGACCCAAGTGAGCTTTGGCTCATATGGCGACGGCGGAACGTCTGCGTTGCGACAACCGATTTGAACCGGGCAAGAGGTTAAAGACGTGTTCGTAGAGTGGACCAAGGACCTGGAGACGGGCGTCACGTTTGTGGACGCCGATCACAAGGTCTTGATCAATTTGCTTAACCAAGTGGACGACTGCATCGAACAGGTCGAGGAATCGACGGTTCTGGGCAGCGTGCTCGACGCCTTGGTCGAATACACCGATTACCATTTCCTGCGTGAAGAAAAAATGATGGAGCTGTCGGGCTACAAGGGCTTGGACGCGCATATGTCGGTTCATCACGCGTTGAGCCAGCAAGTCCGCAACGTTTACACCGATTATCAAAACGATCCGTGGAGCGTCGATCCTGAATCCGTGCGCGGCTTTTTGCAGTCGTGGCTGGTGGATCACATCATGGGGCACGATTTCGCCTACCGCGATACCTGCGTCAACAATATCGAGGCGTCGCGTGTGGCTGGCGATGTGCATTTTCTCAATGGCCGGGGCGGCACGGGTTTTTCCAATTGGGATCAGATCCGTGTCATGCTGGTGGATGACAATCCCAACTTCCGCAAGCTCATCCAAACCATTCTAAAAGCGGTGGGCATTCGCAATTTGCAGATGGTGGATAAACCCGCTGAAGGCCTTACCCGTTTGGCGCAGCGTCCGGCCGACGTGGTGCTGTGCGATTGGGTGATGGACGATATGAACGGCACCGAATTCGCGCGCAAGGTCAATGAAATGGAGCTGCCGTCGCGGGTGGTGATGATGACCGGCTATTCCATCGATGTGCTCCAGGATCGTTCCAGCGACATGAACATCTCGGCTTATCTGGAAAAGCCCATCAAGGCGCGCGATCTGTTGGAAACCATATCCAAGGCGGCGCTGGGCGTCGTCGCCGTCGGCAAGCTCGCTCAAGGCATGGTTTAAGACTTCAACTCACACCACATTCAACTCACACCACACTGGCGTATGGTCCGACGGCTTGTCCCAGCCGCGCGGGGTTTTGTCGATGCCGCTGGCGGTGAGCCGGTCGGCGGCCTGGGGGCTGAGCAACAGATGGTCGATGCGGCAGCCTTCGTCTCTATCCCACGATCCGGCGCGGTAATCCCACCACGAATAACGTCCGCCGCCCGGATGCAGCGCCGCTAATGCATCGGT
>Ga0299912_10005160_pt1 | contig 10722 bp, 9 predicted proteins | sample RVTome_2_FD_207667 | JGI IMG/M metagenome (GOLD analysis project Ga0299912, IMG submission 207667) | Soil microbial communities from uranium-contaminated site in the Upper Colorado River Basin, Wyoming, United States - RVT95D214 (version 2) ... | reverse complement strand
TGCCGCCCGCTTTTTTCAAACTGTCCAGCACCAGGCTTTTTTCGTAAGCTTCGAGCCTGGCAGGAAGCGACTGCTCATCCGGAGTGGAGACGGTCCCGCCGGAACGAAACGCCATCGGCAGGTCAGCATCCTCTATAATGTCGCCCCGCGTCAAGACCACGGCGGCCTCGATGGCGTTTTCGAGCTCCCGCACGTTGCCAGGATAATCATATTTTAAAATAAGGTCCTTGGCCGCTCCGGATAGCCCTCTTATTATTTTCGAGTTTTTCTCGGAATAAATTTTTATGAAATGTTCGGCCAGGGGCAGTATGTCCTGTTTTCGCTCCCTCAATGGAGGAATAGCGATATTAATTACACTTAATCTGAAAAAGAGATCTTCCCTGAACTGGTGCTTATCGACCAGGGCTCGCAGGTCGCGATGAGTTGCGGCGATTATCCGGATGTCGAGCTTTTTTATCTCGGTTGAACCGAGCCGTTCGACCGTTCCCTCCTGCAGGAATCGAAGCAGCTTCGGCTGAACCGACGCGGGCATATCCCCGATTTCATCGATAAAAAGGGTGCCGCCGGCAGCCGCCTCTATTTTCCCTTTCCGGGCGATATGAGCCCCTGTGAATGCGCCCTTTTCATATCCGAATAGTTCGGCCTCCAGGAGCGTTTCGGGGATGGCGGCGCAATTTACGATGATAAGCGGCTTAGCTGGCCTGTCCGAACCGAAATGCAGCGCCCTGGCGAGCCGTTCCTTGCCGGTGCCTGATTCCCCTGAAATAAGCACCGTGGCCATCGATGGGGCCGTCCTCGCCACCAGGTTAAGAACCTGTTCCATCTGCGGCGATTCGGATATGATCCCTTCGGTTTTGCCGGTCGATTCGAGCAAAGCCATCAAGCGTTTATTTTCGGCGATCAGCCGCCTATTTTCGAGGGCCCTGGTAATCATGATTTCGAGGACGTCAAGATCGATTGGCTTCGTCATAAAATCGAAGGCGCCAAGTTTCATGGCCTCCACGGCGCCTTCGACAGTGCCATAGGCGGTGAAAAGCACGAAAACTATATCCGGCAACAGCTGCCTGGCCTTTTTAAGCAATTCGATTCCGGTCATGCCGGGCATTTTTAAATCTGAGAAAATAATGTCCCAGGGTTCCGACTCGACCAGGGCCAGGGCGCTTTCGCCGTCCGGACACGTTTTAATGAAATACCCTTTCTTTTGTATAAAGCCGCCGATCGCCAGCCGCTGGCTTTCCTCATCATCGACGAAAAGTATTCGGGCATTGTCATGCAATCGGCAACTCCAATCGGAAATGGGCTCCACCCAGCTGGCTATCTAAAAGCTCGATGCGCCCTCCATGCTCCTTGACGATTCGCAATACGGTCGGCAAACCCATGCCGGTGCCGGTATCCTTGGTGGTATAATAAAGGTCGAAAACTCGCGATTTCAATTCATTCGGTATCCCCGGGCCGTTATCTTCGATATCGATCATGGCCTTGCCCTCCTTGCTGCGTGCTCTGATTTGAATTATGCCGTCACTATTTACGGCGGAGAGGGAGTTTTCGAGCAAGTTCAAAATGCCTTGCTTACACAGGTTGCCATCGTAACAAAGCTGGGGGATCGGCGCAAGGTCGATTTTTAGCCGGCACCCTTTGGCGGCCGCCCGGGGCTTAAACAGCGCAATGGTCTCATTCAGACAGCCAATCAGGTCACCCTTAGTTTTATTTAGGAGTGGGGGTTTAGCCAGGTCGAGGAAATCCTTTACGGTCTGGTTAATCCTATCAGTTTCTTTTTGAATAATCTCCGTCAGTTTTCGATAATCATCGGCATCGCTTGTTGGTGCGAATTCTCTTTGCAGCCTCTGGATAATCACACGGATGGCGTTTAAAGGATTTCTAATTTCGTGGGCCACCCCCCTGGCGAGTTCGCCCATCGCGGTCAGTTTTTCGGAGGCTGCGCGATCCGCCTCCAATCTTTTTACTTCGTCCCTGATTTCTTCATATTTAGCGGTCAGCAGTTTATAGTTTTGCCTGACGAGCGCGGCGGCCAGAGCCCCGACGGCGATTATCAAAAAGAGGCTGGAACGCCAGAAAATATTTCTTTTCAGCTTCGACGCGACCAGGTCAAGCTGGGTCGTGCTGAACCCCACCACGATTTCGCCGAAGATTTTTTCGCCGACCAGAAACGTTCCGGCGGCTTCGAAAATATCATCGCCGGCAGCAGTAGCTTGTTTTATGACCCTGGTTCTGATTTTTCCGCTCGAGTCTGCCACCGCAATGTACCAATCTTCCGCTATGGCCCGGGGGAAGTTTTGAGACGCTGCGAGTATTGTCCCGTCGCTTATAATTCCGGCATAGCTGACGCCGGGACTTTCGCTCAGATAATCTATGACGCTGCCGGCGCCAAAACTGCGCCTTAACGAAAGCAATTCTTCCGCGCCGATTGCGACGACGACAGCGCCACCTGAACTTCTTCCGGTAGCGGCCGCGAAATATTTTTCGCCGTCCGGTGAACCCATGATTCCGAGAGCGACGTTTTCGATATTCTTATTAAATAGCGGCCGGAGTTTATCGAGATAGGGCCCGATATCAGGCTCTGCGGCTGCCGGCAGCAGATTGCGGACGATTTTGCCATTGCCGTCGAGGAAAACCGCCATTTTAATTTCGTTGCCTTTGAACAGATGCAGCAATTCGGACTCGATCGGGCGCCCCTGTCTTTCATACCTGTCCAAAAATCCGGCCAGGCTGAGAAGTTGATTTAGAATCGCGCGCTGCTGATATTCGTAGGCGATAATGCCCTTTTCACCGGCTCGAGCGATGCTCTTAATGAGAGCTTCGGACTGGCGGGTCATCAGATCAACTATGGCCTGGCGGCCGGAGCGGTATTCGAATATTGACTGGAAGAGAATCAACACGAAAAGCGGCAGCGCGATAAAAGCGACCAGCTTGAGGTTAATATTAAACTTCTTCATGAATAGTTTACTCGCGCCGGCCCGGGCCGTCGGACAGGAACCATGAGTTGCTCTCTACCGATAAGATCATTGAAGCTGAATGGTCGCATAGCTGGCAGATCCGCCCAATATAAGGCTCCTGGGATCGTAGCCGGCGACGGAAATGGCATGGGCATTATAATTGAACAGAATAATTTTATAATCGCCGGAGCTTAAGCTCGAAAGTTCGGCAGCCGGTATCGCATATTGGCCGTCGTTTTCGGTTTCGAAAAATAAACCTTCAAAACCGGTCAGGTCGAACGGGGCAGCACAAATCGAATCTGCAGCCAGAATTACCGCGATTGTTATCGTGCCGGCTCCGGTGTCGCTCCAGACCACCGGTAGATCGACGGTTCTTGAGAAAGAAGCGGAGTCCGACGGGCTGGTAATGTAAGGCGCCAGGTCGGGGAACACGATGGAATCGGTGAAAGCTGGAATTTGCTGATTGCCGTTGACGATGAAATGATAAAGCTCACCCGGCGAAATGAAAATCCTCGGCATGGTCTGCGAATACTGAAATGTATTCAGATCAGCGTTCCATGACAAAATGTAATCGTCACAATAAACCGAATCGGCGGCCATGGGGAAAATCGATTCGCACGGCGAATAAATGCTATCGAACCTGGCTTCGATCAAATCGCTGCGCAGATAACCCATGTGGGAATGGCGGGTGATAGTTCTTTCGAGCGTAAGGATCGCGAAAATGCCCTCGCTGATATAAACGGTATCTCGCGCGACCACCTCGATCGTCCGTGTGCCGCCATTTGAGGTGATCAAGACACTGCCTGCCAGCTCCTCGTTCGTCAGGTGGGGCCTGATCACAGTGATCTCAATGGTATCCGATTCCTGCGTTGTCGAACCGCTGGCGGGCGCAAGTTCAAGCCATTCGATATCCTCGGCGATATTCCAATCAAGCTGACCCGGACCGGCGTTCAGGATTTGGAAGAATCCTGTCTCGGAGTCGGAACCGAAATCCAGCCGGGTGGGATAGACGGACAGGGTGGGCGAAGCAGGAACCTGCATTAAAATTTCCACCCGGGCGGAGCCGCCATTCGATGAGATCGTCAGTGTATCTGCGTATTCGCCCTGCAATCCGGCCCGATTCACGAACACGTTAACCGTATCGGTCTCTAAAACGATCGACCCTTGCCCCGGATGGGAAGAAAACCAGGTCGGCGATTGCGTATCGATGGTCCAATCAAGTGCGGCACCGCCGCCATTATTCAGGAAGATTTGCAGGCCATATTGATCAGGGCCGAAATCAAGCGACGCAGGACTGACTGATAATAGAGGGGTATCCGGCTGCGTTGAATTTTTATCGCAGGATAAGGCGAGGATAATCAGGGCTGTAAAAACCGCCAGAGATGTAAGATTTTTATTGCACATGGCATTTCCCTTAATTGTCATTATTATTTCATCAAAATAAAACCGCGCGAACAAGATTACAAGCGCTATTTTGCGGAGGTCCAAAACGCCATATTGGCAAGGTCCACGAAATGCTCGGCATTGAGATTTGCTCTTTTAATGGTTTTGGCAAATCAGCCGCGCATTCGAGGATGAAGTCGCGCAGCCAATTGCCCCGGCCATTCTTGGGATAGCGGTGTTCGGTCAAACTGCTCTCACGCTTCCACCTTTATTGACAAGAACCCTCGGAAAGCCTATAATCTGTTTATGCCCTGATATGACGGGTATGATAGGCGTATCTTGGCGATCAAAAATGCAAAGCAGGATGGATCGACATGAAAAAATCTTTAGGTATTCTGGCAGCAATAACGGTGTTCACCGCGGTCTTTAGCTGTGGCGAGAGAGAAAGCGGCAACGAAATCCTGATCGGCGAATATGGTTCGCTCACGGGAACCACGGCCACCTTCGGCCAATCCACTCACCATGGTCTGGAACTGGCGGTTGAAGAGACCAATAATGCAGGCGGAGTGCTTGGCAAGAAAATCGCGTTGCTGGTCGAAGACGACCAATCCAAGCCGGAAGAGGCGGCCACCGCGGTAACCAAACTTATCACGAGGGATAAGGTCAAGGCCATCATTGGTGAGGTGGCTTCATCGCGCAGCCTGGCCGCGGCGCCGATCTGCCAGCAATTCGGCATCCCGATGGTGACTCCGGCCTCGACGAATCCCGAAGTTACGCGCAAAGGCGACTACATCTTCCGGGTCTGCTATATCGATCCATTCCAGGGTGAGATACTGGCCAGGTTTATGTACAATTCCCTTGGTCTTACAAAGGCCGCTATATTGAAAGATGTGAAAAACGATTACAGCGTGGGGCTGGCGCAATATTTCAAAGCGACGTTCACCGCGCTGGGCGGCACGGTCGTGGCCGAACAGGCCTACAGCGAAGGGGACAGCGATTTCAAAGCTCAGCTTACCGCCCTGAAAGCGGCCGAACCTGAGGCAGTTTTTGTGCCCGGCTATTACATCGAGGCTGCGCTTATTATCAAGCAAGCCAGGGAGCTGAACATGACCATGCCGATACTGGGCGGCGATGGCTGGGATTCATCGAAGCTGCTCGAGGTCGGGGGCCAATCTTTAAACAACACTTATTTCAGCACTCATTATTCTGCGGATGATACCAGCGCCGCAGTGCGGAATTTTGTCGCCAAATATAGTTCGCGGTTTGAGGAAATGCCGGATGCGATGGCCGCCCTGGGTTATGATGCCGGGCTGATACTTTTCGATGCGATCCGCCGAGCCGGCAGCGCCGATGCCCCCGCGATTCGTGACGCTCTGGCTGCCACGGAGAATTTCATTGGAGTCACCGGCCAGATAACCATAGACGAGGATCGCAACGCCCGCAAGTCTCTGGTCATTATCAGCGTTGAGGACGGCAAGCTGAAATATAAAGAGACCATACAACCGTAGCCCGCCTCGCCAGTTTTTTAATGAGCGAATTACTTCAGCAAATCGTCAACGGCATATCGCTGGGCAGTATCTATGCCTTGATCGCGCTGGGGTATACCATGATCTATGGTATCCTGAGATTCATAAATTTCGCTCATGGTGACGTGTTCATGATGGGCGCCTTCATCGGCTACTATACGGCCCCGCGAATCGTCAATCTAACGGGCGGAAACCTGTTGGTGGCCGCCCCGATTGTCCTGGTGGTGGCGATGCTGGGTTGTTCGATTCTGGGTGTCACCATCGAAAAATTGGCCTACAGGCCGCTTCGCGCGCGCCCGAGGTTGACGGTGTTGATTACGGCGATAGGGGTTTCGTTCTTTCTCGAATACGGCGGCCAGCTGGTCTTCGGACCGGATCCCAAGCTTTTTCCTACCCTGATACCCTCCGGCTCGGTAATAAACACCGAACATATCGTTATCGGAACCAACTCAATCGTGGTGATCGTTACGGCGTTTGCGCTGATGGTGCTTCTGCGCTTTATCGTGTTCAAGACCAAAATGGGGACGGCCATGAGGGCGGTTTCCTTCGATCACCGGGTGGCCAGTCTTATGGGGATTAATATCGATACAATCATAAGTTTCACGTTTATCCTGGGGTCAAGCCTGGCCGCGGCCGCCGCCCTGCTTTACTCCTCCGTCTACCCTAGCATCAACCCCCTTATGGGCATTTTCCCCGGCCTCAAAGCATTCGTGGCCGCAGTGTTAGGAGGTATCGGGAATCTGGCCGGCGCCGCGCTCGGCGGACTTATTATAGGCATCACGGAGACTTTTGTATCGGGCTATATTTCGTCCAGCTTCAGAGACGCGATTGCCTTTTCCATTCTGATCCTGATCCTGCTATTTAAGCCCTCCGGTATTTTAGGTCGTCACGAGCGGGAGAAGGTTTGAGATTTCATAAGTCGGCAATAGCTCTTGCCCTGGTAATAGGCCTGAGTTTTTTGGCCTCACTTTTTGAAAGCCGATTGAATCCCTATTATTTTCAAATATTAATTTATATTGGCATAAACATAATTTTGGCTTCGAGTCTTAATCTGATTAACGGTTTTGCTGGGCAATTCTCGCTCGGGCACGCCGGTTTCATGGCCGTAGGCGCCTATACTTCCGCCGTCATGACCACAGAGCTGCACGTCGCCGGAAATGCATTTTTGAATGCGCCCATATATGCTCTGGCTTTGTTATCGGGTGGTATCGTGGCCGCGATTTTTGGGCTGGTGGTCGGCATCCCGAGCCTGCGGCTTAAGGGAGATTATCTGGCCATCACCACTCTGGGTTTCGGCGAAATAATCCGGGTGATCGTGCAAAACCTCGATTTCCTCGGCGGGGCCAGGGGCTTTACCGGAATTCCCAAGCTGGCCAACTTTTTCTGGGTATTCTCGATCGTGGCCATCCTGATTTTTCTTATCAGCAACCTGGTTAATTCGACCTATGGCAAGACCTTCCTGGCGGTGCGCGACGATGAAATTGCGGCGGAAGCGGTCGGCATAAGTTCCACTCGGGTCAAGGTGGTGGCTTTCGTGACCGGCGCGTTCTTTGCCGGCATGGCTGGAGCTCTTTATGCCAATTTCGTGACGTATATTAATCCGGCTCAATTCAGCTTCTTGAAATCGTTCGAGATCGTGGTCATGGTGATTATCGGCGGCATGGGCAGCATCCTCGGCGTTATTTTATCGGCGATCCTGCTCACCATCCTGCCGGAGATGCTGCGCACGGTGGCTCAATATCGCATGGTGATATACTCACTGCTCCTGATCGTCATCATGATCACTCGACCGCGGGGATTATTTGTCCGGCCCCGGTTCGGCAGGCGTGATGTCGCAACCAAAATCCAGCTATGACGGATTTAGGCGATGCAGCTTGATGCTTATAGAAAATTCCACAGGCCGATCAGGGGCCTTGGCGATTCGAAAGCCAAGAAGCGATTCACGGAAGCCAGAAAGTAAACTATGGATTTGCTCGCGCTGAAATCATGCTCCATAAGTTTCGGCGGTCTGACGGCAGTTTCAGATCTGGATTTCGCGGTGGCCGAAGACGAACTGCTCGGGTTGATTGGCCCCAATGGCGCGGGCAAGACTACCGTTTTTAATATGATAACCGGCATTCATCAACCCACGCTCGGCGAAATAATTTTTGACGGCGCCGGAATTGTGGGTCTCAAACCTAACCAGATCGCCCGCCGGGGCATTGCCAGGACCTTCCAGAATACCAGACTTTTCCCTTCATTAACGGTCTACGAGACCGTCCAGGCGGCCTTTAACAAAAATGTCAGGTATGGTTTCATTCAGGCTGTGGCCAAAGCGGGGAGCTTCCATGTTAACGAAAAGGCAATCCACGATAGTATCATGGAATTGCTGGGATTTTTCGACCTCACGTCGGCCCGACATGAGATCGCAATCTCGCTGCCCTATGGCTTGCAGCGAAAGGTCGAATTGCTGCGAGCTCTGGCCACCAGGCCGAAATTATTATTGCTGGATGAACCGGCGGCCGGGATGAATCCATCCGAAAAAGTCGCCCTGATGAGCCTGATCAAGATGGTAAAGGAACATTTTAAAATCGCGATCCTTTTAATCGACCATGACATGAAAGTTGTCATGGGCATTTGCCAGCGCCTGATTGTTCTGGATTATGGTGTCAAGATCGCCGAGGGGTTGCCGAGGGAAATCCAACGTAACCCGAAAGTCATCGAGGCCTATCTCGGGGAGACGGTGGAATAAGCGATGCTGGAAATCGTCGACCTCCAGGTCAAATATGGGGCCATAGCAGCATTGAAGGGAATTTCGCTTTCGGTGAAACCAGGCCAGATAGTCACTATGATCGGGGCCAATGGCGCCGGCAAGAGCACGCTGTTGCGCGCTATCTCAGGACTTATTGGCGTCGCTGCGGGAAGCATCGTTTTCGATGGCACGAATATAACGAATCTGCCGGCCCATCGGGTGGTCGGCCTGGGAATTTCGCAGGCGCCTGAGGGCAGGATGATTTTTGCCAATCTCACGGTTAAAGAAAATCTCGAGATGGGAGCCTACCTCAGAAAAGATAAAGGCGGCATTAATAGCGATCTTGAACGAGTGTTCTCTCTATTCCCGCGTCTTAAAGAGCGCGTCAATCAGCCCGGCGGCACACTTTCGGGAGGGGAACAGCAGATGCTGGCGGTGGGAAGAGCGCTCATGGCGCGGCCCCGGATGCTGCTTCTGGATGAACCGTCGCTCGGTATTGGCCCTATCCTGGTCAAGGCTATCTTTTCGACCATCGTTGAAATCAACCGGGAACTGGGGATGACGATCCTGCTTGTCGAACAGAACGCCCACCAGGCGCTGAAAATTGCCCATTACGGCTACGTGCTCGAAACCGGGCAGATAATCCTCCAGGGGCCAAGCTCGGAAATTGCCCGGAACGAGCAGGTCAGAAAAGCTTATCTCAGCGAGGCATAAAGCATCCGAACCGCGAAATATCTTATTTCAGTAGACACGCGCAGAGTATCATCAAAAATAACTTCAGGTTGCCATACACTTTTTGCGAAAGACGATCGAAGCGCGGTTTGTGCTGCTGCCCGGGTTAGATAAACTCTGGCAACCGTCCAATTCCATAGGCAAAATCGACGTCGGGCCTGCCGGATCGGCAGAGAATCTACCGCTTCTGGCACAAAAAAACTCCGAAGAACAGGCAATGTCTTCAGAGTTATTAGTAGCGGGGGAGCGCAACGTGCAGGTAAAGAAGACATTATCCAGGGTGGCGGCTTATAGGGAAAACCGGATAATCAGATCGTCTCATTCCAGGTTGAATTGGAAGCTAATGCAAATCATAGGATTGGGGTGGTCGGCCGACGGATTTGAAAATCTCGATTAGCTCGAATTAGACATTCCTAAAACCCCTAAGCTACCTTCCAAAGTAATCGCTTGGAGTCGATTTGCTTATATGGTCGGGGGTTTAAAGCGGGTTGTAAAACGCACTTTATTAAACAGGGATTAAAATAGTCTTTTTTATCTATAGGTGTCCCTATCGAAAAATTACACTCCATCCCCTGCCTTGAAGGGCGATTCGCGGCTTTGATTGTTAATTTTGGGGCTTAAATAAGGATAAAATACTTGACGAAATTATTGGATTGGTTATATTATTTTACAAATAGGGTTGCTTGGGGTGTATCCGGGTTTCGGATCATAATAAGGCGGCATTCAATGCCAAAAAAGACCTTTATAATTACAATATTAGCGATTTTTGCTGCATTAGGGCATTTTGCCTTTGCCGATTACCACTACGCCAGCCATGAGGGGAGCAACGAGTATCCCTACACGAGTTGGGCGACAGCGGCGGACAGCATACAGTTGGCGGTGGATGCGGCGGAGGCCGGGGATACGATTTATGTGGGGGCTGGGGTGTGGGAGCAGTATGGCATCCAATTGAGAGAATATAAGTCTTTGATAGGGATGGGTATAGATTCTACAATATTCCGGAAAGACACGACGGACTGGATAGATTATATATTCCCCTATTCGTTCAGTTTAATAGAAGATTTTACATTTGATGGTATAGAGCCTGAAGATGGTAGAGTAAGAGCCATATCACCAGCGTATCAAGATTCGTTAATTAGAATTAAAAACAACAAGTTCATTAATAACCGTGCTGCTATTATAGGTAATTTTGGAGCTATCATAACTAACAATATTTTCGCAGAAAATAAATATGCTATAAACTGCCCCTTGGGCAATAATGATATTTTACTCAGAAGTACACTACTGTCCCAACATTAGTTGAATAGTTGCAATTGGTTAGGCATCTTGGCCTCGTTTTCATCTGGTTTGATATTACCAAGTGCTTGCAGGATTGGTATTTTCTCAAAGGGGGTGA
>Ga0299912_10005158_pt1 | contig 10723 bp, 13 predicted proteins | sample RVTome_2_FD_207667 | JGI IMG/M metagenome (GOLD analysis project Ga0299912, IMG submission 207667) | Soil microbial communities from uranium-contaminated site in the Upper Colorado River Basin, Wyoming, United States - RVT95D214 (version 2) ... | reverse complement strand
ATCCCACGCCGCCGAGGGCCAGGATCAGCATAATCGCCGCAACGTTGAAACCCACGTGCGAAGCCTCGCTTCGCCGGGCGGTGGAAGTGGGCATGTGCGGATTAACCAGCATTCCCGAGAACAGGTGACAGCCGATTGGACGCCCCATATGATTAACAAACTGTTAACGGATGGCTTGCGCCTGGCGGCGCTATGCCGGGGCTTGGGCGGTATCGATGGCTACGGAATTCATGCTGGCAGGGTTTCTCATGGCGGTCGGACTAGCGGTCGCGGGCGCGGGTACGCATCTGTACCAGTGGTTGTCGAACCAGCAGGCGGCACTCCGATATGACGGCAAGACCGTGCTCCACATGCTGGGGCATCTGGTGATGAGCTTTCTGTGCGGCCCCTACATCATGCTGCAGCTAGGCTGGCAGCACGAGAAGGGCGGCACGCTGTCGGTTAGTTCGGCGTTGATATCGGCCCTGGTGGCGTTCGGCTGGGCCTTCATCACCGGCCTGCTGCTGGTCGGGGTCTACCTGGGGGTTGCCTCGTAGCCTGCGGAAAGAGCCGGCCACGACGCGGCCGGCCCCCAGATCCTGGCCAGAGCCAAGGCTACTTGTTTGCGACGATCATGGCGCGGCTGTCGACGATGTCCACCCATTCAGCGGCATTGGCCTGCGATTGCCGCTTGAGGAACTGGTAGGGCGTATCGAGCCACACCTTGACCGAGCCGTCCTGGTTGTCGAGCACCAGGTCGCCACGGTCGGTCCGGGCCATCAGGACGGCGTGGCCGCTGCCGTTGCTTTCGCGCACCACGGCAATGAGCAGGGTGCTGGCGTCCCACCCGTCGGCAATCAGCTCGCGGCGCTTGGCCAGGGCGAAGTCCTCACAATCGCCGTAGCCCTCGGGATAGGTCCAGAACTCGGCGACGTTGTAGAAGTCCTGATCGGTGATCGGGACGACAGCGCTGTTCACCTGGTTGTTGACCGAGACGAGTTGGGCCCAGCGATCCTCGTTCAATTCCATGACGTCGACGACGTGGGCATTGATGCCGCATTCGTCGCGATGGGCCTTGCAGAACTCCGAATGACCGATCGGCACGCTGGTCCGGCCAGCAACCTGGGCGAAAGCCGGATTGCTGAGATCGACGGACGACGCAGCCTGCGCCACGGTTGAACCAAGCAGCGCGATGAGCGCAGCTGCTACTGTGCTAGTCGTCTTATTGATTGGCATAGCGTGAGCCCCCTGTTGGAGATCACGATGCCGGTCTGAAATTGCTCTGCCCCGAAAACTCCAATCTAGTTTTTAATTGAAGTGTATGGGGCTCGTTAAGGGTTTATTAACCCTGCGGGACGCGCATACGCACTTTCACGTGTGCTGTGATGACGCTGCAACAGAGGGACGCTCGCCCAGCGGAACCTAGTTCACCCGCAGGTTCTGCTGGACCACGGTGAGCATCTCCTGCGCCGAGGTGAACTCGACGCCGATGCCGTCCTGGAAGTGCCGGACGACGCGGGCGCGCATGCGGCCCAGCGTGATCGGGGTGCCCATGGCCGGCCGTACCGCCAGCTCGATGGCCGCGCCGGACAGCGAGATATCGATGATCTTGCAGTTGTAGCGGCGTCCGTCATCGAGCACGACGGTGGAATGACGGTTATCGGGGACCACGCGCTCATGGCGCCGATCCTCGGGGAGATTGAGGATGTCCTTGTTGGCGAGCCAGGTCAGCTGGGCCGCCATCTTGTCCCGTTTGCGGGAGGAGGCGATGAGCTCCATGACGAAGCCGCCATCGGTGCCTGCGGTGATGGCCCCCTCGACGCGGCCGATATGATCTAGATAGGCGATGACCTTTTCGCCGATCTGGCCGGCCACCGGCGCGATCACCAGTGCATCTCCGGGAGACATCTCGAGCACCTGACATGGGAACTCGCGCCTGTCGGCGAGCATGTAGCGGCCCAGGACCGAAATCTTGACGCGCTGAAAACGCGGCAGCTGCGCATAATTGCGAGCCGGTCTGGCCATACGCGAAGGGGTTTCGTCGGTAATCATGGGGACGGCGGCCCACAAACTCTAAGTATGACGCCTGCACACTAGAGAGTTTTGGTTAACCGAAGATGCAGAGCGGGCAGGCAAGTTGGTAGAAATCGGCGGAATCCGGCGATTTCCGGAAGGGCGGCGCAGTCAGGTGCGACGACCGCCGTCGATCACCGCGAGGTGGGCGTAGCGGCGCGCGGCGCGGCCATAGACCGTCGCGGCCATCGGGATCGGGGTGTGCTGGTGCTGGCCGTCGGCAAATACCAGGTCGTTGGGCACCGAGGCGGCGATGTCGCGGGCCATGTCCGCGAGGGAGACGTCGTCCGGCCAGATCAACCGCAGGCCGGTGATGCGCTGCTCCAGGATCGGCTCCACGCCGAACCAGTAGGGTTCGTCCAGGGCAGTCATCGCCCCGAGGAGCCGCGTGTGGGTCGAGCCATTGTGGCGGACGGGCAACAGGATGGTTTCGATCGACACCTTCGAACGGATCGCGGTGGTGCCCTGGAAGGTCACCAGCGCCACCGCGTGGTCTTCGGTGACTGCCTTGAGCAGCGTCTCCATGGCGTCCCGGTCGCGCACATGCCAGAGCTTGGAGAAGGAGCGCCCCTTCAGCTCCCGGGCATAGGCGGCGCAAAGATGCGAGCCGGCAAGGCGGAAATCGAAGCCGTTGGAATCGTTGAGTTCGAGGATGAAGGTGTTGGCCAGCGCCCCCCGAATGCGGGTGGGGTCGATGTCGCGGCGGTCCGGTGCACTCCGCGAGCCACGCAGCGTATTCCAGTAGTCGTAGAGCGTCTTTGTGCTCGTCTTTTGCATTGCCTGTCCTACATCCCCGCGCGCAAACCGACGCCCCTGAACAGGGGGCGCCTGCCACCGAGGCCACACTCGCAAAACCGGCCGCCGAAATCGCCCTTAAACAAGTCTTAAGGTTAATTTGGCCGGTCGGGTGTGGATAATTCAGTGAACTAAGCTATGAAGCCCCGCGAAACAGGGGCCCAAATGTCCGATCAGCGGAAACCACAGGAAAGTCAGCAGTCTCAGCAGCGCCAGCCGGTGTTCCTGCTGCCGGGCGCCGTCACCGCGCTGTGCGGCCTGCTGGTCGCCGCGCATCTTGCCAGGGTGTTCGTTCTTAACGATCAGGCCGACCTCGAGTTCACGATCTGGTTCGCCTTCATCCCGCTCCGATTGCTGTCGGGCAGCGAGATTCCGGGCGGATGGCTGCCGCTGCTGTGGACGCCGATAACCCACGCGTTCATGCACGCAGGGTGGGACCACTTGCTGATGAACACCGTGTGGCTCGCGATCTTCGCGACGCCGGTGGCGCGCCGCTACGGCGGAGTGCCGATGGTGGCGATCTTCCTCGTGGGAGCAATAGTGGGCGCGATCGCCTTCGCGGCAACCACCCTACCGGGTCTGCAGATCCTGATCGGCGCCTCGGGAGGCGTCGCGGCGCTGACCGGCGCATCGGTGCGCTTCATCTTCCAGCCGGTGATCGTCGCGGAGGATCCCGAGACGGGGCAGAGGGTCGTGCTCGGACGCAGGCTCGCCAGGCTTGCGGACCTGATGCGCGAGCCGCGCACCCGCTATTTCACGCTGATCTGGGTGGTGCTCAACGCCGCGGTGCCTCTGTTGCCGCTGATCGGGGGGGCTGCCATCGAGATTGCCTGGCAGGCACATCTGGGCGGCTTCCTTGCCGGCCTGTTGATGGTGGGCCTGTTCGAACGCCGGCCGAGAGGAGACAGGGATTGAGCGAGAGCGACGACTTGAGGAGGCGGATCGAGAAGCTCGAGGAACTGGCGGCGTTCCAGGAGCGCGCGCTCGAGGAATTGAGCGGCACCGTCGCCGACCAGTGGAAGCAGATCGAGACGCTGCGGCGCGAACTGGCCAATCTGGGTGCGCAACTGGCCGAGGTTGAGGCGACGTCGTCGACGCCGCAGCGCGAGCCGCCGCCGCCGCACTACTGATCAGCTCTTGTAGACCTCTGCGGGGTTGAACAGCCGCGGCTCGCCGATGTCGGCGAGGGCGGCATCCGCTCCGGCGACCTCGACCCGCCGGTAGAAGCAGCTCTTGCGGCCGGTGTGGCAGGCGGCGCCGTGGCCCGTCTGCTCGACGAGGACGAGCAGCGCATCCTGGTCGCAATCGGTGCGCATCTCGACCAGCTTCTGGACCTCGCCCGAGCTTTCGCCCTTCTTCCAGATGCTGCCGCGCGAGCGCGAGTAGTAGTGGACTTCGCCGGTCTCGAGCGTCCTGGAGAGGGCCTCGGCGTTCATGTGCGCCAGCATCAGCACGGCGCCGGTCGACGCCTCGACGGTGATGGCGGTGACCAGGCCCTGGCCATCGAAGCGGGGCGCGAAAACGGCGCCTTCCTCGAGGGCATCGTGGCTGAGGCCGGCTGCGGGCGAGAAGGTGATGCTCATGTGGGGCTTATAGGGCAGGCGATCCGCTCCTGTCACGGGACGTTCACTTGCGAGCGCAGGTGCAAGACCACATATTTGTTGGCTGAGGAGGGGAGTCCGCGTGAAAACGCCAAGCAAGCAGATGGCCGCCACGCCTGCCACATCGTCGAGTGGCGACGTCGCGGCGTTCATCAAGCAGGTCAACGCACTCGGCAGCAGCAAGGCGCCGGGCGAGCGGGGCCGGCTGCTGTTTGCGCTGGACGCGACGATGAGCCGGCAGCCCACCTGGGACCTCGCCTGCCAGTTGCAGGCCGAAATGTTCGAGACCCTCGCGGGCACGCAGAGCCTCGAGGTGCAATTGCTGTATTTCCGCGGCCTGGGCGAGTGCAAGGCATCAAAATGGGTGCCGAACGCCTCGGCGCTGGCGCGGGTGATGGCCGGCATCGACTGCCGCGGCGGCAATACCCAGATCGGCAAGGTGTTTTCGCACGCGCGGGCCGAGCACGCCCGGCAGAAGATCAACGCGCTAGTCTATGTCGGCGATGCGCTGGAGGAGAACGTCGACCGGCTGGCGCAGCAGGCGGGCGAACTTGGGCTGCTGGGATGCCCGGTGTTCATCTTCCACGAGGGGCACGACCCGGTTGCGGGCGCGGCCTTCAAGGAATTCGCGCGGGTCAGCAAGGGCGCCTATGCGCGCTTCGACGCCAATGCGCCCAGGGAACTGGCGGCGCTGCTGCGCGCCGTAGCGGCCTATGCTGCAGGCGGCAGGGCGTCGCTGATGCTGCAGCAGACGCCGTCGGCCAAGCTGCTGCTGCAGCAGTTGTCCTGAGATGAGCTACGTCCTCATCGGCGGCGCAGCCCTGATCGGGCTGATGGTGCTCTATCAACTGATCCGCAAGGCGGACATCCGCAAGCTGGTCCGGGGTCTACGCTGGGTGACCGGCGGTGTCGTGGCGCTGCTCACCGGATTCCTGCTGCTGCGGGGGCAGGTGGGGATCGCCAGCATCACCGGCTACGCCGCCTTCTCGATCCTCTATCAGGGTCGGCTGGGGCCGCTGGTGTTCGACACCGGGGTCAGCAGCGCCAACCGGTCCAGCGTCAACAGCCGGTATTTCGCCATGGCGCTGGACCACGACAGCGGCGACGTCTCGGGGCGGGTGGTGGCCGGCGAGTTCGCCGGCGCCGACCTCATCGACCTGGGCGAGTTGGAGACCCGGCGGCTGCTCGCCGAGGTTGCAGCCGATCCCGACAGCCTGGCGCTGCTGGAGACCTGGCTCGACCGGAACCGGGCAGGCTGGCGGGAGTATTTCGCCGAGACCGCAGCTCCGGCAGGGGCGGGCGCGATCGATGAGGATCAGCAGGCCTACGAAATCCTGGGACTGCAGCCGGGAGCGACGGCCGAGGAGATCCACGCGGCGCACCGCCGGCTGATGAAGGGCGTCCACCCCGACCAGGGCGGCTCGACCTTCCTTGCCGCCAAGATCAACGCCGCCAAGGACCATCTGCTCAAGACGCTGCACGCCGGGCGATAGCCGCTGTCAGGCCCCCACGGGCAGCCAGATCTCCACATCGCCGATGCCGGCTTCCGGATCGAAGCCGGGGCCATAGTACTCGACTAGGTCGGGGTTGCCGCCCAGCGCCATCCCCGATTCGGGTAGCCAGCGGTTGATGATGGTGTTGATGGTCGTCCGCATCGCCGAGACATGGCCGTCATGCTCGAAGACGGCGTAGCGCTGCGCCGGGAGCCGCAAGGCGTTGAGTTCGGGCTGCAGGTCGGACACCTCGCCCACCTCGACGCAGGTCAGCATCTGGAAGCTGTCGCCGCCGTGGAACATGTCGGTGGAGATGCCGTAGGCCGCCCCGCCGGCCTGGGCCGGAATGTTGCCGATGTAGGGCGCGAAGCGGGCCCACTGGGCGGGGACGGCTTCGGGTTTGTTGTAGGGGTGGCGCTCGGCGAGGCCGGCGACCAGCAGCGGCCTGCGATCGACGAGGCGGGGCGGAGCGAGATCGGCGAACGGGCTGTCGTCGATGCGCAGCGGCTCGACCAGCTTGAGGTTGTCGAGGTGGCGCCGGGCCCGCACCTGCTCGGGCGTGAGCCCGAACTGCTCGCGGAAGGCGCGGGTGAAGGCCTCGTGCGAGCCGTAGCCGGCCTCAAGCGCCACCGCGAGAATGTCGGGGGCGCCCGCCGCCAGCGTCCTGGCGGCCTCGGTCAGGCGGCGGCCGCGAAGGTAGGCCGAGAGCGAGAGGCCAGTGGCCAGGGGGAAGATGCGCGAGATGTGCGAGCGCGAGACGCCAGCATGCCCGGCGATGTCGTCGAGCGTCAGATCGCGCAGGTAGCGGTTCTCGATCAGCCAGATCGCCTTGGTGACAGCCGACATGATCTCACCTCCCGGGATGAGGTCTGCTACCTCATCCCCGAAGCGTGCATTTGATCGCAGTTGCGCTCGGTGCGGAAGTCAGGCGCGCTTGCCGGCGAGGGCGTAGAAGCGGTCCTGCTCGTTGCGGTCCTCGGCGAAGACGCCGGTGAAGCGGTGGGTGATGGTCGCGGCCCCATGGGCGCGCACGCCGCGCATCGACATGCACATGTGCTCGGCTTCGAGCATCACGGCGACGCCGCGCGGGTTCAGCGAGTCGTTGATCGCGTCGACGATCTGCGCAGTCAGATTCTCCTGCGTCTGCAGGCGCCTGGCGAATATGTCCACCAGCCGCGCCAGCTTGCTCAGCCCAACGACGCCGTCATGGGGCAGGTAGGCGATGTGGGCCTTGCCAACGAATGGCACCATGTGGTGCTCGCAGTGCGACGAGAACGGGATGTCCCGGACCAGGACGATGTCGTCGTAGCCGCCGACGTCCTTGAAGGTCTTTTCGAGGACTTCGCGGGCATCCTGGCCGTAGCCCTCATAGAACTCGCGATAGGCCTTGGCGACGCGGGCAGGGGTCTCGATCAGCCCCTCGCGAGTCGGGTCGTCGCCGGCCCAGGCGATCAGCGTGCGGACTGCCGCTTCTGCATCTTGCTGGCTCGGGCGGAACAATTCCCTGGCTTCGGCGGGCTGGGCGAGGTGCGGCTTTGCGCAGGCGTCCATGGCTGGTCTCTCGGTTGCTGGACTTGACTAGTCGGATGAAGTTACGGCCCGGGAGCCTGGAAGGTTTCAGGCCTGATGGCGCGTCAAAACGCCAGCCGCCGCTGACAGTGCGACGAACCCAACTTATATAGGGGTGGCAAACGCCCTCACAAGAAACAGATTTGTGCCGTTCATGGACCTGAGCGATCTCTATTCCGAAAAGATCCTGCAGATCGCAGGCAATCAGCCAATTCCCGGCCGGTTGCCCGATCCGGACGCATCGGCGCGCCGGGTGAGCCGGGTCTGCGGCTCGACCATCGAGGTTGACATCACGGTCGAGGACGGGGTGATCACCGGCTACGGGCACGAGATCTCGGCCTGCGCGCTGGGGCAAACGTCGGCGGCGATCGTCGCGACCCACATCGTCGGCACGCCAGTCGAGGAGTTCCGGGCTTTGCGGGAGCAGATGACGGCGATGCTCAAGGAAGTCGGCCCGCCGCCCTCGGGCAAATGGGACGACCTCAGATACCTGGAGCCGGTGCGGGAGTACCGGCCGCGCCACACTTCGACGCTGCTGGTGTTCGACGCGGTGGCGGATGCGCTCGACAAGATCGAGTCCGGCCAGCAGGTTGCGGCAATTTCTTGATGGATCAGTTCATCCAGTGGTTCTGGCGGATCGTCGACCTGCCGTTCAAGTTCGTGGCGATCGGCCTGATCACCCTCTACCGCTATACGTTCTCGGCCTTTGCCGGGCGGACCTGCCGGCACCTGCCCTCCTGCTCGGAATACACCGCCGAGGCGATCTGGAAGTTCGGGTTCTGGCCCGGCGGCTGGATGGGGTTCGCCCGCTTTTCCCGCTGCCGGCCCGGCGGCACGCATGGCTACGATCCGGTGCCGGAGAAGGTTCCGCCCGAGGCGCACTGGTACACGCCGTGGCGCTACGGGCGGTGGAAGGGGGGCCACGGGGCCGCACCACCGAGGAAGCGCACGGACACGGCGTCCCGGCTGATCCATGCGGCCCCGGACAAGGTCTATGCGGCGCTGGTGGACCCGGACGCGCTCGTTGAATGGCTGCCGCCGGGCGGGATGACGGCCCGGCTCGAGAGCTACGACCTCCGCCCGGGCGGGCGCTACCGGATGATTCTGACCTACAAGGACGTGGCGGCGGCGCGCCCGAAGAGCTCCGCCGACTCGGACGTGGTCGAGGGCACCTTCGTGGAACTGGTGCCCGGGAAGGGGCTGGTGCAGGCGGTCGACTTCGTCTCCGACGACCCGGCCTTCGCCGGAACCATGACCATGAGCTGGCTGCTGGAGCCGACGGGCGAGGGCACGCAGGTCACCATCCTCGCCGAGAACGTGCCCGAGGGCATATCGGCGGAAGACCATGACGCCGGGCTCCGCTCGTCGCTGGAGAACCTCGCCCGTTACCTCGGGCCGAGCGCCCCCCGGGCCGGGTGACACTTCGCCCCCGCACGTGCTAGACAGCCGCGCCCGAAGGCAGACCCTTCGGTCTTCCGCCAATCGTAGCCAATTCTGGAGATGAAAATGATCAAGGTGACGTTCCCCGACGGTGCAGTACGCGAATTCTCGCGCGGCACCACCGGGACCACCGTGGTCGAGGGCATCTCCCCCAGCCTCGCCAAGAAGACGGTGGCGATGAAGTGGAACGGCGTGCTCAGCGACCTGGGCGACCCGCTCAACGAGGACGGCAGCATCGAGTTCGTGATGCGCGAGAGTGCCGACGGGCTCGGGCTGATCCGGCACGACGCCGCGCATGTGCTGGCCGAGGCGGTGCAGGAACTCTGGCCGTCGACGCAGGTGACCATCGGGCCGGTGATCGAGAACGGCTTCTACTACGACTTCTACCGGGAAGCCCCGTTCTCGGAGGACGACCTGCGCGCCATCGAGAAGAAGATGAGCGAGATCATCCAGCGCGGCGCCGCCTTCACCAAGGAAGAGTGGGACCGCGAGGAGACCAAGCGGGTGTTCGCGGCCAAGGGCGAGGACTTCAAGGTGGAACTGGTCGACGCCATCCCCGCCGACCAGAAGATCAAGATCTACAAGCAGGGCCAGTGGTTCGACCTCTGCCGCGGGCCGCACATGCGCACCACCAAGGATGTCGGCCAGGCCTTCAAGCTCACCAAGGTGGCGGGCGCCTACTGGCGCGGCGACTCCAATCGCGAGGTGCTCAGCCGCATCTACGGCACAGCTTTCGCCACCCAGGCCGAGCTCGACGCCTACCTCACCATGATGGAGGAGGCGGAGAAGCGCGACCACCGCAAGATCGGCCGCGACCTCGACCTGTTCCACCTGCAGGAAGAGGCACAGGGCTCGGTGTTCTGGCACCCCAAGGGCTTCGTCATCTACAACCAGATGGAGGCCTACATCCGGCGCCGGCTCAACCGTTCCGGCTATGTCGAGGTGAAGACGCCGCAGCTGATGAGTTCGAAGTTCTGGGAGGCCTCCGGCCACTGGGGCAAGTACCGCGAGAACATGTTCGTGGTGCCTGACGAGGTGCCCGGCACCGAGGAAGAGGGCCCGGTGCTGACCGGCAAGGGCGACCTGATGGCTTTGAAGCCGATGAACTGCCCGGCCCATATCCAGATCTTCAACCAGGGCACCAAGAGCTACCGCGACCTGCCGATCCGCATGGCCGAGTTCGGCTGCTGCCACCGCAACGAGGCGCACGGGGCGCTGCACGGCCTGATGCGGGTGCGGCAGATGACCCAGGACGACGCACACATCTTCTGCCGCGAGGACCAGATCCAGGCCGAGACCGAGCATTTCGTCAACCTGCTCTACTCGGTCTACGAGGACATGGGCTTTGCCGACGTGGTCATCAAGCTGGCGACCCGGCCGGAGAAGTTCGGCGGCACCATCGAGCGCTGGGACATGGCGGAGAAGGCCCTGGGCGATGCGCTCTTGGCCACCGGCCACAAGTTCGTCATCGCGGCGGGCGAGGGGGCGTTCTATGCCCCCAAGCTGGAGTTCCACCTCAAGGACGCCATCGGCCGGTCATGGCAGGTGGGGACGCTGCAGCTCGACTTCGTGCTGCCCGAGCGGCTCGACGCCACCTATGTGGCCGAGGACGGCTCGCGCAAATACGCCGTGATGCTGCACCGGGCGATCCTGGGGTCGCTCGAGCGCTTCATCGGCATGATGATCGAGAGCTATGCCGGCAAGATGCCGATGTGGCTGGCCCCGGTGCAGGTGGTGGTGGCGACCATCGTCTCCGATGCCGACGCCTATGCG
>Ga0299912_10005157_pt1 | contig 10723 bp, 7 predicted proteins | sample RVTome_2_FD_207667 | JGI IMG/M metagenome (GOLD analysis project Ga0299912, IMG submission 207667) | Soil microbial communities from uranium-contaminated site in the Upper Colorado River Basin, Wyoming, United States - RVT95D214 (version 2) ... | reverse complement strand
GAACGCAATAAAAAAAGTACCTATGTATGAATGGTACTGAATGCCGTCCTCAAGCCCCCGTAGCGGAGGGGGGACCCGTCGGCTTTTTCGCCGGGGGGAACCGACGGGACTGGTTCCCCGGGGGCCGGGGGAGTGAGGGCGGGTTCAGGCCGCTTAAAGTCAGATGTCCAACTATTTAATGCGTTTATATTAGTTCCGGAGAATTAGTTCATGTCCCGGAATTCCGACACGCGTTCTATCGGCAATATTGGTCCGGTTCGACCGTTCGACAAGGCCGGATCTCTTGTGGTATGGTTGGCAAGGAGGTCTCGGCCATGAAATACGTTCCGAAGGCAGCTCGGTCCGCAATATTCCTTGTCCTGGCGGCAGCACTACTGGCGGGTCTGCCTCGCCCCGTGTCCGCCCAGCTTCGGTTCGGGATCAGCTTTCCGGCTGAACGTTCCAAGACGCCGCTCGACGGACGCCTGCTTCTCCTCATTTCGACGAACGATAAGGCCGAACCGCGCTTCCAGATCACCGCCGGCGCCGAAACTCAGCTCGTCTTCGGGATGGACGTTGACGGCCTTGCTCCCGGCGTGGAGGCGGTGGTCGACGCCTCCTCCTTCGGCTATCCGCTCCGGAGTCTCGCCGAGCTTCCGCGCGGGGAATACTTCGTCCAGGCCCTCCTCCACCGCTACGAAACCTTCCACCGGGCCGACGGCCATGTCGTCAAGCTCCCTATGGACCGCGGCGAGGGCCAACAATGGAACGCCGCTCCCGGAAACCTTTACAGCGCTCCGCGCCGGATCGTCCTCGACCCGGCGAAAGCGGAGACCGTCCGCTTCGGCCTCGACCTGGAAATTCCGCCCATCGCCCCGCCCAAGGATACAAAATATATCCGGCACGAGAAAATCCAGAGCGAGCTCCTGACCGAGTTTTGGGGCCGTCCCATGTCCATCGGCGCATGCCTCCTTCTCCCCGAGGGGTTTGACGCCCACCCGGAAGCCCGGTATCCCCTGATCGTTTTCCACGGCCATTTTCCGGCGACGATCTCGGGGTTCCGGGAAACGCCGCCGGACCCCAACCTCACGCCGGACTACAGCGAGCGGTTCCACATATCCGGGTACAACCGGATCCAAGAGCAGTACGCGTACGAATTCTTCAAGGAATGGACGGGACCGAATTTCCCGAGGGTCATCGTCATGGAGATTCAGCACGCAAATCCCTACTATGACGATTCCTACGCCGTGAACTCGGCCAACCTCGGCCCGTACGGCGACGCCATCGTCCGTGAGCTCATCCCCTATATCGAGAAGAAATACCGCGGGCTTGGCCGGGGGTGGGCCAGGTTTCTCTACGGCGGGTCAACGGGCGGCTGGGAAGCCCTGGCCTCCCAGATCTTCTACCCCGACGATTTCAACGGCTGCTACGCGGCCTGCCCCGATCCCATCGATTTCCGGGCCTATACGATCATCAACATCTACGAGCACAAGAACGCCTACACGGTGGACAGCCGGTGGAAAAAGACGCCGCGGCCCGGCCTCCGGAACTACCTGGGCGAGGTCAGCGCCACCCTCGAGGAGATGAACCATAGAGAACTCGCCCTCGGGACGCATTCCCGCTCAGGGGACCAGTGGGACATCTGGCAGGCGGTTTTTGGACCCGTCGGACCCGACGGCTACCCCGCGCCGATCTGGGACAAGCTCACCGGGGAGATCGACCCCAAGGTCGCGGAGTTCTGGAAGCAGAACTATGACCTTCGCTACATCCTCGAGCGCGATTGGAGGACGCTGGGGCCGAAGCTGCGGGGAAAAATCCACATCTACGTCGGCGACATGGACAATTACTACCTCAACAACGCGGTCTATCTGACGGAGGCTTTCCTCAAGAGCACGAAGGACCCCTATTATGACGGGGAGGTCGATTACGGGGACCGGGCCGAGCACTGCTGGAACGGCGACCAAAACCAGCCGAACTACGTCTCGCGGCTCCGCTACCACCAGATGTACATCCCGCGCGCCGTCAAGCGGATGGAGCAAACGGCGCCGCCGGACGCGGACCTCAAGAGCTGGCGGTATTAGTGCGCGAAGACCTCTCCGAACCTATCATCCGGTTCAGCCACGCCGAAAATCTCGTGGATCGTATTGGGATAGTTTCCCCAGAAGAAATTAAGGAGATGGGACCATTGGATGATCGGAGTCTCTGACAGGGGGCTGGGATTTTGGATGATCCCGATATTTCTGACGACGGCGACAGCGCCCGCTCCTGTGATTTGCAGGACATTGTGGTTGTAGGGGATATTGTAGCGAGGCATGCCCACTGCCAGATCGAAAACGCCCCGGCCCTCGAAGTCGTCAGCAGCCAACGCATAGCCGACTTCCGCTGTGCTCCGTTGCCAATCATCACTCGCATTGAGCCCCGGCATAAGATACTCACCGAGATACTTCGGCGAGTCTTGCAGCCCATTCGAGTCCCCAAAGTATATGCCCACCGCGCCGCGGCCCTTGCGTATCGCGAGGTCCTCGGCCCCGTTATCATCGAAATCGGCGCTTACGATTACGTAGTACGGCCACGGCGCATACAGCTCCTGGGTCTTCTTCGATGTCAACCCCTTGTTCGTACCGTAGATGATATGCAGCGTGTCGTCCCCCGGCGCGCCAACTAAAAGCTCATCGTCACCGTCCCCGTCGAGATCCCCGCTTCCGAGGAGCTTGCCGTATAGATCCCCCTCTTCGGCCCTGTTTCCTCCTCCGTCCGAGATTTGAGTCCAGACCTGGTTTCCTTTCGCAACGAGCCCCTTTTCAGCTTGGCCGTACAAAACGCTGACCGCGCCGATTGGGAAAAAATTGACCCCCTCTTCCCCCGGAGCCCCCACCGCGAGATCGTCTTTTCCGTCGCCGTTGAAATCGGCGGCGGCGAGGGCCGACCCGAATTGGTCACGGGGCTCGCTTCTCTCGCGAAGTCCATTCATCCCTTGCCGCCAGAGCTGATCTCTACCCATCCCGAAACGCCCCCCGTAAAAAACCAACACGGCGCCGCGCCCCTGGCCGGCCTCATCAAAATTACTATAAGCATCCGGCGCGCCGATGGCAATGTCATCGAACCCGTCAGCGTCGAAATCACCGGCAGCGAGGGCTGAGCCGTAAAGACTGTTGATGGCCGATCGATCCAGCCAAAGTACCGTCTTGACTTGCGATCCGGGCAGGCCCTTTTGGCCACCGTAGAATATCAGGACATCCCCGCTCTTCTTGAAATAGGTGTCGGCGAACGGGGCGCCGACGGCGAGGTCTGTGAAACCGTCGCCGTTGAAGTCACCGGCCGCGAGTGCCTTACCGAACTGCGCCCCCTTCTGCACGAGCCCAGGGACACCGGAAGTATTACGGGTGAAGAACTTGTTGCCGACCTCAGTCAAGCCCTCCGCCGAACCATAGATGATATTGACGGCTCCGCTGTCTGTTTGCTTTGCTTCGTCCTCATGGGGAACCCCCACTGCGAGATCGGCATACCCATCGCCGTTGAAATCGATCCGGGGCTGCGCTCCGAGTTGGCTCGCCATACAAAAGACCACGGCAGCAAGAATCCCCCCTATTCTCCCAAGCGATTGGCCATATGTCTTCATCATCGTCTCCCCTTTATTGCTTTTGTAATTAATGACGCCGGCCCAGAGTTTCATCCCCTAATAACTCTAGTGTGGTATCCTACAAATAATTTTATCCATAAACAGGAAGAGAGTCAAATGTGTGCGTTTTGCGAAGGTGAGGAGCAAATTCCATCGCTCCAGGCGTCCTTGACACCTTTTTACTTGTGAATTATGCCTCTCTCATGATTGTTGTATGTAAAAATCAAGATGAAGGCTCGCAATCGGTAGTATTCCATTATGATCAGGAGGGGATATTCATCGCACCGCGGAAAAAAGAAAATCCAATAATCTGCACCTCCTTAAATTGAAATTCTTGCCAACCGGAAGTTTATCAAACTCCCCGAGGAGGTGCATCCCATTATCGTGTTACCTATCCCTTATCGGACCAGAGGAGGGACCGAAGGCCGCACGTTCCCGTCTTGACTTGATCCAATTTTTTCAATAGCTTTAATGGATGAAACCGGAAATAAAGGAGAAGGCGGTGCGAAAAAAGTCGCATAAAATCAATTTTGGTTTTATCTTAATACTCCTTGCCTTTGTCCTTAACACGAGCCCGACTGCGCTCGCCTGGAAAGAACAAATGCACAAGGGGCAGTTGACTCCCATGGCGCTGAACCTGGTGAAACTCCTGCATAGCAAGCCCTACCCTAGCGAAATATGGATGACGTTCCGGGGACTTATCGAGCAAGGGGCCTGGGACGAGGATTTTCCTTGTGGATCCTCTGGCGTCAGGGCGAACAACCATTACTATCATCCCCTCAGCGGCAGAGGGCTTAGTGATGCTCCGTGGATTGGCTTAGGTGACCCGGATGTGGACACCCTGACCTGGGCAATCAAAAACCTGAGTCTCCATCCGGCAGAAGAGTTTAACGGGGGCAACGATTGGGCTTTCAAAGGCTGGGGATGGACCGTGGTCGACGTGGACCTTGGTGACATGAGCTGGAAGAGAGCGATCGAGCGCTATGGTTATACCGAAGACTCGAAGCGACTGGCCTACTATACTCTGGGCTTCCTTTGTCACCTTCTCCAGGACATGGGAGATCCAGAACACGTCCATGACGATCCCCATGGCGCTTCTGGATATACGGGTTTTGAGTGGTGGGTCTGGCAGAACTGGGATTCCCTTAAGCCTCCCTTTCTTGGCGGCCTTAAACCCAGGACGTTCGATAGATTTGAGGACTTTTTTAGAAACCTCTCTCTCCTGGGTTACAGCATCGATAGATTTCGGGGCGGGGGACTGAACAGAGAATTAGGAAACATCGATAAGAGTTCTGACCTGGGGAAAATGTTCAAAGTCCGCTATAATAGGGCCGGGGCCGAGTGGGTCCTGGATAATAACAGCGGTCTCCCCATCTTAAGGTTGTCATCCCCAGGTGGCGGCATCAATGTAGTCAATTCGGATTTTGAATGGAACTGGGGCGATTATCGGAGAAATCCTCTCTGGACGAAGGGTCATGACCAAGGCGAATGGTGGCCGACATCCATGGAAATACCCGGCTCATCGCTCAATGACGAGGAGGGTTATTATTATATCGAGCTTTCTGGAGATCTTCCTGGGGAACCCTTTAACGCTGTTGCCGATCCCGGGAGAAACTTCTCTCCGGCCGCGTTCCTCCCCTCCCCGCTGCCTGAAGTGGCCGACCAATGCACAGCTTGGAGGGTCGAATCCGCCGGCGACCTGGACCTCTATTCTCTCATCGGGATGCGAATCTTCCCCTCTATTGTCGAACACACGGCCGGGCTTATCGAGCACTTTTTCGACATCGTCAACCACCCTCCTTTTGTCAGGAGTGTCCAGGTCTCTCAGCCAGGCGGCTGCAGATACTCAGTCTCTTGGAAAGATATCAAGGAGCCTCCATCAACCTCGATATCAATCACAGATGTCAGAGAACGGTCGCTGACCAGAGAGTCCAAAAATCTGCCCGGGGAAAGGGATGAGGTTTCATGTTTTACACCTGGACATGCAGCTATTTGTATTACATTTAGCGAGCCCGTTCAATCCGTGGCCGTAAAGATGGGCGGGAGGACGGTAAGCGGTTCGCTGGACAAAGATGAATCTGTCTGGACCGGCGATTTCATACTCGAGGAGGGCGGCCCTCCAGAGGAAACGCGGGCTATCGCAATAGACGCGGAAGACAAGAATAATCACTACGGGAACGAGGGCGGGAGGCTGGACGGAAATCCGGCAACGCCAGCCCAAAGGATAGAAGACTACCCGGATTATCGTTGGATCAAATACGAAAGCGGTGAAGACACCAATCACCACATTCAGATCAAGCGCATCAAGAAGGAAGATGAGCAGCTCAAGGTGATGTCAGACATCGACCTCATCTCTGGCGCTTGGGCATTCGGGAGAGTACTTGAGGGCAGTAAAAAATTCTTTCTCTGCAGGCTTGTCCTAACGAAAACCCGCGGAGAGCACGGCTACGAAATTCGAGGATGTCATCCCAATGAATCTTATTGGGAGCTTATAGGCCGCAATACAATTCTCTTCAGACATAAGGATGGATCGATCACAAGCCGGCTTACTCGGCGTCGTGATGGGTATTGGGAAGGACCTTATATTCCTCATAAATCGGCGCCGGTGCGTCCTGGTGAAACTGCCAAGCCGCACTACATAGAAAGATAACAAGCGCTTAGGTGGAAAACAATCGGTTCTGAATGATCGTCGGCATGATCGCGGGTTGAGGATCGTCTACTTCAGCTCGGAAGGCACCCGGGGCACGGATATCAACGTGGCGTACTCCTCCCAGCGTTTTCCCGGGTGATCGGCTGTGCCGCCCTTCTTCTCGATATAGTTTATCACCAGGTCGCAGCCGACAACGAGAAGGTCGCGGAGTTCTGGAAGCAGAAATATGACCTTCGCTACATCCTCGAGCGTGACTGGAAGACGGTCGGGCCGAAGCTGCGGGGAAAAATCCACATCTGCGTCGGCGACATGGATAATTACTACCACCAGATGTACATCCCGCGCGCCGTCAAGCGGATGGAGCAAACGGCGCCGCAGGACGCGGACCTCAAAAGCTGGCGGTATTGATGACTCCGCGCTTTTTCAGCGCCGGAAAAAGCCTTGACATCTTTTATATGGCGACCTATAGTTCCCCTCGAAAGGCGGAGGGGATAACTGAGGCCAAGATCCGCCCACGGCCTGCGCAGCTTAAAAGTAATTTCCTATAAAGATCCGTGAAAGGAATTGTAGATCTATCTTCTTAATGCCTACGATGATCGTTATCTTTTTTATCTACGGACTGTGTTTCTTTCTCTTGGGCATAGCTATATTTCTTTACCCTAAAAAAGGTAGCTCTTTTCAGTTAGCCCCCGCCTTATGGTTGATAGCGGCTTTCGGTATACTCCACGGAATCGATGAATGGATCGACATGTTCACGCTGATTCGTGGGACCGAAGCCGGAGTTTCTCTTCGGATTGCCGGTCTGATTCTTACGGGCGGCTCTTTTTTCTTTCTTGCATTATTCGGTGCCACGATCGCGACGCAGAGAAACAAGAGATACCGGGTCGCATTGAAATTCGCCCTCTTCCTTTCGTCCGGGCCGTGGATAATCATTATCGCTTTCTCCCACCAACCGTTTACCACGGGAGACATCTGGGCACGGTACCTCTTCGGCCTCCCGGGAGCTCTGTTGACCTCTTACGCTTTGATCTCGGAGTTGTCGGAGTTCGAACGTCATCATGTGCCTGCAGTAAAGCGATATCTGAAGATTTCCGCGAGTGCTTTTCTGGCGTATGGTCTGTTCGCGGGGCTCATCGTGCCGCAGGCCGATTTTTTTCCGGCTTCAATCCTGAATTACCCGACGTTCTCCGCTCTTACGGGTATTCCGGTCCAAGTGTTCCGCGCTTTCTGCGCGGCAATCATCGCCTACAGCATGATCCGCGTCCTGGCCGTCTTCGACTGGGAGATCAAGGTGTCACTGCGTGATAGCAATAAAGCCCTCGGCAAGGCCTATGAGGAAGTGGAAAGAAGGGTGCGGGAGCGGACCGTCGAGCTTAACGTGGCAAAAGAAAAAATGGAGAAGCTCAGTCATCAAAACGAATTAATTTTAAATTCCGCAGGCGAGGGCATTTATGTGATGGACCTGGAGGGAAAGACCACATTCGTGAACCCTGCTACGGAGAGAATGGTCGGATGGAAAGTTAATGAACTTATCGGCAAGAAAGTGCACAATATTTTACACCACACAAAATCCGACGGAATGCCCTATCCGCCGGAAGAGTGTAGAATTTATGCGGCGTACAGGGACAGGAACGTTCATCACGTAGATGATGAGGTTTTTTGGAGAAAGGATGGTACGAGTTTCCCGGTCGAGTACACGAGCACCCCTATTGTAGACGACGGCACACTCTACGGTGCAGTCGTAACGTTCAGGGACATCACGTATCGCAAGCATGCGGAGCAGCAAATTCAACAACAGGTGCAGCGGCTCGCCGCCCTGCACGATATCGACATAGCGATCACTTCGAGCCTTGACCTGCGCGTCAGCACGGAGATCATCCTCGATGAGGTCATCAAACAGCTCCATGTGGACGCCGCCGATATCCTGCTGCTCGACCAGCACAAGCAGTCCCTGGAATACGCTGGCAGCCGCGGCTTTCGCACCAACGCTCTGAAGCATACGAATTTGCGGATGGGTCAGGGCTATGCCGGCCATGCCGCACTTGAACGGCGTACCATCCGGATCCCGAATCTATCGGTGAAAGAGACCGACTTTGCCCGCGCGCCGCTGCTGGCCGAAGAAGGCTTTGTGGAATACTTCTCCGTACCGCTCATCTCCAAGGGGCATATCAAAGGCGTAATCGAGATATTCCATCGCTCTCCTCTCAACCCCGACCAGGGATGGCTGGATTTTATGGAAGCGTTAGGGACACAGGCGGCGATTGCCATAGACAATGCGGAGATGTTTAACGATCTTGAGCGGTCCAACACCGAACTCATCCTCGCCTACGACACGACACTCGAGGGTTGGTCCCGGGCCCTTGACTACCGGGACAAGGAGACAGAGGGTCACTCACAGCGGGTCACTGAAATGACATTAAAGATAGCCCGCGCCGTGGGTCTGAGCAAGGAAGAGATGATACATGTCCGAAGGGGAGCCCTCCTCCACGACATCGGCAAGCTCGGCGTGCCCGACAGCATTCTCCTGAAGCCGGGCAAGCTGACTGACGAGGAAATGGACATCATGAAGAAGCATACGACGATAGCATACGAGATGCTCTCGCCGATCTCCTTTCTCCGGCAGGCCCTGGACATTCCCTACTGCCATCACGAAAAATGGGACGGTACCGGGTATCCGCGCGGCTTGAAGGGTGAACAGATCCCCCTCGCAGCCCGCATCTTTGCGATTGTGGATGTGCGGGATGCGTTACGATCCGATAGGCCCTATCGTCCGGCCTGGCCGAAAGAGAAAACGATGGAACACATTGTTCAACTATCGGGCAGTCAGTTTGATCCGAAGGTGGTAGAGGTGTTCATGAATCTCATGAAATCAGAAAGTGCATAAGATATCTTCGGACATCTCCCGTCTGGATAAAAGCCGTCTCTCCGGAAAACATGACGAGAAGTTTTTTCAGGACATGCAGGACACGATCCTCTCGAGCCGCTGGGTTGTGCGGTCCTTCGAGGGGTCCTTGTATCGCCCGGCAATCTGGTTTTGTGTACGACCTCCGGAAGAAAGCCTTGACATCTTTTTTATGGCGACTTATAGTTCCCCTCGAAAGACAAAGGGGATACCTGAGGCCAAGATCCGCCCGCGGCCTGCGCAGCTGAAAAGAAATTTCCTATAGAGAAAAGGAGGGATTTATGAAGAGGAAGGTTCGGTTGAGGAGAGTCGCGTTCCTGGGGCTTATGCTGGGTGCAGGGGCGGCAATAGCCTTGGGCGCCGGGACCGCGCAAGCATCGTCGGGCCAGCGGTCTCTCAAGGAAATGCTCGCCCGATCCGAGCTCGCGTTCATCGGACGAGTGGAGAAGATTGAATATCTGCTATCGGAGCCGACGGGCCCGGAAGGCGTTCGCGTTCCTCACACGTTTGTGACCTACCGGGTGGAACAGATGTTCCTCGGACAAGCACCGGGCGGTTCGGTAACCCTGCGATTTGTGGGGGGATGGGACTCCCGGAAAATGCGTTACATGGCATCAAGCAACACGCCCCAGTTTGATATGGGCGATTATGACATCCTGTTTGTCGAGGGGAACACGAGGAGAATGTGCCCGCTGGTGGGCCTTGTCGATGGTCGCCTGCGCGTCATCCGTGGTCGGGTCTACACGGAGATGGGCCTGGCCGTCTTCCCGGAACGGGACGGCGTGCTGAGAACCGGAGAGATGGTCCGTCTCGAAGAGGTTTCCACGACTTCCGTCAACGGGCGCATCTTCCTTACTCTGACCACCGGTCCCTTGGCCGTGGATTTTCCCGGCGACGCCGTGGGAGCCGAGACGCTCATGACGGCCATCGCGGCGCTGGCCCGACACGCGACGCCCGCGCAGGTCTTCGTGAACGCGGATCGGGCGGCGCCGTTTGCGGGCCCCGATATGACGCCAGCACCTCCGCCTGTGGAGAAGTCACCCGACAAACAGAAGAATGGGAGGTCACTATGAAAAAGAGATTGATTCCATTGGCGGCCCTCATCAGTTTGTTGTTGGTAGGTTCGGCGGCCGATGCCTATCATACCCACGGTCACTGGAGCGATTATGACACCACAATGCGGGCTAGCGTGGTGGGTTTCCCCGCAGGCGACGCCTATCGAACGGCCCTGGGAACCGTCGCCAGCCGTTTTAACCAGAATCCAAGCGAATTTCATTTCCATCAGCGGTATGACGATGCGTCCGTGAGCTTTGATAACGATCAGAATGAAGTGTGGTTCTCGGCTGATTCGGACTTCGACCCGGCCTGGACGTACTGGTGGTATGACATTTGGGGCGATATCGTGGAGGCGGATGTCGTCTTTTACAATGGAGAAGACTACACGACGTCTATGAGCAAGACCTCGCTTCGGGCTTACGGGGGCACTCACCGGCCCTTCCAAACGACGGCGCTCCATGAATACGGACATGCGGCCGGCCTGGCGCACGAGGCCGATGAATACAACCTCATGGGC
>Ga0299912_10005156_pt1 | contig 10725 bp, 7 predicted proteins | sample RVTome_2_FD_207667 | JGI IMG/M metagenome (GOLD analysis project Ga0299912, IMG submission 207667) | Soil microbial communities from uranium-contaminated site in the Upper Colorado River Basin, Wyoming, United States - RVT95D214 (version 2) ... | reverse complement strand
TGTCATCGGTGTTCCCGTGGAGAGTGCCGGGCTGGGCGGTCTGGACGCGCTGCTTTCCACCGTCCAGATGCCCAAGGGGGTGCCCGTGGCGACCATGGGGTTGGGCAAGGCCGGAGCTTCCAACGCAGCCATCCTGGCTGTCCAAATCCTGAGCCTGAGAAACCCCCGTCTCAAGAAGAAGCTGGAGGAGCACAAGAAGGCGATGGCCGCCCAGGTAGAGAGCGCCTCGAGGAAAATCAAGAACCCCTGATGCCCTCTTTCTCCATTCAGAATTTCGGCTGCCGGGTGAACCAGGCCGAGGCCTTTTCCTGGGCCGAGGAATTGGAGCTCGGCGGGATGCAGCTGGAGGAGGACCCGACCCGGGCCGACCTGGTCGTCGTCAACACCTGCACACTGACAGCCCGGGCGGACCGGGATGTTCGCAAGTTCATCCGCCGGATCTCCCGGCTCAACTCGGGCGCCCGGTTGATCATCGCCGGCTGTTCGGTCGACGGCGGCACTCTCCGGAATGAAGACCTTGCCCCGGAAACGCTCTTGCTGCCGAACGCCGCCAAGATGCAGCTTCCGGCCCGTGTTCTCTCCCGGCTTGGAACCCGGGAGGGTCCGGCGGCAAAGCCCTTCCGCTCCCGGGCCCTGCTCAAGGCCCAGGACGGCTGCGGCCTGGGCTGCACGTTTTGCATCATTCCCTCGGTGCGCGGTCCGAGCCGGAGCGCCGCTCGAGACGTGATCCTGGCCCGGGCGCGCCGGCTCATCGCCCGGGGCTTTCGGGAGATCGTCCTTTGCGGCATCCATCTCTCCTCCTACGGTTTGGACAGCGATCCCAAGGACTCTCTCTCGGGGCTAGTCGGAGGCCTGCTGGAGCTTGAGGGATTGGGGAGGCTCAGGCTGAGTTCGCTCGACCCCCGCTACCTGGATGACGAGCTCAGCGGCCTGATCACCGGAAGCCCCAGGGTCTGCCCTCATTTCCATCTTTCACTCCAGCACGCTTCCGACCGCGTCCTCAAGCTCATGGGCCGCGGGTCGAATGCCGCCGGCTACCGGCGGATTTTGGAGCGGCTGCGGGAGAGGTCGCCCGACGCGGCGCTGGGCGCCGACATGATTGTCGGGTTTCCCGGAGAGGAGGAGGAAGATTTCGAGCGGCTGCTCGGTTTTGTGGCCGAGTCGCCCCTCGACTATCTCCATGTGTTCACTTATTCGCCACGGCCGGTGACGCCGGCGGCGGCCTGGTCCCAAATCGGGGACTCGGAGAAGCACCGGCGGTCAGCCGTGCTGAGGGCGGTCGCAGAAGACAGGCGCCGAGCCTTCCGGGAGAGGTTCATCGGGCGGGAGCTCAAAGGGATCGTCGTCAGGGGGGGCGTCCTGGGCGTGGAGGTTCTGACCTCCAATTATATCGATGTCCTCGTTCCGTCCTGTTCCCGTCGGCCCGGAGACGAAGTCAAAGTGAAGATCACCCGAGTGGAATCGAAGCAGACGGGCGGAGAAGAAGCCGTCTGAAGAGAGGAACAAAGGGATGGCCAGGATCAAGCGTCTATCGTTTGAAGTCTCCCAGAAGATCGCCGCGGGCGAGGTCATCGAGAGGCCCTTTTCTGTGGTCAAAGAACTGGTCGAGAACTCGCTCGACGCCGGCGCTTCAGAGATCCGGGTCGAGCTCCTGGCCGGCGGAAAAAGGCTCATCCGGGTCCATGACGACGGCTCCGGCATGAACCACGAGGATGCGGAGCTCTGTTTTGCGCGGCACGCCACGAGCAAGCTTTCGAGCGAGGAAGACCTCGAGAGAATCTCGACACTGGGCTTCCGCGGCGAGGCCCTGGCCTCAATTTCTGCCGTCTCTGAGATTGTCCTTCAGACATCGGACGGACAGGAGAAGCAGGGGAGCCGGATCGAACGAAAGGCGGGCGAAGCCATTGCCATAGCGGATATCGCTTTCCCCCGCGGGACGACCGTCGAAGTCAAGGATATTTTCTTCAACCTGCCGGCCCGGCGCAAGTTCCTGCGCTCCGAACAGTCCGAGCTGGGCCATGTCGTCCGCTTTCTGAGCGGAGTCGCTCTGGGCTATCCCGAAGTCCGCTTCTCTCTCCTTCATGGCCGGCGGGAGATCATCGACTGCCCGCGCGTGGGAAGCCACAGGGAGCGGCTTTTCCAGCTCTATGGCAAAGATATCCTGGACCGTCTTCTGGAGGTCGAGTTCCGGGAGGGCGGGGGGAGTGTTTCCGGTTATTCCTCGCGGCCGCCCCGCGGCCGTCCGGACAGGGCCCATCAGCTGTTTTTCGTCAACAGGCGTCTGGTCAGGGACCGCGTCCTCCAGGCCGCCCTGAATCAGGCCTACCGGGGCTTTCTGGAAAAAGACCGCTTCCCGGAGGCCTTTCTCTTCCTGACTCTGCCCTACGGTGAGGTGGACGTCAACGTCCATCCGACCAAGGCTGAAGTCCGGTTCCGCGAATCGCAGCTCGTCTTTTCCCTCCTTCTCAGGAGCATCGAGACGGCGCTCCTCAAGGAGCGGGGTATCAAGGAGATCTACCCGAAGGCGGGCGAAGCCGGTGCGGGGACGGGCGTGATGGAGACGGCGGGGAGCCGGTGGACCAGCGCCACCCGTTTGGACCGCCCTGAACAAATGACTCTCCCCAAGCCTGGATCGGCCGTAGAAGGCAAAGCCCGGCCCCGAGTCCTGGGGCAGTATCTCGACATGTATATCGTGGCCGAGGGCGACGAAGGTCTCCTGGTCATTGACCAGCACAACGCCCACGAACGAGTCTTGTTTGAGAAATACAGGGAGATCGATGCCCAGAAAAAATGGCCGCGGGCGACGCCGCTCATTCCGGTGCTGATCGACCTTTCGCCCGCCCAGGTAATGAGCCTCGAGAAAAACCAGCCGCTCCTTGAAGAGGCCGGTTTCCGGGCCGAGGCCATGGGCGGAAGGACTTATGCCCTGAACGGCTTTCCCGATATCTTCGAGGCCGAGGAAGCCAGAGACGTCCTGCTTCAGCTTCTCGATGAAATCGGGGAGGAGGAGCCGGTCCGGGGGCGGGAAAAGATGCTCGCCACCCTGGCCTGCAAGACTGCGGTCAAAGCCCATGAGCCGCTGGCTCGCGACAAGATGGAGTTCCTGGTGGAGGAGCTTTTCCGCACCTCGAACCCGGCGCTGTGTCCACACGGCCGGCCGATCATCGTCAAGATCGGGAAGGCGGAGATTGAAAAAGGCCTGAAACGCAACCCCTGAGCGGTCCGGCTTTCTCTTATTTATGATCTGGCGCGCCTGGAGAGACTCGAACTCCCGACCCGCTGCTTAGAAGGCAGCTGCTCTGTCCACCTGAGCTACAGGCGCGTCTTTATACTTCCTACCCTGGAGGAGAATCGGGGAGATCGGATTCGAACCGACGACCTCCTGCTCCCAAGGCAGGCGCGCTAACCAGGCTGCGCCACTCCCCGCTCGCCTTTTCGCGCTATTTTATCCTTCTCCGCGTGTCAAAATGAGATGAATTGCAGGCTTTGAGCCTGTTCATCTTAACAAAATGGTCCAACCTTGTCAATTTGGCCCCGGAGAAGGGGAGCCGTTTCCGGCGAGCGCTCTCACCCCGGACGATGAGAATCCGAGGAGGAAATTCACCTTTCAAATCCTCTCGGGAGGTGATTGACCCTACAGGGGGGGTGCTGCCATTATATGGGCCGTTCAATATAAGGAATTGTCCCGTGATAATTCACACCTCGGCAGAGAGAAGATTCGGCTGGGAAAATCGTCGAAGTTACGGAACATGTCAATGTTGACACAAATTGTCCACAGTTTATTGACAAAATTTGCCAGTTCGACTATTTTGGAGGTCTTTTCTGACCATGGGCTCTAACCTCGGCGAACTCTTGCTACGGGAGAAGGTCTTAACTCCTGACCAGCTCAAGTCTGCACTCGAAGTCCAGAAGGAAAAAAATGTCCCCTTGCAGACGGCCGTCGTCTCCCTCGGACTGATTACCGAAGAAGACATGGCCCAGGCCCTGAGCCGGCAGCTCGGCTACCCGTATATCGACCTCGACCAGTTCGAGGTCTATCCGGACGTGGTCAACCTCATCCCCCTGGAGATTGTCAAGAAGTACATGATCATGCCCATCCACCGCATCCGGTCCTTCCTAACGCTGTCCATGGTCGACCCCACGGACCTGGAGGTGATCGAAGATATCCGCTTCCGCACGGGGCTGAGCATCCAGCCGGTCATCGCCTCCGAGTCCGGCATCCTCAACGCCATCAACAAGTACTATGGGTCCTCGAGTTCGCTGCGGGTCAAGAAGATCATCGAGGACATCGCCCTGGCGGATGACACCCGGGTCAACATCATCGAAGAAGAGAAGGACGATTATGACGTCCAGGAGCTGGTCCAGGCGACCGAAGAGGCGCCCATCATCAAGCTGGTCAACGAGATCTTTGTCGATGCCATCAAGAAGGGCGCCAGCGACGTCCATTTCGAGCCCTACGAGCAGACCTTCCGCGTTCGCATCCGGATGGACGGCATCCTCCACGAGCAGATGAACCTGCCCCTCAAGTTCAAGAACCCGGTCATCTCCCGCGTCAAGATTCTTTCTAATATGGACATCGCCGAGAAGCGGCTGCCCCAGGACGGCCGGATCAAGATGAAGGTCAGGCTCGAGAACGGGGGCCGCAAGGAAGTGGACATGCGCATCTCGGCCATACCGACCATCTTCGGCGAGAAGATCGTCTCCCGGATCCTCGACCGTCAGATGCTCAAACTCGATATGACCGAGCTCGGGTTCGAGGAGGAGTCGCTGGAAAAGTTCCAGCAGGCCATCTTCCGGCCGTGGGGGATCATCCTGGTCACGGGGCCGACGGGAAGCGGAAAGACCAACACTCTGTATTCGGCCGTAGCCACTCTGAACTCCCTGGAGAAGAACATCATGACGGCCGAAGACCCGGTCGAGTTCAACATCTCCGGCCTCAACCAGGTCCACATCAAGGACGAGATCGGGCTGGACTTCCCGCGCGTCCTGCGGTCGTTCCTGCGCCAGGACCCGGACATCATGCTGATCGGAGAGATGCGTGACCTCGAGACGGCTGACATCGCCATCAAGGCCGCCTTGACCGGCCACCTGGTCTTCTCCACGATCCATACCAACGACGCGGCCAGTAGTGTCATCCGTCTGGTCAACATGAACGTCGAACCCTTCCTGATCGCCGATTCGGTGATCCTGGTCGCGGCCCAGCGGCTGGTCCGCCGGCTCTGCCAGAAGTGCAAGGTTCCCCATAAGCTCCCGGAGAAGGCGCTCATCGATATCGGCTACCTGCCGGAAGAGGTAAAATCGGTCCAGGCGTGGAAGGGAGGGGGCTGCGAATCCTGCAACAACACCGGCTATAAGGGCCGGATCGCGCTCTACGAGGTCATGCCCATCGACGACGAGATCCGGGAACAGATCTTGATACGAGCCCAATCCCGCGAGATCAAGAAGAAAGCGATAGAGAAAGGCATGATCACACTCCGGCGGAGCGGCCTGATCAAGATCAAGAACGGAGTCACTTCGATCGAAGAGGTGCTCCGCGAGAGTGTCAAAGACTGAGTCAGGAAGGAAAAGGAGAACGAATAATGGCCAGAACCATTCAGGAGCTCCTGGAGATCGCGGTTAAAGAGGACGCCAGCGATCTGCACATCACGACCTACATCCCGCCGCGGGTCCGCGTCCACGGCGTCTTGAAGTCGGTCGACCAGCCGCCGCTGACACCGTCGGAGACCAAACAGCTCATCTATAGCGTGCTCAACGACCGCCAGAAGAGACTGTTCGAAGAAAAGCTCGAGCTCGACTTCTCCTTCGGGCTTAAGGACCTGGGCCGCTTTCGCGCCAACGTCTTCATGCAGAAGGGCGCTGTGGCCGGGGCCTTCCGGCGGTTCCTGCCGAATATGTGGAGCTTCGCCCAGCTCGGCATCCCCCAGCGCATCGCCCAGCTCTGCTACCTGCCGCGCGGGCTGGTCCTCGTGACCGGGCCGACCGGCTGCGGCAAGTCGACCTCCATCGCCTGCATGATCGACCACATCAACATCGAACGGGGAGTCCATATCGTCACCATCGAAGACCCGATCGAGTATTACTTTGTGCCCAAGAAGTCGATCATCAACCAGCGGGAGCTGTTCGTCGACACCCTGTCCTACTCCAACGCCCTGAGGTCGGTCCTGCGGGAAGACCCCGATGTTGTCTTCGTCGGCGAGATGCGCGACTACGAGACGGTGGAGGCCTGCCTGCGCGTGGCCGAGACGGGCCATCTCACCTTCTCGACGCTGCACACCAATTCGGCCGCCGAGTCCATCTCCCGGATCATCGACATCTTCCCCTCCCAGTATCAGTCCCAGGTCCGGATCATGCTCTCTATGTCCCTCGAGGCCGTGCTGACGCAGGCCCTCCTGCCTCGGGCCGACGGAAAAGGCCGGGTGCTGGCCATGGAGATCCTCATCCCCAACCCGGCCATCCGCAACCTGATCCGGGAGAACAAGATCCATCAGATCTATTCATCCATGCAGATGGGCCAGGAGAAGTTCGGAATGCTGACCTTCAACCAGTCCCTGGCCAGCCTGTATTTCAAGAAATCGATCACGCTGGACACGGCGATGAGCGTAACCTCTTTCCCGGAGGAGCTGACGGATATCATCCAGAGAAAAGAGGGCCTGAAGACGGCCTCCGTCAACGCCTCCCACGCCAATAACCGAAGATAAGGGGTATCACATGGCAGTCTATGTTTGGAAAGGCAAGAATCGTTACGGAGACTCGGTCGGCGGAGAGCGCGTGGCGTCCTCCGTCGAGGAAGTGACCCGGCTCCTGCAGAAAGAGCAGATCCAGGTCGTGAACGTCTCACCCAAGCGAGTGGGAATCTCCATCCCGTTCCTCAAGCGGGAGAAAGTCAAGCTCAAGGAACTGGCCGTCTACAGCCGGCAGCTCTCGGTCCTGATCGACGCCGAACTGCCCCTCATCCAGAGCCTCAACATCCTCTCCATGGGGACCAAGAACAAGTATTTCAAACGGGTCATCAACACGGTCCGGGAGGACGTCGAGGCCGGTTCGACGCTCAACCAGGCGAAGCGGAAGTTCCCCAAAGCCTTCGACGACCTCTACTGCAACCTGATCGCATCGGGCGAGCAGAGCGGTTCGCTGGACATCATGCTGCGCCGGCTGGCCGAGTACATCGAGAAGGTCGTCCGGCTGCGGTCCAAGGTCAAACAGGCCATGATCTATCCCGTGGCCATTGTCGTCTTCGCGGTCCTCGTGGCCATCTTCCTGCTCTGGAAGGTCATCCCCGTGTTCGCGTCTATCTTCACGGAATTGGGGGCGCAGCTGCCCGGCCTGACGGCGTTCATCATCGCCCTCAGCCGGTTTGTCGAAAAGTACATCATTTTCATATTCATCGGGATCATCGGCCTCGTCATCGGGTTCCGGTATTTCCGGAGGACCAAGCAGGGGCGGTGGATGACCGACCGCTGGATCCTAAAGTTCCCCTTGTTCGGGGAGCTCTTGCGGAAGGTCGCCGTCTCCCGGATCACCCGGACCCTGAGCACCCTCGTCTCCGGCGGCGTGCCCATGCTGGAGGCCTTGAGGATCACGTCGTCCACAGCGAACAACGTGCTTCTCGAAACGGCTGTCATGGACGCGAGGCAAAAGGTGTCCGAAGGGAAGAGCCTGACCGATTCCCTGAAAGAGACCGGGCATTTCCCGTTTATGCTGACCCAGATGGTCAGTGTCGGCGAGGCCACGGGGACGCTGGACGAGATGCTGACCAAGCTGGCCGACTTCTATGATGAGGAGGTCGATGCCTCCGTGGCCGCGCTCCTCTCCATCATGGAGCCGATCCTCCTCATCGCCGTGGGCGGCATGGTCGGATCGCTGGTCATATCCATGTACCTGCCGATTTTCAGCCTGATGCAGCAGTTCTGAGGGCGGATGAAAACTCAAAAGCGGCATATTTTCTGGTTCATCCTCATCCGGGCGATCGCCGTCACCTCCATCCTGGTAGCGGTTGTGATCATCCAGTCCTCGACGAGCGCTTTCATCCCGGTCGTTCCGTTCTATTTTATCGTCCTTCTGGCCTACCTCCTCTCGCTTGTCTACCTCGGCTTATATCTGTGGGGAAGGCAATATACGACCCAGGCCTATCTCCAGACCGTCATAGACCTCCTACTCATCACCGGGCTGGTCTACATATCCGGCGGGCTGTCGGGCTCCATGTACCTGCTTTATGTTTTTTCCGTCGTGGGGGCCAGCGTCATCGTCAGCAACCACGCCGCCTACATCACGGCCGGCCTGTCCGCCATCCTGTTCGGCCTTCTGGTGGACGGGTTGTACTTTGGGGTCATCCCTTATTTCAGTCCTGATCAGTACCGGGAACGTTCTTTGGGCCTCGTTCTCTTCACGATGTTCCTGGCCTGGAGCCTGATCTTCCTGATCGCCTTCCTGGCCAACTATCTGACGAACAACCTGCGAAAGGCCCGTGAGGAGCTCCTGCTGGCCCAGAAAGAACTGGAGATCAAGGAGCGGCTGGCCACCGCCGGCCGGTTTTCCGCTCAGCTCGCCCACGAGGTCCGCAACCCCTTGGCCGCCATATCCGGCGCCGTCCAGGTGCTCCGGGGAGAGCTCACCTTGGATGCAGAACAACGGAGCCTGATGGAAATTGTTGTCAAAGAATCGGAGCGGGTGTCCCAGTCCATCGAGCAGTTTTTGGAGCTGGCCTCTCCCGGCCGGCAAATCTTCTCCTGGGTCAACCTCCCGGAAATCCTGGAGGAAACGCTGACCCTCCTCCGGTCCGGCGGAGAGCTCGACGGACGGCATCTCCTGACCGGGAATTATGCCTCGGCCAAAGTGGATTACTACGGCAACCCGAACCAGTTCAAGCAGGTCTTCTGGAATCTGGCGAAAAATGCGCTTAAAGCGATGCCCGAGGGCGGGACCCTGACGGTTGATTTCTTCCAGGACAAGAAAAAAAGCCTCCGGATCCGGTTCGCCGATACGGGCCGGGGCTTGACGGAGGAGGAGAAACAGCGCTTGTTCGAGCCGTTCTTCTCGCGTTTTGAGAACGGGCATGGGCTGGGCCTGACAGTTGTCCGCAGTATCGTAGACGACTATGACGGCCGGATCGAGGTCCGGTCAGAGCCCCGGAAGGGGACGGAAATCAGCCTGATCTTCCCGCTGAGGGAGCTGCGGCCAAGAGCTGCAGCTCTGGAGATGGCGCCGCAATAAAGGAGAAGGCAAGAGCGTTGAGAGGATGAGCACGAGCGATGGAAAATATTCTGATCATCGATGACGAGAAAAGCCTTCTTGACCTTCTCAGCGTGGTCCTGAAGAAGGAGGGTTACCGGGTCAAGACTTGCCTGGCGCCGTCCAAGGTCTTCGACATCCTGCAGAACGAAGAGCTGGACCTCCTCATCTGCGACATCAAGCTTCCCCAGATCAGCGGGATGGAGATCCTCAAGTACGTCCGGGAGAACAGGCCCGAAATCCCGGTGATCATGATCACCGCTTACGGGAGCCTGAAACAGGCGGTCGAAGCCCTCAAGGCCGGGGCCATCGATTACGTCCTCAAGCCGTTTGATGTCGAGGAGCTCAAGATCATCATCGCCAAGGAGCTTGAAAAGAGGCGCCTCAAAGAGGAGAACATCCTCCTCAAACGGAACCTCCAGGAGAAATACTCGTTCGAAAACATGATCGGCAAGAGCAAGGCGATGCAGGAAGTCTACACCCTGATCGAGAAATCGGCCGGAACGGACTCGACCGTCCTCATCATGGGGGAGAGCGGGACAGGGAAGGAGATGGCCGCCCGGGCGCTCCATCTCCTCAGTCGGCGCGGGGACAACCCATTTGTCTCGATCAACTGCGCCGCCCTGCCCGAGAACTTGCTGGAGAGCGAGCTTTTCGGCCATGCCAGGGGTTCATTCACCGGTGCCGTGGCCGACAAGAAAGGGATGTTCGAGGTGGCGACGCGCGGGACGCTCTTCCTGGATGAGGTCGGCGAGACCTCGCCCTGGACCCAGGTAAAGCTTCTTCGGGCGCTTCAAGAGAGAAAGATCCGGCGGGTGGGCGGGACAGAGGAGATCTTCGTGGACGTCAGGATTATCGCCGCGACGAACCTGGACCTCAAGCAGAGGATCGAAGAGGGGAAGTTCCGCGAAGAGCTCTACTACCGCCTGAACGTGATCGCCTTCGAGATGCCGCCGCTGCGCAAGAGGACGGAGGATATCCCCCTCTTGATCAACCATTTCCTCCAGAAGTACTGCCAGCAGATGGGGAAGAAGTTGAAAAGGGTCGCTCCCGAAGTGATCAACTATTTCGAGATGTACGCCTGGCCGGGCAACGTGCGGGAGCTGGAGAACGTCATCGAGCGGGTGGTGGCCATCGAAGACCGCGAGACCGTCACGGGCGCCAGTTTGCCGCGGGAAATCGTGTTCCCTCCCAAGAAGGAAACTAGGCCGCTCCTCATCCCGCCTAACTTCAACCTGATCATGCATCTCGATGATGTTTCTAAAAGGTACATCAGTGAGGCCAGGATGCTGGCGGGGGGAAACCTGCGGAAGACGGCTTCGCTACTGGGTGTCAGTTATCGCTCTCTGCGGCATTTGATCGAAAAGCACGGGCTGAGAGAGGTCGAGAGAATACAGAGAGAAGAGGCGAGGCCGGAATATAAGCCCCAGCTCTGATATTGCCAATTTTTGACAAAAAATGACAAAAAATGTTATTCTTGGAACAGTATCTTCCTTT
>Ga0299912_10005153_pt1 | contig 10727 bp, 8 predicted proteins | sample RVTome_2_FD_207667 | JGI IMG/M metagenome (GOLD analysis project Ga0299912, IMG submission 207667) | Soil microbial communities from uranium-contaminated site in the Upper Colorado River Basin, Wyoming, United States - RVT95D214 (version 2) ... | reverse complement strand
CGACCAAGGGCGCGGTGCTGGCCTTCACCCGGGTGGTGGCCATGGAGTACGCGCGGCAGGGCATCCGGGCCAATACCATCAGCCCGGGGGCGGGCAAGACCCCGATGCACGCCGAGCTGATCGAAGGTAACCAGGAGGCCTGGCGGCAGGTGGAGGAGGCCATCCCCGTCGGCCGCTCCTGCTACCCGGAGGACCTGGCGCGGGCGGCGCTGTTCTTCGCCTCCGACGACTCGAAGTACATCACCGGGGCCAACCTCATGGTGGACGGCGGCTGGTCGGTGAAGGGACTGTAGGAGCGCAAATCGCGGAAAAAGGGGTTGACAGCAGCCCCGGACAGGCCTATGATCGGCAAACGAAAAGTCAGTTTTTGATATTATCATACAATTAGGAGCGGGGAATGTCGGAGCGAAAAATCGAAGATATCCGGCACAAACGGAAGTGGCCCATCTGGCTGGTGCTCATCGTCGCCCTGGTGGTCACCCTCTTCCCGATCTTCTGGACCCTGGTCACCAGCCTCAAGCCGAGCACGGAGATCACCAATCCGGAGCCGATCTGGATCTTCAAGCCCACCCTGGAGCACTACAAGTCCATTCTGATCGCCAGCAAGGAAACCGAGGACTTCGCCAGCGGGCAGCAGTCCATCGTGGGCATCCAGACCTTCGACTTCTACAAGTACCTGCTCAACAGCCTGGTCATCGCCATCTCCACCACGGTCCTGGCCATGGTCATCGCCTACCCCGCGGCCTACAGCCTGGCCCGCTACCGCACCCTGGGGGACAACTACTCCTTCTGGGTGCTCTCGGTGCGCATGCTGCCGCCCATTGTCTTTCTCATCCCGATTTCGATCCTGTTCGGCATCTACGGCCTGTCGGACAGCCGGCTGGGGATCATCATCGCCTACCTGACCTTCAACATCCCCTTCGCCTGCTGGATCATCAAGAGCTTCATCGAGGACATCCCGCCCGATCTGGAGAAGGCCGCCTATATGGATGGCTACTCCCGGTTCCAGGTCATGACCAAGATCGTCTTTCCGCTGACCCGCTCGGCGGTGGCCGCGGTGATGATCATCTGCTTCATCTTCTCCTGGAACGAGTTCCTGTTCGCCATGGTCATCTCCTTCATCCGGGCCACGCCGCTCACCGCCGGGGTGGGCCTGTTCGTGACCGGATACGGCATCCGCTGGGGCAGGATCGCCGCCGCCGCGGTGATCGCCATCATCCCGACCGTGGTGGTCGGCCTGATCGGGCAGCGCTACCTGGTGCGCGGCCTGACCATGGGCGCCGTGAAGTAAAGTGAGAAGGGGAAAGCAAGGTGGCTGAGATAGCGTTTCGCGGGGTCTGGAAGGTCTACGGCAAGAGCGTGGAAGCGGTCAAGGACATGAACCTCCAGATCAAGGACGGGGAGTTCGTGAGCCTGCTGGGCCCGTCGGGGTGCGGCAAGTCTTCCACCCTGCGGATGGTCGCCGGGCTGGAGGAGATCACCCGCGGCGAGCTGGAAATCGGTGGGCGGCGGATCAACGACGTGGAGCCGGGGGACCGGGACGTGGCCATGGTGTTCGAGAACTACGCCCTGTTCCCGCACATGTCCAGCTACGACAACATCGCCTTCCCGCTCACCCTGCGCGGCGTCGACAAGCAGGAGATCCGGAAGAAGGTCCAGGAGATCAGCAAGCTGCTGGACCTGGACGGCCTGCTGAAGACCCTGGCCGTGAGCCTGGGCGGCGGGGAGAAGCAGCGGGTGGGCATCGCCCGCGCCCTGATCCGCAAGAGCTCGGTGCTGCTGATGGACGAGCCCATCTCGCACCTGGACGCCGACCTGCGGGCCCGCACCCGCGGCGAGCTGGCCCGCCTGCAGCGGGTGCTGGGCATCACCACGGTGTACGTCACCCACGACCAGCTGGAGGCCCTGGCCATGTCGGACCGCATCGCGGTCATGAACCTGGGCGTGGTGCAGCAGTACGGAACGCCGGGGGAGCTGTACAGCCACCCGGCGAACATGTTCGTGGCCAAGTTCATCGGGGAGCCTCCCATGAACTTCATCCCCTGCATCCTGGAGCGGGGCGGCTCGGGCCGGGTGCGCCTGTTCACCGGCGGCAGGGGTTTCGACATCGAGCTGGGCGGCGAGTTGGCCGCCCGCATCGATCCGGAGTTCCAGGGCGGGGAGGTGGTCTTCGGCATCCGCCCCATCGATTTCGAGATCGCCGCCGGGGCCGCCAAGACCGCGGTCAAGGCCGGGGTGCTGAACTACGAGGCGGGCTGCGAGCACTCCTTCATGGAAGTCAAGGTCTGCGAATACACGGTGCTGGTGGAGTGCTCGCCGACCGTGCGCTTCAACGAGGGGGACACGGTCGCGCTGGAGGTAGCTTCCAAGCGCTTCCACCTGTTCGACCGCCAGAGCGAAGCAAGCATCATGAAAGTCGAAGCGAGGTAGGGGGCATGGGCATCGAACTCACCCTCGAGGGGATCACGAAAACCTACGGCAAGGTCACGGCGGTAAAGCAGCTTGACTTCACGGTAAAGGCCGGCGAGCTGTTCGCGCTGCTCGGCCCTTCGGGAGCGGGAAAGTCCACCACGGTCAACCTGATCGCCGGCATCGAGAAGCCGGACCAGGGGGACATCAAGGCCGGCGGAAGCTCCATACTCGATCAGCGCCCCCAGGAGCGCGACTTCGCCATGGTGTTCGAGAGCTACGCCCTGTACCCGCACCTGACCGTGGCGGAGAACATGGCCTTCCCCCTGAGGGCGCCCAACCGGGCGACCCGGTACAGCGCTGCGGACATCCAGAAGCGGGTGGCCGAGACGGCCCGCATGCTGGAGATCCACGAGCTGCTGGCCCGCTTCCCCAAGGAGCTCTCGGGTGGCCAGAAGCAGCGCGTCGGCCTGGGCAGGGCGCTGGTCCGGGACTCCCAGCTGTTCCTGCTGGACGAGCCCATCGCCCACCTGGACGCCAAGCTCCGCCACCACATGCGCGGGGAGCTCAAGAAGCTGCAGAAGAAATCCGGGCGCACCACCGTGCTGGCCACCCCGGACTACGCCGAGGTGGTGGCCATGGCTGACCGGGCGGCGGTGTTGAACCACGGGGTGATCGAGCAGATCGGCACCCCCGTCGAGCTGTTCGGCAAGCCGGCCAATGTGGTCGTGGCCCAGGCCATCGGCGACCCGCCGATCAACCTGCTGGACTGCCAGATGGCCAACCGCGACGGCTGCCTCTATATCTCCGGCTCCGGCTTCTCGGTGCAGTGCAACGACCGCCTGGCGGCCGCCCTGCGCGGGCTGCCGGTCGGCGCGACGGCCAGCCTGGGCATCCGGCCCAGCGAGATCACCATCCACCAGGACCCCGCCCGGGGGCTGATCCGCGGCGAGGTATACGTTTTCGAGCCCCTCGGCGGGGAGGCGGTGGCCACGGTGAACGTGGAGGGCAAGCTGGTGAAAGTGCTGTGCTCCTGGTCCAGCCGCCTGAAGATCGGGGACAAGGTTTCCCTGAGCTTCGACCTGGACACGGTGCACGTCTTCAACCGGGACACGGGTAGGGCATTGTATGCCTGATCGTGCATATGTAACGCGAAGGAGGAAGGAATGAGCAAGCGAATCGCAGCGATTCTGCTCTGCCTCGGGCTGGTGCTGGCAGTGGCCGTGACCGGCGTGGCCGCGCCCAAGAAGGTGACCATCACCGTGCAGATGTTCTCAGGACCCGAGTACGACGCCATGGCGCCGACGGCCAAGTACTGGAACGAGAAGTACTCGGCCGCCACTGGCATCACCGTGAACGCCGTGGCCCTGAGCCGCATGGGCTACTTCGAGAAGATGCAGTCCCAGCTGGTGGCCGGGCTGCGCGAGCCGGACCTGGTGCACCCGTTCAACATGGCCCTGGGCCAGCTGCGCCCCTACCTGGAGGACCTGCGCCCCTACTTCAAGAAAGCGGAGGTCATGACCGGCCCCGACGGGGAGAAGTACTCCCTCGACGGCCTGCTGGGTGTCGCGCTGTCCACCGTCACCGCCGCCGACGGGGCGATCCTGGGCATGCCCAAGGACATGAGCGAGCTGTGCGTGTACTACCGCAAGGACCTGATCAGCAAGCCGCCGGAGACCTGGCCGGAGCTGGTGGAGATGGCCAAGCAGTACACCAAGTCCATCAATCCCAAGAGCCCCACCGAGTACGGCGTGGTGCTGCAGGGCAAGTATGAGAAGTGGACTTACTGCTCGGCGCTGGAGACCCTCTGGTCGGCGGGCTACGAGATCTTCAAGCCCGGCGACAAGGAAATCGCCATGTACAATGCGGACGCCGTGAAGGCCTTCAAGGTGTATGAGGACCTGTACAAGGCCAAGGCCCTGTACCCGGGCTTCGACAACACCGAGTACCCCGAGGTGTCCGCCGCGCTGGAAAGCGGAAACGTGGCCATGGCCGTGCAGTGGAACGCCAACTACTTCTCGCTGTCCAACAAAGAAATGTCCCCGAAGGTCTGGGACAAGATCGCCCTGGCCCCGCCCCCCGGCTGGAAGCAGGCCGACGGCAAGATCAAGCGGGCCATGTACGTGCAGACCATCAACCTGTCCCTGAACAAGAAGTCCCCGAACAAGGACGCGGCCATGAAGTTCCTGGCCTGGTCGACCTTCGGCGAGGGCGCCATCCTGTACGCCAAGTACGGCGGCTCCTCCCCGATCAAGCAGGTGTGGCAGGCCAAGGATGCCATGATGCCTTATCCGGTGCTGGCGCCGATGGTCTCGGAATACGGCCGCTCGCTGCCCATGCACAACGACATGAGCGAGCTGGTGATGATCGGCTCCTCCTGGATCCAGAAGGTGGGCATCGGCAACGCCACCGCCGAGCAGGCCGCCAAGGGGCTGCCGGAGGAGATGGCCGCTTTCCTCAAGTCGAGGTAAGAGGCGTTCGGATGCCAAGGGGGGCGGGCCGGTCCCGCCCCCCCAATTCCAAAGTCGAGGAAGCGAAGATGGAAAACCAGGCTGCTGCAATCACGGTCAGGAAAGCCGGCGTGTTCAGCCGGTTCGTGGAGAAAACTTTCAAGTACCTGATGATCGTCCCGATGACGGTCATCCTGGCCGCCATTTCGCTGTACCCCTTCATCTTCGCCGTGCGGTTGAGCCTGACCAACGCCAGCACCATCAACCTGATGGCGCCCCGCTTCGTCTGGTTCAAGAACTTCGGCGACATCCTGATCTCGGCACGCTTCTGGCAGTCGACCGTGCTGACCGTGGTCTACGTGGTCTCCTCGATCGCGCTGGAGGTGGCGCTGGGGCTGCTGCTGGCGATCCTGGTGGACAAGCTGGCCAAGGCCCAGAAGTGGCTGGTCTCCCTGCTGATCACCCCCATGCTGATCTCCACGATCCTGTGCGGGATTATCTTCCGGCTGCAGTTGAACCCCCAGTTCGGAGTGATCTCCTACTACCTGAACCAGCTGGGGCTGGGCGGCAACTGGCTGGACACCCACCACGCTCTGGTCTCGATGATCTTCATCGACGTGTGGCAGTGGACCTCGTTCATCTTCCTGATCGCCTTCGCCGGGCTGAAGGCCCTTCCGGTGGAGCCCTTCGAGGCGGCGCGGGTGTACGGGGCCAAGACCTGGCAGACCTTCTGGATGGTCACCCTGCCGCTGGTGCGCCCGGTGCTCACCATCGCCGTGGTGTTCCGGCTCATGGACGCCTTCAAGGCCTTCGACCACATCTACATCATGACCGCCGGCGGTCCGGACTTCGCCACGACCACCTGGTCGGTGCTGGCCTACAATTACGCCTACACCTCCAACCACTTCGGGCGCGCCTGCGCCATGGCCATCATCCTGTTGATCATCGTGACGGTGGTCGTGAAGCAGCTGCTGAAGCTGGCCAAGTGGCGCTGAGCCGTTAGGGGAGCGGGCAGGGCTCCGGCTGGACCGCCGCGCGGCGGTGATCCGCGTCGTACACGGCCCGGCAGACGGCCAGATCCTGCCAGCCCTCGCGGCCGTCGATCAGGAGATCGCGGCCGGCGGCGACCGAGGCCGCGAAGTGCTCGATCTGCAGCCGGTAGGGGTCGGGGGAGTCGGTTGCAGGCTGGAAGCCGAAGGTGCCGCGATCGGTCAGCGCCCGCACGCTGCCGGTGGACTGCCTCCACAGCGTGCCCTCGGCCTTCAGGCTGCCGCGGGTTCCGCTGATCGACAGATAGTTTTCCCGGAAGCGGTTGTCGAAGGAGGCCAGCACGGTGGCCAGCGCGCCGCCTTCGAAGCGCAGCACCGCCGCCGAGTTCCAATCGATGGGGAAGGGGTACCCGCGGGTGTCGATGGCCCCGGTCACCTCGATCACCTCGCGGCCGATCAGGAAGCGCAGCAGGTCCACGACATGCACCCCCACGTCCATCATGGCCCCCCCACCGCTCAGGGCCGGGTCCAGCCGCCAGGGCGAAGTGGCCAGGGGGAAGAAGGCGGGCAGGTCGTAGCCGAACAGGCCTTGCGCCTCGGTGACCTCCCCCAGGTTCCCGTCCGCGATGAAACGGCGGATCCAGCCGTGGCAGGGGTTGAAGCGCATCATGTTGCCGATCCCCAGGCGCACCTTGGCCCTCCCGCAGGCCTCCAACATGCGTCCCGCCTCTGGCAGCCCGGCCGCCATGGGCTTTTCGCAGAGCACGTGCAGCCCACGCTCCGCGGCCCGCACGGCCCACTCGGCGTGCAGGGAGTTGGGCGTCGCGATGTATATGGCGTCCAGGTCTCCGGCTTCGAGAAGCTCCTCGGGGCCCGCCGCGCACCGGGGCGCCCCGTATTTTTGGGCCAGGGCCCGGGTCCGCTCTGGGTTCCGGCCCCAGACGGCCTGCAGCTTGTGCCCGGGGGTTCCCGCAATAGCCGGCGCCATGGCCACGTCGCTGAAGCCCCCGAACCCGGCGATTCCCCAGCGGAACGGTTTCTCTTTCGTGCTCATGACGTACTTTAGCGTAGTGGGGGCAAAAGAGGAAGAATGTGAATTAATTATCAGATAAAATGATATTTAGATTTTCTTGACAAGGGCGGCGCACGAGATTACCTTTACAGGCACAGGGGGGAGCGGTGAGCGATACGCTGAAGCTGGCCAAAATCAAGCGCAAGACCGTGGTAGCCCAGGTAATGGAGAACATCCGGCAGCTTATAGCCTCGGGGCAGTTCAAATCAGGAGACCGGATACCCACCGAGGGGGAGCTGGCGGAGCGCCTGGGCATCGGGCGGTCCTCCATCCGCGAGGCGATCAAGGTGTTCAACTACCTGGGCGTGCTGGACTCCCAGACCGCCAAAGGCACCTTCGTCTGCGACCGGGCCAGCATTTCCGCGGAAGCCCTGACCTGGTCGATCCTGCTGGGGCGGGACGACTACCAGGAACTGATCGACATGCGCGGCGCGATCGAGATGTGGAGCCTGGTCCTGCTGGCCGAGCTTCACGCCCGCGATCCGCAGCTGGCGGCCGAGCCGGTGGCGGCCCTGGAGCGCCAACTGGAGCGGATGCGCCGGGCCGTGGCCGCCGGCGAGCGGGAGGAGCTGGCCGGGGCGGACTATGACTTCCACGCGGCGGCCATCGCCGGCTGCGGCAACCGCCTGTTCAGCGCCATCTACGGGGTGCTGCGGGCGTTCATGTACGAGGAGATCGAGAAATCGCACCAGGACTTCAGCGACATCTCCACGATCGTGCAGGAGCACGAGGAATTCCTGAAGGCTCTGCGCTCCGGTGACCCGCTCACGGCCCAGCGCACCGTGCGCGCCCACATCGCCAGCATCAAGAAGCGCCTGCGCAACGTCCTGAAGCTCAGGTAGCGGGGCCCCGCGGCGGGGGGTTGCGGGCCCGGCGAGGGCCATGTTATAGTAGCGATAATCATTATCATCATCAAAGGGGATAGGGAATGGAAGCTCGCCTGCAGAGGATCAAGCAGCGCCTGTTCGAGGAGTACTACCAGAAGAAAACCTGGTGGGGCGACGACCTCTCCATCTTCGCTGACGATCCGGGTCTGGCTTCCAGGCCGTTGGTGGTGCGCAAGGCGCTGGCCGTGCAGAAGGTCTGCCGGGAAATGCCCATCGAGGTCAAGGACGACGAGCTGGTCGTGGGCGTCTGCACCATGTCCTCGGTCGGGTTCGGGCACACCTTCCCGCGCTATGAAACCGACGAAGAGGCGGCGGCGGCGGCCAAGGTCTGCCTGAACCGCAAGTCCGTCTGGGGGCACCACAACCCTTACTACCAGAAAATATTGGCAAGGGGCATCGCGGCCATCATCCAGGAGGCCCGGGACCTGCAGGCCAGGGTGCCGGCCGGCGATTCAGCCAGGCGCGACTGGTACGAGGCGGTGGCGCTGTCCTTGCAGGGGGCGGAAATCCTGGCCACCCGCTACGCCAAGCTCTGCGACTACCTGGCCGGCGAGGCCCCCACGGAGGAGCGGGCCGCCGAGCTGCGCGAACTGGCCCGCGTGTGCCGCAAGGTGCCGATGCAGCCGGCCGGCAGCTTCCAGGAGGCTCTGCAGAGCGTGTGGCTCGTGCACGCCATTCTGCAGAGCACCTTGGACTACACTTCCATCGGCCGGGTCGACCAGTACCTGTGGCCCTTCTACCAGCGGGACCTGGAAAGCGGCGCCAGCACCAAGAGCCGGGCCCGGGAAATGCTCGGGTCCTTCCTGGTCAAGTTCAACGAGCGCGTGCAGCTGGACAACGCCCACATCGAGGACCATTTCACCTTCGGGGACTGGTCCCAGGGAGGGGACCCGAACCTGGAGACCACGCACCTGAAGATGTCCAACGACCTGCCCTACACCTACGGGCAGTCCCAGAACCACTGGCTGCAGAACTGCATCGTCGGCGGCCTCACGCCCGAGGGCCGGGATGGCACCAACGAGCTGACCCACCTGGTGCTGGACCTGATCAACGAGCTGGAGCTGATCGATCCGCTGGTCTCCCTGCGCCTGCACAAGGACTCGCCGGAGCCGATCGTGGAGAGCGCGGCCCGCTGGCTGGCCAAGGGCGGCGCCCAACCGACCATCTTCAACGACGACGTGGTGATCCCCGGCATGGTCCAGCACCTGGGCATTCCGGTGGAGGACGCCCGCGACTACTCCAACGACGGCTGCTGGGAGACCCTGCCCTACGGGCGCACCGAGTTCTCCTATGGGCACATCGAGGTGCTGCTCAGCCTGGAAAGCACCCTGAACCGCGGCCGCTCCCTGCTCAACGGCAACCCCGTCGGCCCGGACTCCGGCGAGCTGTCCCGCTTCAAGACCTTCGCGGAGCTGCTGGCGGCCTTCCAGGACCAGGTGCGGAGCCGCATCGACGCGGCCGTGGACAACAAGCTGCGCTACTACGACGAGGTGCACAAGATCGCCCCCGACCCCTTCCTGTCCGGCCTGATGGAAGACTGCCTGAAAAAGGGGAAGGACATCACCCAGCGGGGGGCGCGCTACCGGCTGTACGCCCCCCTGGTGACCGGCTTCTCCCACTGTGTGGACTCGCTGGCGGTGATCAAGAAGGTGGTCTACGAGGAAAAGATGGTTGGCCTGGAAAAGCTGGTGGAGGCCCTGCGCGGCGACTGGCAGGGCGAGGAGCGCCTGCGCCAGTACTGCCTGAACCGCGTGCCCAAGTACGGCAACGACGACGACTACGTGGATTCGATCGGCGTGGAGCTGCTCCAGTTCTACTGCGACTACTTCGACCAGTGGAATAAAAAGGTGGACTGGATCGTCTTCGCCCCGGGGGTGGGAACCTTCGAGAACTATCCGCGCCTGGGCTACGTCTGCGGGGCCTCGGCGGACGGCCGCCGGGCGCAGGCGCCCCTGGCCTCCAACTACTCCGCCTCCTTCGGCCTGGACAAGAACGGGCCCACCGCCATGATCAAGAGCGCCACCAAGTTCGACCTGCGGCGCCTGAACGACGGCTGCCCGATCGATTTGAGGATGAACTTCGGCGGCGACGGCACCCAGGTGCTCAAGGACTTCATCCGGAGCTTCCTCCGCCTGGGCGGGAACATCCTGACCATCTCCAAGGTCAGCACCGCCACCCTCAAGGAGGCGCAGCGGGAACCGGAAAAGCACGCCAGCCTGCGCGTGCGGCTGGGAGGCCTGACCGCCTACTTCGTCCAGCTGTGTGAGACCCAGCAGAACGAGTTCATCCGCCGCACGGAGCACGGCTTCTGACCGGAACGAGGCGAGGGACCACCGGGCTGATCTTCGACCTCCAGCGCTTCTCCCTCCACGACGGGCACGGGATCCGCACCCTGGTGTTCATGAAGGGCTGTCCTCTGGCCTGCGCCTGGTGCAGCAACCCGGAATCCCAGAAGATCAGGCCGGAGATCATGTACTACCGGGAGAAATGCCTCGGCTGCGGGGCCTGTCTGGAAGCCTGTCCCCACCGCGAGCTGCTCGAAGCGGCCTTTCCCGGGACCCCGGAGGCCTGCGCCGGCTGCGGGCGGTGCGTGCAGGTCTGCTACGCCGAAGCCCGCCACCTGGTGGGCCGCAGCGTCTCGGTCGGCGAGCTGCTGGCGGTGATCCTCAGCGACCGCGTGTTCTACGAGCAGAGCGGCGGCGGGGTCACCGTGGGCGGCGGGGAGCCCACCCTGCAGGCGGTCTTCGTGGCCGAGCTGCTGGCCCGCTGCCGGCGGGAAGGGCTGCACACGGCGCTGGAGACCTGCGGCTTCGCCAGCTGGCGCAACCTGGCCCTGGTGCTGAAGAACGTGGACCAGCTGCTCTTCGACCTCAAGCACATGGACCCCGAGCGGCACCGCGAGCTCACGGGAGTGGACAAC
>Ga0299912_10005151_pt1 | contig 10728 bp, 10 predicted proteins | sample RVTome_2_FD_207667 | JGI IMG/M metagenome (GOLD analysis project Ga0299912, IMG submission 207667) | Soil microbial communities from uranium-contaminated site in the Upper Colorado River Basin, Wyoming, United States - RVT95D214 (version 2) ... | reverse complement strand
AGCCTTGCCTCCGCGAAAACCGTTTGAGATTAATGATAAACTATGCTAGAAAAATTACTCCTGGATTCTTACGGATGGCATCTACAACAACGAGCAAACATTTCCGGCCAAATTTCACTTTTAGCGTTCTGACCTCATTTTTATTACTATTAACTGCCTGCCAGCCTTTACATATCTCAATCCCAGTTCAGGGATTACCTACCCCGAATATCACTCATGCAACCCAGTCTGCAAAATCAAACCGCACCCCCACACCTACGCAGGAACCAATCAGCCAGCTAGGAGTGAATCCGGATGATTTGCACGGGATAACCCTGAGCTTCTGGCACCCCTGGTCGAGAGAGACGGCTGTAACCTTGAACTTGCTCGTAAATGAATTCAACGAGACCAACGATTGGGGTATCCAGATCGATTCAGCAAACCAGGGCGGTTATGATGAAGTAAATGAAAAAATCCAGCTAGCTCTCAACAAGGGGAATTTGCCCCATCTGGTCGTGGGTTACAGCTACCAGACATTAACCTGGGTCGAAATTCGGAATATTTTTCTGGACCTAAACCCCTACGTAGATGACCCATTTTGGGGCTTAACAGAGGATGAACAAAAGGATTTCTTCCCCGCTTACTGGGATTCCGGCGAGATTGAAGGTGTCCGCCTGGGCATTCCAGCTCAGAGCTCCGGACAGGTTCTGTTTTACAATACAACCTGGGCAAAAGAGCTGGGTTATAAATCCCCCCCGGATACCCCAGACCAGTTTCAGAAACAAGCCTGCGCTGCCTTCCAAGCCAACCAACAAGACGACGACCTGGAAAACGATAAAACCGGTGGGTACATAATATCCACAAATTATGCTACGAACCTGGGCTGGATATATGCATTTGGTGCCGAAATTCTTGTTCCAGATGGCAAGGGTTACGAGTTCGATAAACCAGAAATAAAAGCCACTTACAACTTCTTGAGGGGGCTCTACGATGATGGATGTGCATGGCTAAGTGAAAATGAGGGGACAGTAGACGAATTCGCCTCCCGCAAAGGCTTATTCGCTGCCGGGAGCATCGCCGATATTCCCCTCCAGGCAAAGGCATTTACAATGGCTGGAAACGCTGACGAATGGACAGTTATCCCTTTTCCTTCATCGGAAACTAAACCGGTGATTCTTGTCTATGGTCCTGCTTTTAACCTGCTTCAATCCACGCCAGAGGAGCAACTGGCCTCCTGGTTGTTCGTCAAGTGGCTGGTCTCCCCTGAAAATCACCTCAGGTTTGTCCAGGCAACACAAACCCTACCCGTGCAAGTCTCGGTCTTGGAAGAGCTCAATAAAAAATCCGCCGAATCCCCACAATGGACTGCTGCTCTTGAACTTCTACCTCTCGCCAGACATGAGCCATCCATACAATCGTGGATGACAGTACGATGGGCAGTGAGCGATGCCAGCAAACAACTCTTCCAGTGGTATTTCGAAGCTTCCCAAATACCTACCTTGACTAAATTGTTGGACAAAACTGCTGCAGACCTCAACATTAAAACAAAATAGAATTTGTTAAACGCCAGATGACAGATATACCTTACGCGATCATTTATACCGATGGAGCTTGCGATCCCAATCCCGGGCCTGGTGGTTGGGCAGTCTTGTTGCGCTCGGGTAAAACAGAAAAAATCCTGACCGGATCAAATCCCCATACCACCAACAACCAGATGGAACTAACTGCTGCCATACAGGCTTTTCAATCCCTCAAGTTCCCTTGCCGGGTAGATTTTTTCACCGATTCGGAATATGTGCGCCGCGGCATTACGGAATGGATTCCTAACTGGCGGGTGCGCAACTGGCGGAGAAAAAGTGGGGCGCTGGCAAATGTTGACTTGTGGCAGAAGTTGGATGCAGCCATTCAGCCTCATCAAATTAAATGGCACTGGGTGCGGGGTCACACCGGTAACCCGGATAACCAGCGCGTCGATGAGTTAGCACGGCGGGCATTCCGCCATCTCAAATAAAAAAACACAGACAGACTTTCATATTTCCAGGAGGTTCCATATGTCTCCCTTTGAAACAATTCTCGTCGAAACTCATGAACGAGTTGGTCTGGTGCGCCTAAACCGCCCGCAAGCCCTCAACGCTTTGAATAACACTTTATTGCGGGAGCTCATGGACGCCCTGACCGAATTTGATAATGACCCATCGATAGGCGCCATAGTCCTGACTGGAAACGAAAAAGCCTTCGCGGCAGGGGCTGACATCAAGGAAATGGCAGACGCCTCGGCAGTCGATATGCTTCAACGCGATGCCATCTCTCAATTCGACCGTATCCGTCAGGTTAAAAAACCAATAATTGCGGCTGTTTCCGGTTGGTGTCTGGGTGGAGGTAACGAGTTAGCAATGTCTTGCGATATGATCGTAGCCTCAGAGACCGCGCGATTCGGCCAGCCCGAAATCAATATCGGGGTTATTCCGGGAGCTGGTGGCACACAACGCCTGGCACGCACCATCGGGAAAGCTATGGCAATGGAAATGGTGCTTAACAATCGCACCTTGACCGCTGAAGAGGCCTTGCAATTTGGATTAGTCAACCACATGTTCCCGGTGGAGACATATCTCGAAGAGGCGGTGAAATTGGCTGGTGAAATCGCCAATCGGGCGCCATTAGCCTTGCGCCTGGGGAAGGAAGCGATTGACCACGCCTTAGACTCATTTCTCTCTGAAGGGCTTGCTGATGAGCGCCGCGCCTTTTACCTGCTCTTCGCGAGCTCCGATCAAAAAGAAGGAATGACAGCTTTCATCGAGAAACGCAAACCGGAATGGAAAGGGTATTAGTTATTATCTGAAAATTACATTCGGAGAGGATTTGGGGGTGTATCGTGGTGCTTTAACCCGCAAAACACTCCCACGACCCCCGTTTTTTTCGGTTAGGTTCTTAGTTTACATTGACGGGGAAAAAAATTTTAAAAGTGGTACCCCGCCCCACCTCGCTGGCAATGTCAATCCTGCCGCCATGTGAATCGACGATGGATTTCGCAATCGGTAAACCCAATCCGCTCCCGCGCGGCGGGCCATACCTTGGGCGGGTCGCCTCCACACGATAAAAGCGCTCGAATATGTGCGGTAAATGGGAAGGCGCGATCCCGAAGCCGGTATCCTTTACAATAAGAACAAGGTACTTTTTATCTTCGCCATGCTGGAGCACGACATCCACATGCCCTCCACGGGAAGTGTATTTAATCGCATTGTCGATCAGGTTATAGAGCATTCGCCGTAACTGCTCTTCTACGCCATTGATCTCAGCTCGCTCCACCTCAACTGAACACCGCAAAGCTAATTCGGCGCGCTCAGCCCTAACACCAAAGGCCTCACATACCTCGCTAACGATAGCGGCCAAATCCACCTGCGCTCGAAAATTTTGTGTCATGCCGGCCTCGATCCGCGAAAGGTCTAACATATCATCGACCATCCGGCCCAAACGATCAATTTCACTCTCAATCTCAGCCAGGAACCGTCCGCCGACCGCTGGATCATCTAATGCGCCACTGCGTAATGCTTCGACTCGAAGTTTAACGGAGGTAAGTGGTGTTCTTAACTCGTGGCTTGCATTGGCTACAAAGCTGCGCAATTCCTTCAAGCTTTTTTGAGCCTGCTTGGAAATGTTGTTGAATGCATCAACCAAAAGATTGACCTCGTAGGGGTCGTTGAAGCCGGGAGTTAACCCCTGCTCATCTAAAAAAGATGCCTTCCCTGCAGAATGCGCTAAGTTTTGTATCGGACGAGATAGATAATTGGCAAAAAAGTAACCTAAGATTCCAACACCTAGACCAGTTACCAAAGATACAATAATCAACAATATCACAGTTCTTTGATCATTTTCTGTCACAGTACCCTGTCCCTGGCTGTTTTCAAAAATCGGGCTTACCTGGGTTTCTGCCGCTACCTGAGCTAAATCCTGGGTGTTTTTTCGGGTATTGTCTTTGTTTATGGTAAACAGTAAATATCCTGCGATGAGAGAGACAAGGAGTACACCACTTAATCCCACCCAAAGATGAGTTAAAAACAAGCGCGACTGAACCTTCCGCGGCATCCAACGACTCATATAAACCTCAAGTCATTTCCTCCGGGCCGGCAAAACGATAACCATGCCCTCGAACAGTCTGTATATACGTCGGGGAGGCTGGATCATCTTCAATCTTTAATCGTAGCCACCGGATATGCACGTCAAGAGTGCGCGGATCTCCCACCCAGTCTCCCCCCCAAACCTGCGCCAGCAACTCCTCGCGCCCCATCGCGCGACCGGCGTTATTCATAAAGAAAGATAATAGATCGAACTCTCTGGCTGAAAGTGGGATTTCTTTGCCGTCTTTAAAAACTCGTCTGGCAACGGCATCTAAGCTTAACTTACCTAATTCCAGTGATTTGGGTTGAAGCGATTGGCGGTCAATTTCAATCCGCCGTAACATAGCCCGGATGCGGGCCAGTAACTCACGAAATGAAAAAGGTTTTGGCAGGTAATCATCCGCGCCCACCTCTAGCCCAAGTACCCGGTCAATCTCCTCGCCACGCGCCGTGAGCATAATAACAGGAACGCTACTTTGCTGGCGCAACCGGCGGCAAATCTCCAATCCGCTTATCCCGGGAAGTAAAACGTCCAGCACAACCAGGTCTGGTTGATACTCTTCGATTGCCCGTAGTGCAATTGTGCCATCACCAATAGAACTGACTTCGAAACCCTCTCGACGCAGGCTGTAAGTTAACGAGTCGGTAATGAGCGGCTCGTCATCGATGATCATGATGCGGGTCAACCAACACCTCCACCTCTTGGGATAGTCCCGATGTCAGCATAGCGCCAAGAACCGAATAATCAAAACCGATGTGTATTAATTTTATCCTATATACGCTTATTCATACAGGTAATCGTCAACTTACTTCAAAATCCGCTAAATCAATCAACTCGTGCTATCTGCCCCCCCACTAACGGTTTTCCTCTGCTTCCCCTCCTGACTGAATTTGCGCTTCAACCAGTGCTGGCAACTCAATTTCCACTTGCTCTTCCATGGTAATCTGGCCACGTAAAAATGCGCCTTCTTCTGTGGCAAAAGCGGCGGTCACTACATTTCCCCAGACCCGCCCGGTGCTACGGATTTCCACTTTTTCCGCAGTTATATCACCCTTTACCGCCCCGGCAATGATCACTACGTTGGCACGCAGGTTCTCGCAGGTCACCCGCCCGGTCTCTCCAACGACAAGCAGGCCACGCAAGGCAATATCCCCTTCGAAAGCGCCCTCGATGCGAATCCCACCGCTTCCGCTTAAAGAACCTCGCCAGGTAATCCCACCTCCCAATACCGATGTAATCCGCTCTGCTGGAGCAGGTTGTTGGAATGATGGCTGGTCTATTTCTTCTCGCCTGCGAAACATATCCTATTCTTCCATCTCCGTGATACCCAGGATATTGTAACCGGAATCGACAAAAATCACCTCACCCGTGGTTTTTGCAGCCAGATCAGAACACAGATAAACCGCCGTACCACCAACGTCCTCAATGGTCACATTCTGCTTTAAAGGAGCAACTTCGGCGAACTTACGATATAGGGACTTGAATCCAGACACGCCGGCTGCAGCGAGAGTACGAATCGGGCCTGCTGAGATTGCATTAACGCGCACGCCCTGTGGGCCAAGATCATAAGCCAGGTAACGTACTGAAGCCTCCAAAGCAGCTTTCGCCACTCCCATGACGTTGTAGTTGGGGGAAACTTTATCGGCACCATAATACGTCAGGGTCAGGAGTGAGCCGCCTGGACGGAATAACGGTTGAAATGCTCTCGCAAGAGCTGTAAAAGAATAAACGCTGATGTCCATTGCCAGGTGAAAACCAGACCGGCTGGTGTTATAAAAAGGTCCACTTAGCTCGTCTCGGTTGGCAAAGGCGATGGCATGCACCAGAATGTCAATCTGACCGAATTGTGCGGCAGCTTTCTGGGCAATATCCTGGATCTGAGCGTCATCCGCTACGTCGCAAGATTTAACGAATTTACAGCCAATGCTTCCAGCAAGTGGAATAACGCGCTTTTCCAACACCTCACCTGCATAACTGATCCCCAGGGTGGCGCCGTGTTCATGAAATGCCTTCGTAATTCCCCAGGCAATCGAACGGTCATTGGCTAATCCAAAAACCAACGCGGTTTTACCTTCAAGTAATTTCATCGCAGCCTCCAAAATGTTATGGGATAAGAGATCAGATATCAGAGAGTTGAGATGAGTAATCTACCAATCCCTGCTCTCTAATCTCAAAGCTCTCCTATAAAAAACCTCCAGGGAATACTCCTCCATGGCTCCGGTACAGTATATAACCCCACACGTGGCCCGGTGGAAACGGAATATTGACTAAACGGTTTGCCATCGCCAGTGCTCTCGACGAAAATTAAGGCCTCTGGCGAGCAAAGGTCTGCACCGTTCATGCGACCGTCTATACCAAGAGCCTGGCAAAGTTTTGCTGGCCCGTCTGTCCAATGCCTTACAGGTTGCCCATTTCGGCGTCGTGCAATAATCTCTTCTCCCTCCGTAATCCGGATAGCTCGGATCAACACTGCCGCCGGGAAACCACCCTCCTCTGTAACAAAGTTGAGCATCCAGTGCATCCCGTATGTAAAGTAAACGTATGCATGGCCTGGCGACCCATACATGACTTCAGTACGAGGTGTCCGTCCGGCGCGGGCGTGACACCCAAGATCCTGTTGGCCTCGATAAGCCTCAGTTTCAATAATGTTACCCGCCAACCTAACCCCATTTTCCACTCGCACCAAGCGCATACCAATCAGATCACGAGCTACATCTAGTGTAGACCGGTTAAAAAAGTGGCGAGGTAAAGGAGTAGAATCTAGCACCGGGATATTGTACAATAAAACTAGTGTGATATTCTCCTTGAGGAGGAAGGTATGAATTTGCGCCCGGAACCCGGCCTGACATTTGACGACGTATTGCTGGCACCAAAACATTCTCCAATCCGCAGTCGATCAGAGGTTGACACGTCTACCTGGCTGGTGCCAGGAATCCGTCTCCGCATACCCATCGCCAGCGCAAATATGGATACGGTCACCGAGGCAGCCATGGCTATCTCGATGGCTCAAGTCGGTGGCATCGGTTTCATCCACCGATTCATGTCGATCGAGCGTCAGACAGAAGCCGTCCGGCGCGTTAAGCGCGCCGAAAGCTTCGTGGTGGAAAAACCGATTACGATCGAACCCAAGGCTACCCTGGAAGAAGCCCGAAATAAAATGGTGGAAGCCGATATCGGTGGTTTAATGGTGACGGATGAAGAGGGGCATTTGCTGGGGCTATTGACAACCCGTGACATCTTGCTGGCGCCCGATGATTCGCATCTTGTTCAATCAGTAATGACGGCGCGCAACCGTCTCGTCGTTGCGCAGGCAGATGAACCTATGGACGCCGCCCGCCTGGAGCTGCACGCTCACCGCATCGAAAAGCTTCCCCTGGTGGATTCTGAAGACCGGGTTGTCGGTCTAATTACTGCGCAGGACATTATCAAGCTTCAGGAACACCCCCACGCTACCAAAGACTTAAAAGGTCGTCTGCGGGTTGGCGCGGCCGTAGGTGTACGCACGCCGGATTTCCAGCGCGCTGCGGTCTGTCTGGAGGCTGGAGCGGATTTATTGTTGGTGGATGTAGCTCATGGGCACTCTGATCACGTTTGCCAAATGGTTGGATTTCTTAAAAAAGAATATCCCAACGTTCCGATTATTGCAGGTAATGTAGCAACTTCAGAAGGGATGCGATTTCTAGTCGATTGCGGCGCCGATGCCGTCAAGGTAGGTGTGGGGTCAGGATCTATCTGCACTACGCGCATCGTAACTGGTTTCGGTGTGCCACAGCTCAGCGCTATTTTCGATTGCGCTGAAATTGGGAACAATCTGAGTGTACCGGTTATCGCCGATGGTGGTATCCGTAATTCCGGCGACCTGACTAAAGCACTGGCTGCTGGCGCCAGCACCGTGATGCTGGGTGCCTTACTAGCCGGAACCGACGAAAGCCCTGGCGCAGGAGTGGTACGAAATGGTCGCCGGTATAAAGTAGTTCGAGGCATGGCTTCGCTCACCGCTAACATCGCTCGTAAAGAAATCGAAAAACTGGGCGAGGTTGACCCAGATGAGTGGGAAAGTATCATCCCAGAAGGTGTGGAAGCACTTACCCCCCATCGCGGCGCCGTGAAAGATATACTCTACCAATTGGTCGGGGGATTACGCTCGGGGATGAGCTACGCGGGCGCTTTAACACTTGATGAACTCTGGAAAAGCGCGGAATTTATCCGCATCACACCCGCTGGCCAGCAAGAATCTGGGCCGCACGATGTAAATGTGTTATAGATCAACCAGAGCGCTCGGGTAACAATACCTTTTGGAATATCGAATCGCGCTCTAACGTCAACCGCAATCCCTCGCGTAACGAAAAGCGCGGCTGGTAACCCAGTTTTCCCTTAGCCAAGGTCAGGTCGGCGCACATGCGGGAGACGCCAGGTTCTGACTGGGTGTTATAAACCACTTCCGCATGGCTGCCGGTTATTTCCAACACCAATCGTACCAGCTCCTTGACGCTCGTCTCTACCCCACTTCCCACGTTGATCATGAAATGGCTGATATCCGGCGCGGTGGCCGCTGCCACCATTGCCCGTACGACATCATCCACATAGACATAATCCCGAGTCTGGCCGCCCTGGCCGTGAACAACCAGCGTCCCACCACGAACCGCTTGGCGTAGAAAATTGGGGATAACCGGTGGGTGTGAAGCGGGTAGACGCTGACCTGGGCCATAAGCATTGAATACTCGCAGGCTGACTGTCTCAATCCCCCACAAGTCGCCTATCGTTCGAACGTAGAATTCAGCGGCTAGTTTTGAAACTGCGTAAGGCGACCCGGGATTGGATAATGCGCTTCCCTTCATAGGCTGTGCGCCCTGGTCGCCGTAAACTGCTCCGGAGGAAATGAACACTACCCGACGAACGCCAACATCGCGCATCGCCTCCATCAAGCTGACCGTGCCGCCAACATTAACTGCGTTATACTCACGCGGGTAAAGCACAGATTCCTGGACAGATACCCTGGCTGCCAGGTGGTAAACGCAGTCCACCTCTTGTAAAAGCGTCCATAATTTTGGCCGGTCGTTTACATCCCCGCGGGTGAAGTGGACGTCTGGGGAGAGAGATTTAGGATCTCCGGTGGACAGGTCATCCAACCCCCGTACCTGATGTCCCTCTCGGGCAAGCTGATTCGATAAAGCCGACCCTAAAAAACCTGCTGCACCTGTAATTAAGAAGTTCATAGCGGAGGTGATTATAGCACTAACTAATCCTTGAGCGAATTGACACGAATTATTTAAAGCATTATCATCACGCCCATGTCCTTCTTCCAATGGTTGCGATATATCGTTTACATCCTGATTATTATCGCTCTCCTATCCGGTAGCACACAGGCCCCCGAGGACCAGATCGAGCGAGTCCGCGCTTTCACCCGGGACATCGAATTTGACTATATCTCCTGGACACTCGATGCCTTGAATAACAAACTCGAGCAGACCGCCCTTGGAACAGGTCAATACACACCCTTAAATCGTGAAAACCGGGCTGTTACGGATTATCTCAATCTGGTGACAGAGATCCAGGATACGGAAGCCCAAATCTTTATGATTTACGCTGATCCCAATGAGCCAAATCCAGAAAGTTTTTCGGTAGACTTACGAAAAAAACTAAACGACCTTTACAACCAGCGGAAAAGCCTTGGCCCGCTAGCCGAGACGGTATTACAATATCAACTCTCGACCATTACAGCTCACCTTGACCTGACCCTGGGAGGCCAACCCCTACCACCGATCCTGTATCGTACTTCGCCTCTTCCCATGGCGCTCATCGTTTCGCCAAGAGAGACCATCCGGCAAGACGCCAACATTTCAATCCTCCCCGATCTAACCATCGAAAAAAGAGTTGAGCTAGAGGAAAAAGTGGATAAGTCCTTAAACATTTCATCCCTTGTCGTAAGTATAGGCGGGGTGGGAGTCTATCCCACCATGGTGATGCAAACCAGTGACTTAAACTGGCTGGTAGAAGTCGTTGCGCATGAATGGGTGCACAACTATCTTACCTTGCGTCCTCTGGGAGTAAATTACCTGACCAGCCCAGAATTACGGACGATGAACGAGACGACTGCTTCCATCGCTGGAAAAGAGCTTGGCAATGCCCTGGTCGAAGACTTCTTTCCGGAGTTATTGCCACCACCGCAAGAGATATCCCCCCTTCCCTCTGCATCACCCCCGCCTAATGAACCACCACCCTTCGACTTTCGAGCCGAGATGCACACTACCCGCGTTGCTGTAGATAAACTGCTTGTTGAGGGAAAAATCGAGGAAGCTGAATCTTACATGGAAAAACGGCGAATCTTCCTTTGGGATAACGGCTATCAAATCCGCAAACTGAACCAGGCTTATTTTGCCTTTCATGGGGCGTACGCTGATGTGCCTGGAGGTGCAGCTGGGGAAGACCCGGTTGGGGCAGCCGTGAGAACCTTGCGGATGCAAAGCCCCTCATTAGCTGCGTTCCTCAATCGCATTTCCTGGATGTGGTCCTTTAACCAATTAGAAGAAGCTGTCAACGCTTCATAGAAAATCTGACAACACTGGTAAAATAACACGATACTTGGACCAAGAGGCAACATGAAAATACATACCACGATATTACTTATTATGC
>Ga0299912_10005150_pt1 | contig 10728 bp, 10 predicted proteins | sample RVTome_2_FD_207667 | JGI IMG/M metagenome (GOLD analysis project Ga0299912, IMG submission 207667) | Soil microbial communities from uranium-contaminated site in the Upper Colorado River Basin, Wyoming, United States - RVT95D214 (version 2) ... | reverse complement strand
GCGACCACGCCCCAGCCGGTGCAGCCGAGGCCCGGGTCAAGGCCGACGATCAGCACGTCACAGCCTTAAGCCGAGCCGTGGCCCGAAATGCATCATCAGCAGATAGATGCCGACAGTCAGAAGGCAACCAAGTCCTAGTGAAAGCCAGAAATTCACACCCGCCCGCAGCATGGCGGGAATGGCAAGAAACATAGGCAGAGACGGCAGCACATACCAGAAAGTAGCCTCCGCGTGGATCGCCATGTTTTCGGCGTCGGGCCGCTCGCGCCACAACAGAACCATACCCAGGACGGATACCAGAGGCAACGATGCGACCAGTGCGGCAAAAGTCGGAAGGCGCTTTCCGATTTCAGAGATGAGTGCGATCAGCACGCCAGAGAGCAGGGCCTTGGCGAGCAGGGCGTACATCTCAGCCCACCGTTCCGTTTGCCAGAACGGACATCAGCCCAGCTTCTCCATCACCGCATCGGGGATGTCGTAGTTGCCCCACACGGTCTGCACGTCGTCATCGTCATCGAGCACGTCGATGAGCTTGAGCAGCGTACGCGCATCGTCCTCGCCGACTTCCGTCTCGATGTTGGGCTTCCACGCCAGCTTCACCGCCTCGGCCTCGCCCAGCGCCTTTTCCAGCTCGCGCGCGACTTCGTGCAGCGATTCGATGCTGGTCCAGATCTGGTGGCCATCCTCGTCGCTTTCGACATCGGCCGCGCCCGCCTCGATCGCGGCTTCCAGCACCTTGTCCTCGTCGCCGGCGGATGCCGGATATTCGATCAGGCCAAGCCGTTCGAAGCCGTGGCTCACCGCGCCGGAAGCCCCCAAATTGCCTCCGTTCTTGGCAAAAGCGGTGCGCACGTTGGTGGCGGTGCGGTTGCGGTTGTCGGTCAGCGCCTCGACGATGAGGGCGACGCCGCCGGGGCCATAGCCCTCATAGCGCACTTCCTCGTAATTATCGCCTTCGCCCTTCGAAGCCTTGTCGATGGCGCGCTGGATATTGTCCTTGGGCATCGACTGCACCTTGGCGGCATTGACCGCGGCGCGCAGGCGCGGGTTCATGTCCGGATCGGGCATGCCCATCTTGGCCGCGACGGTGATTTCGCGGGAGAGCTTGGAAAACATCGCCGAACGCTTTTTGTCCTGCGCGCCCTTGCGATGCATAATGTTCTTGAATTTGGAATGGCCTGCCATTGCTCTATCGTCAGCCTGAAAGTGGGATTGGTGCGGCCCTAGCCGAGAGGTCGCTTGCGGGCAACTCCGGCTTGCGAAAACCGCTGCGCCGCCCCCGTCAATGCCCTGGAAAATCCATCAGCGACTGCACCTGCAGACCCGCCCCGCGCAACCGCCGCGCTCCGCCAAGATCCGGCAGGTCCACCAGAAAGATGGCGTGCGACACTTCGCCGCCTGCCTTGCGCAGCAATTCCACTGCCGCATGCGCCGTGCCTCCGGTAGCGATGAGATCGTCTATCACCGCAACGCGTTGCCCTTGCGCAATGGCGCCGGGGTCCACTTCCAGCGTATCGGTGCCATATTCCAGCGCATAATCCATGGCGAGCACGGGCACGGGCAGCTTGCCGGGTTTCCTGACCGGCACGAAGCCCAGCCCCAGCCGCGCCGCGACCGCCGCGCCGAACACGAAGCCCCGCGCCTCTATCCCCGCGACCAGTTCCGCGCGCGTCTCCACGACGAGATCGGAAAGATGGCGGACCGCGGCGGCGAAGCCCGGGCCATGGCCGATCAGTGTGGTGACATCGCGGAACAGGATGCCCGGCTTCGGGAAATCCGGCACATTGCGGATCAGCGTCTTGAGTTCTTCAGGTGTCATCATGGGCTTTTCAAGTCTGGCGGTACAGGCTCATGCCGGAGCGGGAGCGGTGGAATGCGGAAACCGGCGCACAGCCTACTTCAACTCCGCAAGCGCCGGAAGCGCAGAAAGCCACCGCCCGGCATCAGCCCAAGCCTGCCTCAAAGCAAACGCCCCCTGCATCGCGGGATGCAGGGGGCGTTCGATTGCCGTTCAGGCAGTAAGCATCAATGCTTCGGCTTCTTGTCCGCCCAGATGTTGCGATAGGCCATATAGCCGAGCACGGTGGCGAAAAGCAGGAAGCCCAGCACCGGCCAGCCCGTCTGCTTGCTCTTGTCGAGATGCGGTTCCGCCGTCCAGACGAGGAACGCGCTCACGTCCTGCGCCATCTGGTCGACAGTCGCCTTCGTGCCGTCGCCATAAGTCACCTGACCTTCGCTGGTCAGCGGCGGCGCCATGGCGAGGTTGAGGTTGGCGAAATAGGGGTTGTAGTGCAGGCCCGGCCCGGTCTTGGCGTCCGGGAACTGCTTCAGCAGCTCGGCCGGCTGATCCTGATAACCCGTCAACAGCGAGTAGACATAGGCAGGGCCGCTGTGCCGCGCCTTGGCCATCAGCGACAGGTCCGGCGGAATCGCGTTATTGTTCGCGGCGCGTGCGGCGATATCGTTGGCGAAGGGCTTGGGGAAATAATCCGTCGACAGGCCCGGACGCATGTTGGCCTCGCCCGTTTTGGGGTCGATGCCCGGCACGCTGAAGCCGGCAGCAATCGCCTTCACTTCGGCTTCGTTATAGCCCAGCGCGGCAAGATCGCGGAAAGCGACAAGACGCAGCGAGTGGCAGGCCGAGCAGACTTCCTTGTAGACCTGGAAGCCGCGCTGCAGCTGCCGCTTGTCGAACTTGCCGAAGAGGCCGTCGCTGGCAAGCTTCAGATGCTTGGGATGCTCGTGGAACGCGCTTTCCACCGTCTTGGCCGGCGGCTCGGTGACATAGCTGTAGGCACCGTTGCCCAGAGACCACAGCAGGGCCACCGAGAAGAACAGGCCGACGAGAATGGAGAAGATGCGGATCATGGGTCTGTCTTTCCGTCTCGCTGGAGTTCAGGCCTTGGCACCGAGCGCGGCATTCTCGTCCTTGCCGAGGACAGCCTCGGTGATCGAGAAGGGCAGCGGATCGGGCCGTTCGACCGAGGAAACGATCGGCAGGATGATGAGGAAGTGCGCGAAGTAGTAGATCGCGGCGATCTGGCTGATCATGACAAATGGTTCCGCGGCGGGTGCGCCACCGCAATAGCCGAGGACCAGTGCGTCGATAACGAGCAGCCAGAAGAACTTCTTGAACACCGGACGATAATGGCCCGAACGAACCGGCGAGCGATCAAGCCAGGGCAGGAAGAACCACACCAGGATCGCGCTGAACATGGCGAGCACGCCCATCAGCTTGGCCGGGATGAAGAAGAAGTCCGACGTGAAAGCGCGCAGGATCGCGTAGAACGGCCAGAAGTACCATTCGGGCACGATATGCGCCGGCGTGCTCATCGGGTTGGCCGGAATATAGTTGTCCGGGTGGCCCAGCATGTTCGGGGCAAAGAACAGCACCGCGCAGTAGATGAAGAGGAATGCCCCCAGCGCCCAGCCGTCCTTGGCGATGAAATAGGGGTGGAAAGGCACTGTGTCGCTTTCGCTCTTCACCTCGACGCCGGTCGGGTTCGAGGAACCCGGAATATGCAGCGCCCAGATATGCAGCACGACCACGCCCACGATCACGAAAGGCAGCAGGAAGTGCAGCGAGAAGAAGCGGTTGAGCGCGGCGTTATCCGGCGCGAAACCGCCCAGCAGCCACTGTTGCAGCGGTTCGCCGACCAGCGGGATCGCCGAGAAGAGACCGGTGATCACCTTGGCGCCCCAGAAGCTCATCTGCCCCCAGGGAAGCACGTAGCCCATGAAGGCCGTCGCCATCATCAGCAGGAAGATCACGACGCCCAGCAGCCACACCATTTCGCGCGGGGCCTTGTACGAGCCGTAGAAGAAGCCGCGGAAGATGTGGATATAGATCACGACGAAGAATGCCGAAGCGCCGTTGGCGTGCGCATAACGCAGCATCCAGCCCCAGTTCACGTCGCGCATGATGTGTTCGACCGAGTCGAAGGCGATGCCGGCATTGGCCGCGTAATGCATCGCCAGGATAACACCGGTGACGATCTGCAACACCAGGCAGACCAGCGCGAGCACGCCGAAGTTCCACCAGTAATTGAGATTGCGCGGCACCGGATAGCCGGCGCCGATGGCGTTGTAGACGAAGCGCGGCAATGGCAACTTCTCGTCCAGCCACTGCATCAGCGGGTGGCTAGGCTTGTATTCGTTGGCCCAAGGGAAGCTCATAATATCTGACCTCAGCCGATCTTGACGACAGTGTCGGAGGTGAATGCATATTCCGGAACCTCAAGGTTCTTGGGGGCCGGACCTTTGCGGATACGTGCGGCGGTATCGTAGTATGAACCGTGGCAGGGGCAGAAATAACCGCCGAACTCGCCCTTCACCTCGCCTTCGCCGGCGCCCAGCGGCACGCAGCCGAGGTGCGTGCAGACACCCATGGTGATAAGCCAGTTCCCATGGCCTTCCTTGGTCCGCTCCGCCAGCGTCTGGGGATCGCGCAGGGAAGCGACGTCGACCTTGTTGGCCTCCTCGATTTCCTTGGGCGTCAGATTGCGGATGAAGACCGGCTGCTTGCGGAACACCGCCTTGATCGCCTGGCCCGGCTGGATCGCGGAGATATCCACTTCCGTCGACGATTCCGCCAGAACGTCCGCCGAAAGCGCCATCTGGCTGATCAGCGGAACCAGCGTTGCGGCAGCACCAACGCCTGCGGCGCCGACAGCGGCCACATTGATGAAATCGCGACGCCGCACCCCTGCTCCGCCTTCCTGTCCAGGAGTGTCAGTGACCGCATCTTGTGCCATTTTGACCTTGCCTTGCTCTAAACGCCCGCATCCAGAAGTTAGGTGCGAGTCAAAACCCAAGTCAGTGGTGCGTCGATTGCCCCCCGACGCCAGCTCCCTCCCTCAGAACGAACGAGAGCCGGTTCGGCGCGCTGATAGACGCGAAAAACACCCCTGCCAACCGCTTTTTAGCCTTTCTTGTGAACAGCTCAAGCAAGCCCGATGACGGAGATCTGCCGGCCATAGACCGGCTCACCGCGATGCGTCGAGCGCCGGAAGGAATAGAAACGCTCCGGATTCCCGCAGGTATCCAGCCCCAGCCGCTCGACTTGTTCGACGCCCGCCGATTCGAGACGGTGCGCGACATAAGCTTCCAGATCGAATTGCCAGTGCCCCGGCTTGCCGGCATCGAAGAAGCAGGCATTGCCGGCCTCTTCCGCCAGGAAACGTGCGCGGAAAGCGTCGTCCACTTCATAGCTCGCCCGGCTGATGCAAGGCCCGACCGCCGCGACAATCGACGCGCGACGCGCGCCCAGCGCTTCCATCGCGGCAATCGTCCGGTCGGTGACGCCGGCGATCGCCCCTTTCCATCCGGCATGCGCCGCGCCGACCACGCCGGCCTCGCGGTCGGCCAGCAGCACCGGGGCGCAATCGGCGGTCAGAACGCCAAGCAGGATGCCCTGGCGGTCTGTCACCAGCGCATCCGCCTCGGGCCGCGCATCGTCCCCCCAAGGCTCGGCAACCGTCACGCAATCGGGCGAATGGACCTGATAGATGCCAACCAGCCGCGCACCCGGCAGTACGGCGTTGGCAGCGCGCTTGCGGTTTTCGGCAATGGCCGCAGGATCGTCGCCCGAGCCCAGCCCGGTATTGAGCCCGGCCGCCGCCCCGGTGGAAACGCCGCCCCGCCGCCCCAGAAAACCATGCGGCACACCCGCCAGCACGGCGGCGCGGATGACGTCCACCGGCGGTGGCACGACGCCCGGCTCAGCCAAGGCTTTTCGTCACCTGCTCACAGGTGTCGCGCGACAGGCCCGGTGCCGCGGCGATCCGTTCCAGCTCCGCCTTCATCAGCGCCGAGCGGGCAGGCTCGATCCGCCGCCAGCGGCCCAGCGGCGGCACGAAGCGCGCCGCCGTTTGCGGATTGATCGGATCGAGCGCGAGAATCAGATCGGCGATCATCCGATAGCCGTCTCCGCTCGCCATATGGAACGCGCCGGGATTCATCGCCATCGCCATATAAAGCGCGCGCGCCCGGTTGGGATTGTGCAACGTGAATTCCGGATGCGATGCCAACGCCCGCACATGATCCAGCACGGCGGGATGCAGCGAGCCCGCCTGCAGCGAGAACCACTTGTCGATCACCAGCGGGTTGCCGGCATAGCGGCGGTGGAAATCGGCCAGCATGTCCTCGCGCTGCGGCACATCGAGTCCGCACAGCACCATCAGCGCGCCTTGCCGGTCCGTCATGTTGTCGGCCCGGGCATATTGCGCGGCGGCCCGGCGCGCCGCTTCTTCCGGCGCGGCGGCGGCGAGATAGACCAGCGCCTGCGTCTTCAGCTTGCGCGCGCCGCGCGCGGTGGCATCGCGGCTGTAGGGAACGGCGCTCACCCGGTCATGCAAAGCCGTGAGCAGGGCCTGCAATTCATGGCCCAGCCAGGCTTTCAGGCCTTCGCGTTCGGCATGGATCGCGCCCGGATCCGCCACGAGCAACTGTTCGGCCAGATAGGCTTCGGCCGGAAGGATCATCAGCTCGCCGCGCATCAGATCGTCGATCCCGGCATCGTCGAGGATTGCCGCCAGCGCCGCGCCGATGGCCTTGCGCCCCGCTTCGCGCTGCGCGTCGGACAGCCCGCCACCAACTGCGGCGACGAGATGCTGCACGATCAGGCTCTGCATCGCCTCGTAACGGGCAAAGGGATCGTCATCATGCGCGGCCAGGAAGACCAGGTCTTCCGCCGCCGTGTCCGCATCCACCGAAACCGGCGCGGAAAAACCGCGATTGACCGAAAGGACCGGCGCTTCGACGAAACCGGAGAAGCTGAAGTCCTCCCGCGCCCTGGTCAGCACGATCAGTTCCTCGCCGCGATGCGTGCCCGTTTTCCGGTCAAACAGCGCGATGCGCAGCGGGATGGGCATGGGCTGCTTTTCCGGCTGGCCGGGCGTGGGCGACACGCTCTGTTCCAGATGCAGCGTGGCGGTATCGCCCGCATGGCTTAGCCGCAGCTTCACGCATGGCGTGCCCGCCTGGGCATACCACAGGCGGAATTGCGACAGATCCAGCCCGGTGCCGTCCTCGATCGCCTTGATGAAATCCTCGCAGGTCGCGGCCTCGCCATCGTGGCGCTCGAAATAAAGATCGGTGCCCTTGCGGAAGCGCTCCACCCCGGCCAGCGTCCGCATCATGCGGATCACCTCTGCCCCCTTGTTATAGACCGTGGCCGTATAGAAATTCGAGATTTCCTGATAGGAATCGGGCCGGATCGGATGGGCGAGCGGGCCGGAATCCTCCGGAAACTGGGCCGAGCGCAGCACGCGCACATCCTCTATCCGCTTGACCGCTTCCGATCCCATGTCGGCCGAAAACAGCTGGTCGCGCAGAACCGTGAAGCCTTCCTTCAGGCTGAGCTGGAACCAGTCGCGGCACGTGATTCGGTTGCCTGACCAGTTGTGGAAGTATTCATGCGCGATCACGCCTTCGACCGCGTCGTAATCCGCATCCGTCGCGGTTTCGGGATCGGCCAGCACATAGCGCGTGTTGAAGACGTTGAGGCCCTTGTTCTCCATGGCCCCCATGTTGAAATCCGATACGGCGACGATGTTGTAGAGATCGAGATCGTATTCGCGGCCGAACACCTCCTCGTCCCACTTCATCGATGCGATCAGTGAATCCATGGCGTGCTGCGTGCGCGATTCGTCGCCGGGGCGGACCCAGATGTTGAGATCGACCGCGCGGCCGCCCATCGTCGTGAACGTGGCGTGGTTGGCCACCAGTTCGCCCGCCACCAGCGCGAAGAGGTAACTCGGCTTCGGCCAGGGATCGTGCCATTCGGCCCAATGGGTTCCAGCCGCACCCTCGCCCTTGTTCACGCAATTGCCGTTGGCAAGCAGCACCGGGAACTTCGCCTTGTCCCCTTCCATGCGCACACGATAGGTGGACAGCACGTCCGGCCGGTCCGGGAAGAAGGTGATGCGGCGGAAGCCTTCGGCTTCACACTGGGTGCAAAGCATCCCGTTCGAAGCATAGAGCCCCATGAGCTGGCTGTTGGCAACCGGGTTCACCAGCGTTTCGATTTCCAGCTCGTGCGCCTCGCCCGGCAGGTCGATCAGCAGGTCCGGCCCGTCCATGCGCCAATCGTTCACCGCCGCGCCATCGACACGGAGGGAGCGCACGGCGATGGCATCGCCATTCAGCCGGATCGCCTTTTCGCCATCGCTCGCGGGCCCTGCGTTGACTTCCGGATTGCGTCGGACCGAAAGCTTTGCCGTCACGCGCGTTTCGTCCAGCCCCAGCGCAAAGGACAACGCCACTTCCGGCACCAGCCATTCGGGCGGGCGATACGCCTCGCGGCGAATGACAGGCGGATGCTGCGGCGGCGAAGCGGCGTCCGCGGTTTCGGGATTGTCCGGCGAGATCGAGGGCGTGTTTGTGATATCCATGGCGGGATAATTTAGAGCAAGCGCTTCCGATTGCCAGCGCTTCCGCTAGGGTCGCAGCCATGAAGCGCATGTTTGTATTCGGCCTGGGCTATTCCGCCACACGGATCGCGAGTGCATTGGCCACGCGCGGGTGGGAAGTGATCTCCACCGGGCGCGACGGCACCCTGTCCTTCGACGACACCGGCAATGTCCGCGCCGCGCTGGCCGATGCAAGCCATGTGCTGTCTTCCGTGCCGCCCGGCGGTGAAGGCGATGACCCGGTGCTTGCCGCCTATGGCGATGCCCTGAATGGCAAATGGCTCGGCTATCTCTCCTCAACCGGCGTCTATGGCGACACCGGCGGAGCCTGGGTGGACGAAAGCGCCCCCATCGGCGGCGGCCGCCGCACCGCGCGTGCCGAATGCGATGCCCAGTGGCTGGCGCGCGGCGCGCGGGTGTTCCGCCTGCCGGGCATATACGGGCCTGGCCGCAGCGCGCTGGACCGTGTGCGGGAAGGCAAGGCGCACAGAATACTTTCAGGAAGCGTCGACCTGCCGGGCCAGGTATTCAGCCGGGTGCATGTGGATGACATCGCATCGGGCGTGATCGCGGCGCTGGACGCCCCGGCAGGAGCCTACAATCTCGCCGACGATCTGCCCTGCGGCCAGAACGCGGTGACAGAGGAAGCCTGCCGCCTGCTGGGCGTGCCCCTGCCGCCGCTGCAAACGCTCGACGAGGCCGGGCTCTCGCCCATGGCGCGGGCCTTCCATGCGGAAAACCGCCGCGTCGCCAACGGCAAGGCCAAGCGCCTGCTTGGCTGGCGCCCACGCTATCCGACGTTTCGGGAAGGGCTGCACGCACTGCTTGCGGGATAAGCCTCCGTTTCCCGGATGAGTTCGAGAAAGGCCAGATGAGTCCAAAGAAAGGACAGCGAATGAACATTGCGATCACCCGCCATGAACATGGCGACCACGGCGAATATCACGCCCATGTCGCGGGCAGCGACCACATCGGGCGGTTGACATGGGTTGAACGCGACGGCGCGCGCGCTGCCGAACAGACGCTGGTGCCGCAGGAAATCGGCGGGCGCGGCGTGGCGGCGCGACTGGTCGAGGCCATGATCGCCGATGCCCGCGAGCAGGGTTTCAAGGTGCGGCCAGCGTGCAGCTATATCGTGGCGGCTTTCGACAAGCATCCGGAATGGGCGGATGTGCGGGCCTGACGCCTAATCTGCGTTGAAACCGCGCTCCAGGAACGTCTCCGCCAAGCCGGCAAGCAATGCCGCACCTTTCGGCAGGACGGCTTCATCCACCATCATGCGGGTTGAATGGATGCCGCAGCACTGCGTCCAGTCTTCCCCTTTATGGCTGACGCCCAGGAAGAACATCGCGCCCGGCAGCTTTTCCAGCACATAGGCGAAATCCTCCGCCCCCATGATCGGATTATCAAGGCGCAGGAAAGCGGATTGCCCGAACAGCTCCCGCGTCACCCGCTCGCCAAAATCCACCGCGCGCGCATCGCAGACGGTGACCGGAAAGCCTTCGATGTACCGCACCTCCGCCGACAGGCCATGCGCCTCGGCAATACCGGTTGCCAATCGGCGCACCTCGTCGCGCAGGCGCGCGCGATTGGCGGGCGAAAGCGAGCGCATCGTACCCTGGAGAAGGGCCGTATCGGGAATGACGTTGAACGTGGTGCCGCCATCGATCCGCGCCACGGTGACCACGACCGGATCGGCGGCGTTGAACTTGCGCGTGACCATGGCCTGCAATGCCATGACGATTTCGCAGGCAACTGGCACGGGATCGAGCGATTCATGCGGCATGGATGCATGGCCGCCGCGCCCCTTCACCGTGATGAGCAGCTGATCGGCCGAAGCCATCAACGGCCCCGCGCGCCCGCCGACCACGCCGTGCGGTGCATTGGGGAAAACGTGCAGGGCAAAGGCCGCATCGGGCAAAGGGTCCAGCAAGCCGTCATCCAGCATGAAGCGGGCGCCATGGTGCCCTTCCTCGCCCGGCTGGAACATGAAACGCACTTCGCCCTTGAGCCTGTCCGCCCGCTGGCACAGCAAGGTGGCCGCGCCCGCCAGCATGGCGGTATGCGCATCGTGCCCGCAGGCATGCATCGTGCCTTGCACCGTGGATGCGAACGGCAACCCGGTTTCCTCCGGCATGGGCAGGGCATCCATGTCGCCGCGCAGCAGCACCGAACTGCCCCCATGCGATTCATTGCCCCCCGCTCGCCCTTTCAGGATGGCGACAAGCCCCGTGGTGGATGGCCCTTCGCGCCATTCGAGCGGCAGATGCGCCAGCGCCGCGCGCACCTTGTCGCGCGTTTTCGGCGTATGCAGGCC
>Ga0299912_10005149_pt1 | contig 10729 bp, 7 predicted proteins | sample RVTome_2_FD_207667 | JGI IMG/M metagenome (GOLD analysis project Ga0299912, IMG submission 207667) | Soil microbial communities from uranium-contaminated site in the Upper Colorado River Basin, Wyoming, United States - RVT95D214 (version 2) ... | reverse complement strand
CGATCCCCTCGGGGGAGTTGCTGATAATGACCAGATCGCCCCCGGCCTCGCTGAGCATACTGGTGCCGATGTGGACGGCGTGATACGACTCCGTCCCCTTACCGTAGCCATTGGATATGGCTATGTCTACGCCGGGCACGGCATCAGTGGCGTAGACCTCTTTGGCGAGCTTCACGCCCTCGATGTGCTCCGCCAGGGGCTCGCCCACGAAAAGGGCGATGATCTCCCGCCTATCGTTGAGCAAGGCATCTACCTTTATGTCAAGTCTAGCGATTTGCGCGGCCTCGGCGATGTCCAGGCGCAGCTCGTTCTCCTCAAAGCCGGTGCCGAAGGAGATGGAGCGTCCGGCCTGTCGCGCCAACCTGGCCAGGGAGTGGTTGGCCTGGATGGTGTCTATGGAGGCAACGCCCGGGAGGATGATCTTGCCGCCGCCGCTAAAGGACGCCACCGAATGGGGATAGATCCCGCCGATCCCTATCTTAAGGTCGCAGTTGAGCACTTCCTTGTTTATCGAAACCGGCGTACCTCGGCTGGTCGTGCCCACATACTCGCAGTTCTCGTACGGGTTATGGCTGTAGACGGGAAATCTGTCCAGCACCTCCTCTCCCAGCTTCTTGACAAAATCCAGGCGCATAAGCGCCCGATGGGCACCCTGAGCGCAGATAAATCGAATATGTTCATCGGGGATTCCGCCTATCCTAAGCTCCTCGAGGACGAAGGGAATGAGTTTATGCACCGGGGTAGGCCGCGCCAGATCGTCGAACAGGATGGCGACCTGCTTCTTGTCCTTAGCCAGCTCCCTTATAGGCGGGCTGCCTATGGGACGAATGAAGGCCTGCGAGATGTCCTCTTCCTCCAGCAGAGGCCTATCGTGCCCTCGCATTCGGCATACGTTAACGTCCCAAGAAGCGGGGAGAGACACCGTGAACTCCGTGTCTCCGTACCAGGCCTCCTGGCGCAATCTTACGTTCTGGAGTTCCGTCATCGCGGTTCCGCGCCGAAAATGTCAGCCAAGGGCCGGCCTAAGCCGACATTGGTCTTGCCGTTGATGGAAACCGCTACACCGGCCCGGCGAGCTGCCTCTATGGTGGGGATGGAGCCGTCTTTCTCCACCACGGAGATGAGATCCACAGCAAAGACAGTGTCGATCTCCTGTGCCACTTGTTTCAGTCTTTCCAACACGGGGGTCACCATGTCCAAAGCGAGGTCGAATTCTATGATACAGGAGAGAACCTTCTCGTCGAGGATGTCCTCCCTCAAGGTGCCCGTGGATTTATCTGCCATCAAGTCAGTGAGGGGATTGCGCTCCTCGAAATTCACCCCCAGGGGTGCCAGCCCTCGAGCCACCTTCTGCACATCGCGAAAGTGCGTTCCCACCCCAGGGCGGCCCATCTCCACCGCAATGCCCGCCCGGCCAGGGCGATAGCGGCCAGAAACGTCGTTAGTCTTCATCTCCAGGGTGCCGCGGCCGCTTATCACCACATCCACGCCGGTGCGGCTCAGAAGCGCGCGCCGATCCATCTCCGTGCCCGTGACAAGTTGGCCGCGCCGGGCGAAGACAGGCGACATATAGGGCGCGCTGGGGTCGCTGAACTCCGCGCGCAGGGTGCGCGGCCAGGTCAGCTCTTGGGGTACCAGTGCCTCTACCTCGCATGCGCCCGCCCGAAAGCATACGCCGCACTCGACACATTCATCCAGGTCGATAGTCACCGCAGTATCGCTCTCTTTTATGGCCGCCATCGGGCAATAAGGAATGCATTCCAGGCAACTTGTACATTTGGTCTCGTCGATGATCATTCATGCCCCCTATCACACCAAAAATGGGTTGCTCACTTCGGCGCAGGTAGACGGAGGGCAGCCTCAGATAGTGCTCCCGACCCCAAATCGGCCAGGAATCTATACAGAAGCTCCTCCGCCCGAACCGGGTTGAAGATGTTGCAGAGGCAGGGCCTCGTCATCTCCAGAGCAGCGTCGCTCGCGCTCATGGCCTTGCCCTGAACCTTCTTGGCCAGGTGATAGACCAAGTTCGGAGAAACCTGTCCATGGCCGCACATGGTGGTAAACTCCAGCATCCTCTGATGGGGCAGCTTGTCTTGCTTGCCCCAGAAGCCCAGGGAGTGGTTCACGGTGTGAGGAGAGGTGCCAGCGGCGTGGCAGCACTCCTTGACCTCGTCGAATAGCCCTGATACAACCACAGAAAGCCCCAGGTCTGCTGCGATAAGGTCCTTGAGAACCTCGATCACCTTCTCCCTGCTATCGTAGACGAAGTGGCTCAGAGCGCCACCCGAGAGGCGGTCGGGGTTGACCGGGCCGTGCTGCCGACAGATGCTCTTGAATTGCTCCACCGTGCCCGGAAGATCATCGAACCTGCGGCCGGGCAGGGAGAGCACCACATAGTCATGGGCGAGGTTGTCGCGGTTGCCTCGCCGGTGATTGGAATGCGTCACGAATACCTCCTTTTATGGTTAATACTAGCATCAATCGTAAATCGTCGCACAATCCAGCAACTCTACGGGAATCCCTACCTCTCGCTCGATGTCCAGGTAGACCCTCCCGGTGAGGTCTCTCTTCCACTGGCCGAGGTTGAAGGGGGACGAGGGTATCACGACCAGATCCGGCCGCTTGCCCTTCCTTTCGAGATACTCCTTGATACTATCGATGAAATCTTGGACCACTAGCAGGTCCCCCATGAAGACGTTGCCGCCGAAGAAGTTGTTGCGCGGAACTTCGATGTCAATTTGAGTCTCACCGCTGGCAAAAAGCGGGGACTCCACCAGGGCCTGCTCGAAATTAGGCTTGACCAGGGTCGAGGAAAGAAATAGGACGTGCTTTGCCTTATAGCTATTTATGATGTCTCTCAGTTTCTCCAGATAGTTTAGCCGCAAGCCCGTGCCCATCAGGACAATCCCCAGGTGCCTGTCTACATTTGGCGAGTAAGGATATGAGAAGTTCTGCAAGTTCAGAGTGAATTCGAGGGAGCGGCCCTTTCTCTTTACCGTCACCTGGGCCGACGCGTTATCGGCCTCTTGAAGCAGGGCGAGAAGATGGCGAGCCTGAGGTCTACTGGCAACGGTAAGCCCGTTTACTGCCACGATTACGTCTCCCTTCATCAACCCAGCGGCAGTTGCGGGTGAATTCTTCACCAGGCCCATGACTTTTGGCACATTCTTGCGCTCTTCGTAGAGGTTCTCCTCATACATGCTGGGCATGACCACGATGGGGGTTGCAATCTTCTCTCTAAGCTCTCTCACCTTGGCCACAATGGCCGACCAAACCTCCTCCAGATCATAGAGCTTCTCGGACGAGAAATACTTCGAATAGCCGGGCAGGTTTATCTGAATAACATGGGAATCGTGCCCATCGGCGTAGGCCACAGTGCTGGCCAAATCCTCAAGCATCTCAGGAATGGAATCGAGGGGCCAGGGGACGATTACCATCGTATAGGGGATCGCCCTTTCCCGCAGCAAGGGCAAAGCGTTGATGGCGACCTCGGGCTTTCTATCCCTCATGAGCTTACGGCGACGGGACGGGGATGCGCTATTAAGGGACAGGTATAGATAAAGAGGCTGCAACTTGCCTAGTTCGGCAATCTTTGCCGGGGTAAGAAGCCTTCCATTGGTGGTTATCTTAAATACCTCCGGCGTCTTACGCCGTAACTGGCGCAGGACTGCCATGATCTTCGGATGTGTTAGTACCTCATAGGTATCGCCCAGAGAGGGGAAGAGACCAAACCCACCGGTAGGGGAGAAGTATTTTAGCCTGGTCAGCATCTCTTCCCACTCTTCAGTGGCAGACCTCTTCAATACACCCAAGGCCAGCGAAGGGGGATTGCCTTTGTTATAGCAGAAGACGCAATCGGTATCGCAGCGAGCGCCGGCGTAGCCGAAGACCTCGATGGGATCGCAGGCGGAGGGCACCACCCAATCCTTCAGGTTCTTGAGCCGGAAACCGTCCACACCCACCACTTTCCCCTCCTTCTCCAGCGCTATCACCGACAGAAGGCTCTCCTGTTGGGCTTTGATGAACTCTATCCTCGGCTCATAGAGGGCGGCGTTCTTGACATCTTGAAAGCCGTCTTTAGCTCGGTTGCTTATCTGGCTGCCTTCACCTCCAGCGTGTTCTTCGTCGGGTTGTCGGGCAAAGATTTTGTATATGGTCTCCCGATCCCTCAACAACTTGAAGCCATCAATTTTTAGCTCCTTTTCACCCGAGGTAGGAACAACCAAATTCAGGATATTCTCCAACTGCGCCCTAAGCATTTCAAGCAAGGGGTCTTGGGAGCCCCGCCTGCTATCTGGTTCTAATTGGAGCGGATAGCGAAAAACGTAGTCCTCTGACGCAACCGATTCCTCCGCCATTTCCTTCCTCAAGCTAGACCGCGTGCACCTTGCTCTTGGAGGCCACCAAATCGGCTAGCTCGGCGATGTCCCTGACCTCTTCCAAGTGGGTAACCAACTCTAGAGAGCGCTCCGTATCCTCAGGGGAAAGCACCAGATTTGCACAATCCCTGTACTTAACCTGCAATTCTGCAATGGTCATAGGGTTGCCGGGAGAGCCTTTGGCGAGAAGCACCTCGTGAGAGTATTGCCTGCCATCGCGGAGCTTCACCGTCACCACTTCCGGGAGTCGTTGTCCCTCCGTGCCTTCGGGGTGGACGTACTTGACCCGCTGGAGAAGCTCCTGCACCTTAGGCTCGAGCACCTTCTCCTCGCTGAACTGCGCCAATTTAATCTTCCCATCCAGCAGCGCTCGGGCCATGCAGTATTCCATGCTGAACTTGCCCTCCAGAGCGGTCTTAGGCCGATGGTGGATGAGGACTTGCGGCGAGAAGGCGCTAGTTTTGCATTCAACCTCGGTAACTTCCTCTGCTTGGGGATGATGCTCCTCGATGATGTGCAATATAGCGTCGATACAGCGGTGCGTGATGCGGCAGCAGGGGTAGGGCTTCATATCTAGCCCGGGCTCGACAACGGCAAAGGGATTGCCGAGATTACCCGTCATCCGCGCCAGATCATACTCCCCCTCTCCCCCCAAAACGGCGCAGAAGCCGGCGGGCGTCTCCAGTATGCTCTCATCGGCAGTGAATCCCTTTTGAGCCAGCATAGCTGCCACAATCCCATTCTTAGCGGCATTGCCCGCATGGAAAGGCTTGGTCATGGTGCCAAAGTTTTGCCTCAATCCACCGGCTTCAGAGGCAGCAATGCCCAGGGCCATGCGCGTCTCAGCTACACCTAGGCCCAGCAGCTTTGCCGCTGCCGCTGCCGCCCCTAGAGACCCCAAAGTGGCAGTGGAATGCCAGCCCACGGCGTAGTGGCGGCGGCCGATCCCCGACCCGATCCTCCCTTCTACTTCGACCCCTATTATGTAGGCTGCCAAGACATCCTTGCCGGAGCTGTGGCACATCTCACCCAAGGCCAGAACCACTGGCAGAACGGGCACCGTGGGGTGGCCCGACATGAGGGTGAGGACATCGTCATAATCCAGGGCATGAGCCATGGTGCCGTTGGCCAGGGCAGCAGAAGGGGCCGGGACCTTAGAACCGCTCCCGATCACACCCGCCTGGGCAGCGCCCCCCAGCTCCTTCACATACTGCGCCATGATTTCGCTGCCCGGCTCAGTGGAGCCAGCCAGCGTCACCCCCAGGCCATCCATGATAGCATCCTTTGCCGTCCTCACCGCCTCAGCCGGGATGTTATCGTAGTTAGTGTCAACGATGAATCTGGCTATTTGCTCCGTCGTACCCATTCTATCTCCCCTTCTTTCAAACTAGCCAATAACCTTACGATGACTATAATCGCTAGGACTCTAAGCTCAGGATAGGGGCCGAGCTACCCCTTTTCATCCCGCTACTAAGGGTCATATCTCCCTACCTATTTCAGCACCTTCCATAACGGCCGCCCGGGCATCCCGCGCCTGTACGCAGTCGCCAATCATGTGAACCACGAAGCCAGCATCCCTTAGCTCCTCCGCCAGCTTGTTCTCCGGTTTTGCTCCCACGGCCAGGACTACGGTATCGGCCTTCAAAGAGACCAGCTCCCGCTGGTACTCGATGTATACGCCATTTTCCCTTATGTCATGCACAGGAGAGTCCGGGAAGAGGTGAACGCCATGCTCGATGAGCCTATCCCGCAAAGCCCGATAGACATTGCGCTCCAATGCCATGCCATCCTCACCCAGCTTGTTCTTGGTTACCAGGTAAACCTTCTTGCCCTGCTCCGCCAGGAGGTCTGCCACCTCCATGCCCACCATACGTCCCCCGATTACCACCACCCGCTCCCCCACCGTTACTTTCCCCATAATAACATCATTAGCTTGGACTACGTTTTTCCCGTCAACGCCGGGCACATCCAAACTCTGGGGACTGGCTCCCGTAGCCACAACCACGACATCGGGTTTCTCCCTCTCTACCGTCTCTCGCGTAACCTCTGTGTTCAAGACGATTCTTGCCGGGGATTTTCCCAGTCCCCGCATTAGGTATTGTGTCAAGCTGCGGTAGCCCTCCTTTGTCGGCAGAGTGGAGGCGATATTCCACTGTCCCCCCAGTTTATCGCCTCGCTCGTAAAGTGAAACATGATGCCCCCTTTCCGCCGCAACCCTAGCTGCTTCCATGCCCGCTAGCCCACCCCCAATAATCATCACCTTCTTCGGCGTGGACGCTTGCTCGATGGTAAATGTCCTTTCCCTCAACAAGGCCGGATTAACCGTACAGGAAAGCCCTCGCGCCCTAGCGCTTTCCGAGGCAGCGGCGAAGTTCAGGCAATTATTACAATAAATGCAGTGCCGAATCTCATCGAATCGGCCTTCCTTGGCCTTATTGGGCAGCTCGGGGTCAGCCAGGAGAGCCCTCCCCATAGCCACGAAGTCGGCCTTCCCCTCCTCCAGGATGCGCTCGGCAAAATTGGGGTCCCAGATCTTCCCCACCGTTATGACGGGGACCTTTACCACCTTTTTCACCGCCGCTGCCAGATGAACTATAGCCCCATCGGGCATCATGTAGGGGAGGAACTGCCACTGAGTAGTCTCTTCCTCGCTGGCAGATATGTGCAGTGCATCTGCCCCCGCCTCCGCAAAGAGAGGGGACTGCCTCACCGTGTCCTCTATCGTGGCACCCCTCTCTAGGAAATGACTACCACTGACACGGAACATGATAGGGAAATCCGGACCCACCTTCTCCCTCACCCGGGCGATGATCTCACAAGCCATCCTCGCCCTATTCTCCACGCTCCCGCCGTACTCATCGGTTCTACGATTGTCCCGCGGGGAAAGCCACTGGGTGATCATGTAGCCGTGAGCGCCGTGAACCTCAACGGCGTCAAACCCTGCCTCCTTCACCCGGCGGGCAGCCTCGCCAAAGCCTTCCACGATCCGTTCTATGTCCTCCCTAGTCGCCTCTTGCGGGGCGACACCGTTTCGTACCCAGGGGATGGCCGAAGGGCCTATGACCTTTATCTCCTCCGGGTGCGGTATTCGACTCAGCCAAGCACTGTAGAGCTTTCCATGATTAGCTATCTGCCATGCGATCTTCCCACCGGCCTCGTGTACGGCGGTAGACACCTTCCGCAGACCCGGAATGAACTTATCATCCCAGGTTCCCGGCCTGGCCGGTGCCCGACCCTCCCGCAGGGCGTTGCTGGATTGGGCTATGATTAGTCCCACGCCCCCTTTGACCCGCTCCACATAATAGTCCACTGTCCGCTCCTGTATGAACCCCTCGGCGTCGTGAGATGCGGTCATCATGGGGGCCATCACCAGCCGATTCTTGACCTCCATTTTCCCGATCATGCCTGGTTGGAAGAGCCTAGTCAATGGCATCACCGTCTCCCCTTAGTCACTATGTCCATCAATGTCGAGACATCATATAGATCTTCGAAGTTCGACACCAACTCCGAGGATCGTTCAACGTCCGCTGAAGATAGCACTAATTGAGCACATTCTCTATACTTGGCGAACAGTTCCTCTTTCGTCAGTGGCACCTGGGGATCGCCTTTTTGTATTTCAACTGCGTGCGAATACACCTTTCCGTCTTTAAGCCTGACAGTCACCACTGCCGGAGGACGTTGAGCATCGTCTCTCCTCACGCTGGGAACGTGCCTCACTCGCTTGATGAGCTCTTGAGCTGCAGGTTGCAGCACTTTTTGATCAGTGAACTGTTCCAGGCCTGCCTTCCTATCTAAAAGGGCAATAGCCATGCAGAAGGCCATACTGAACTTGCCCTCCAATCCCGTCTTAGGGTCGAGGCGATTTATCACCTGGGGCATCAAGTCGCACTCGATACTATCCACCTCCTCCGGGGAGATGTCATGCTCTTGAGCCAGCCATAGGATAGCATCCAGGGCACGGTGAGCTCCGAGACAGGCTGGATAGCGTTTTAGGACCACACCGTGAAGAATCATGAACGGGCTGGCAAGGGCTTCCGTCGTTCTGGCCTCAACTATCCCGGGATCTTGTCCGTCGCCACCAAAGACGTTACAGAACCCAAATTGGCTCTCTAGGATGCTATCGTCTGCGGTAAAGCCCTTTTTCGCCAACATGGCCGCTATGACCCCATTCTTGGCCGCATTTCCGCAATGAAAGGGCTTGGTCATAGTTCCAAAATTCTGCCTCAATCCGCCGGCTTCAGAAGCCGCGATGCCTAATGCCATCCTCGTCTGGTGTGAATCTAGCTTGAGGAGCTTCGCTGCAGCCGCCACAGCTCCCATCGTCCCCATAGTGGCGGTAGCGTGCCACCCGCTAACATAGTGCCTCCAGCCAATCCCATAAAAGACCTTCGTTTCGACTTCGAAGCCGAGAACGTAGGCCGTCAATGCCTCCTTCCCCGAGACCTTCAACTCTTCTCCCAGGGCCAGGATGGCAGGCAATACCGGCGCTGTGGGATGGACGGCTCCTCCTATCGACGTCGAGACGGGCAGGTCGTCATCGTAGTCAAGGGCATGTCCCATGATACCGTTGGCGAGGGCTGCCAGTGAGGAGGAGGTTTTGAATCCGCCACCCACCACTCCCGCTATAGGCGTACCTCCCATCTCTCTTACAAATTCGGCGATTATCCGTCCCACCGGCGCAATGGACCCAGCCAGTGCCACACCCAGACAATCAAGGATGGCGTCTTTGGCGATATCGATGGCCTCCTTGGGAATATCCGCGAAGTTAGTTTCAACGATGAGATTGGCCACTCTTTCGGTAGTCCCCACTTTCCTGTTACCTTCGATTGAAAGAGTCTGACTAGTCATTGTCTTTCCTCGGTCACTATATCCATCAACGTAGAGACATCACCGATGTTCTCCAATTTCCCCATCAACTGGATGACCCTTTGTGCATCCTCCTCAGCCAGCACCTTTCGAGCACAGCTTCTGAATTTACCATGCAATTCGTCCTTGGTCAGCGGTCTTCTCGGATGCCCCTTGGGCCATTCCACCTGGTGGGAATACTCCCTCCCATCTTTGAGCTTAACGGTAACATTGTCGGGTCCGCCGGCCACGTGCGAGCGGTCTAGGCTGGGGTCGATGTTCATCTTCACCTTGCTGAAAAATGCCTGGACCTCAGGCCTGAGGACTTTCTCAGTGGTAAAGGTCTCTAGGTCAACTCTTCCATCGAATAAGGCCGCCGCCAGTGTGTATTGCATGCTGAATTTGCCTTCGAGTCCGGCCTTGGGCTGGGAATGGATCAATATCTGAGGGATCATAGGGTGAGCTCTACATTCGATGCTTTCCACCATGTTAGGAGAAAGGTTATGCTTCTCCACCAGATAGAGCAGGGCGTCCAGGGTTCGATGGCTCTCAAAACAGGCGGGGTAGAACTTGAAGGTCAGGCCGGGCGAAAGGATGTGAAAGGGATTACCCAAGCCTTCGGGCATCCTATTCACATCGTATGTTCCGCCCGCTGAGTAGAGGGCCGCGAACCCCATGTCCCTCTCTAAGATGTTTTCGTCAGCAGTAAAGCCACTCCTGACCAGCAATGCGGATGTTACCCCAATTCTGTTGGCATTGCCAGCGTGGAAGGGTTTAGTCATAGTGCCGAAGTTCGCTCTGGTGCCGGCTGCTTGAGAGGCAGCTAGCCCTAGAGTCAAGCGTGTCTTCTCCACATCCAGTTTCAGCAGCTTGGCGCAAGCAGCGGCAGCCGCCATGGTGCCCAAAGTGGCGGTGGAATGCCAGCCCTGAGCGTAGTGCTGACCACCAATCCCCGTACCTATTTTGGAGCCTACTTCGTAGCCTATGAGGTAAGCTTCCAAAAGCTCTCTCCCCGAGGACTTCAGCCATTCTCCCAAAGCCAAAAGGCCGGGGAGAAGCACTACTGTAGGATGGCCGATGGGGCCGCCTACGTCATCGTAGTCGAGGGCGTGGCCCATAGTGCCATTGGCCAGGGCAGCATTGGGCAGCGAGGTACGGAAGCCGTGGCCCACCACACCAGCCTTGGGTTCCCCGCCCATCTCCTTCACAAACTGGGCGATTATTTCTCCCGCTGGCTCAGTGGAGCCAGCCAGGGTGGTTCCCAAGCAATCGAGCATAGCCGCCTTGGCGATATCGATTGCCTCCTGAGGGATGTCTCCGAAGTTTGTCCCGACAATGAACCCGGCCAGCTTCTCAGTAACGCCCATTGCCCTCTCCTTAGTAGCAGCGCGTCAACCCAGCTTTGCCCTTACTGCCTGGCAGAATTCGGTGGTAGTGGCCTTCCCACCCTGGTCAACGGTCAGCACACTCCCGTGGCGATAGACCTCGGCCACGGCCCTCTCCAA
>Ga0299912_10005148_pt1 | contig 10730 bp, 10 predicted proteins | sample RVTome_2_FD_207667 | JGI IMG/M metagenome (GOLD analysis project Ga0299912, IMG submission 207667) | Soil microbial communities from uranium-contaminated site in the Upper Colorado River Basin, Wyoming, United States - RVT95D214 (version 2) ... | reverse complement strand
GAAAAAAGGATCTTTATGTCCTTTTTCTTCTTTTATTTGCTCTTTCTCGTCTAATTTGGGCTTGCTTGCTTTTATATTAAGAGTATTTCCAACAAGGCTAACATTTACATCTTCTTTCGTACGACCAGATAGGGGCACAGTAATTATATAAAAATCGTCTTTTTCTTCAATGTTATATGGGATCCACGAGCTAAACTTACCCATACATTCTTGAAAGTGGTGCCCTACCTTTTCCATCATACGCGGAAAATCACCGCTAGCAAATGGAAAACATCCATGCCAAAATTGTGGTCCAAAATCCTTCTCGTGACACATATTTTTTTAACCACCTACTTTTATACGTTTTTTTTATTACTAAATTTTTTTTTTAAATTACATTAAAATTTATCGAATTCGTCGTCGTTTTCAATTATTTTTATTATTTTTGTGTTCTTGTCTCTTTCTATCTTTAGTTTTTCCAGAAGTTTAGAATAATTTTCAATTTTATTGTCAATTCCATTGATTTTAGATTGTAACCGTTCCTTTCCGAGCTTTAAATAAGATATAATATTTTCTATTCGTTTAATGTTATCTGAAGAATAATCTTGTTCGTCTTGTTCGGCTATGTCTTCACAAAAAGAAAATTCTGAAAACGGAAAACAACCCATCATTGCTTCCATTGCTCTTTCGTTAGGAAAATTAGCTTTAAATACTGTTTTTATGTAATCCCCTAACGTATTAATACTCGGTTCTAAATTGCTTTCTAATGTTCTTTTTAACGCTTCTTTTCCTGTTTCTGTAATGCGATAGATTTTTTTTTGACGATTATTTTCTATTAGATCTTCTATTTTAACGTATTCTTTATGAGATAAGCGATTCAATAACGGATATATAGTTCCCGCTGAAGCGGTCCATAGATCTTTGAATTTTTTATTGATTTTTTGAATTATTTCGTATCCTGAAATTCCATCTTTGTTCTTAATAATTGAAAGGACTAATATATCTAATCCAGATATTCGACTTCCGTGATATCCACTAAATCCTTTGCCAAAAAACATTTTTCATCGACAAATTATTTGTTTGTTACTGATATATAGATAACTGATATATTTAAATATATCGGAAATCGAACATCACAAAAGACCACCGACTTTGAAATAATATTTAAATATTATTCTAATTGAACTGTGAAGCCATATCATAGGATCCCCAAAGCAAGCCTCAAGAAAGATTTAGATGAATAAGTTGAAAAAGCACGAAGATATAACCTTAATGTCCATTTATAATTAAATTATGGATTGATCTCGTTCTATCATTTAATATTACAAAGATACTTGATTTTACTTTTCTGATTTAGTAAATTTATACCAAGAAAAAATAATAAATAAACTATTTTAAAAACATATTATATATTGGGTAAAAAACTATGTTTTATATTTGAATTTCATTAGTTAATTGTTCAAAATTCCCATTTTTCTCCCATAATTGCACTTCTATTTAAAGCAACAAAAAAAATATATACATTGCTTTCCATCATAAATACAGAAATCCTTTTTTTTCTAGGGTTTTTTCAATTTCCCAAAAACTTTTATAAATCTTAGTGGAAAAAAGGATGTTTATATACATTATTACGAATAATATAAAATGAATCGAAATAATTGCGATAACAATCGAGAGAAACGCACAAGAAAATGCCATTTAGGGCTCTGGTTGTCCAAATCAGAAAAGGATCTATTAAAAGATCTTGCTCAGCGAGAAAACTTTACAACGATCTCGCAATTCATTCGATTCCGTTGCTTAAGTGAGCCAATCACTAATTCAGAATTGGCGGATAGATTAATGACTAATCTTGGAAGTCAATTCTTTGAAGAATCCAAAAAATACTGTCTAAATCAGAAAGAAAAGCGCTATTCCAAAGAGATGTTAAAAAAACCTCAATTATTTTATAACGATATAGATATTAACGTAAAAACAACTAAAGATGAAGAAAAAAAAACCGCTCGCATTAAAAGAATATTATATGTAGGTTTTTTATTAACGGAAAAAGAAAAAATACAATTAAAATTAAACGCGAAAAAATACGGATTTTCTACGGTTTCAAAGTACATAAGAAATCGTTGTTTAAAAGAACAAATTAGCAAAATGGACTTGGTTACAATTTTAATAGCGTTTATCGCAAATAAACTTACAGAATGGTTAATTAGCCCTGATAAAAATTTACAATGGAAAAAGGGCAATGTTAAGAAAAAATATAATTTTTCTCCCGTAACCGCTGGTTTTAGTAAGGAAAAAAGAGAAAAATTCGAAAAAGCCCTGAAAGAGCTTACTGATACCTATTCAAACGAGATTCAAGAAGAATTAACTTCAATATTGTTAATGCAAAAGCAAAAGCTTGAAAAAGCACTTATGTGTTAACTTAAAATGCGTCCCTAATTTTACTACGAATAAGAATTATTTTTGAAACTTAAAAGATTTTTGAAAAAAGGTAAAAAATAAAAAATAGCAAAAATATTTGAGATTAATCTTCAACTTCTTCTTCTGCCTCGGCGCCTTCTCCCTTTTTTGACTGAGCACCGAAATTTGTATATTGACCTTTTACTTCTTCAATATCTAACGTAATTAACGTGTGTCCTCTGTGTTTTCCTTCGAAAGTTTTAATAAGATTTTGATTGGTTGGGTCGTTGGGATGAATTGTGACATATTCGCGACATTTTATACAAGCCCGTACTCTGATTTTTTATCCACTCTTTTTATTTTTAGTATATATTTCTGAAGAATTTTAAAAGCTGTATATAAATATTTGATTCAGATAATATAAAAACTTTTCAACATAAGTTATAGATCAAATAGAATATTAAAACTTATTTCCTTTGGATTTTAAATTTTTAGGAATTAAAAAATTAGCGATAATTGCGAAGTTTCGCTTTTTTCTTCGTCCTCTTCAACAACGCAATATTCTTTTAAGCAACTGTAACAAATTTGGTTTTCTTTTAATCCAATTGCGTTTATTAGAGCCTCAATTGTTTGATATTTTAAAGTGTCGGCATTAATGTATTGACGCATTTCTTCGTTGAAATTATCGTAATTGTTTAATTTTTTTTCGTACGCTATTAAAAAAGCTTTATTTGTCAACATACTTTCGTTGATTTTGCAAGAATTGATAATTGGAGGAGCGCTTATTCTTACATGAATCGATCGGGCACCTGAATCTCTTAGCATGGAAATTATTTGTTTTAACGTAATCCCAGAAATAATTGTATCGTCAATTAACACTATATCTTTATCTTTGACTAAACTTTTTATTGGATTTAATTTTTCGTTAGCAGTACTTTTTAATTGCCATATATATCTATTTTTCATCAATCCTTCTTCGTAAGATAAGCCTGCTTCCCAAGCGTATCCAATAGCAGCACTTCTTCCCGAATCAGGTACTGGTACAACTATTGCTCCATTTAACTTAAGATTCTCTTCTCGCGCTAAATTTCTACCTAAATTATATCTTACTTCAGCCACAGACCTACCATCTATAATTGAATCGGGACGAGCAAAATAGGTAAATTCAAATTGGCATATACCTCCTCTTTTTCGAATTTGGCCTTGAAATCTTTTTAATTCAGCGACGGGATCTATTTTTACGATCTCTCCTGGTTTAACGTCGTCAACTAATGGAACGCCTAAAACATCAAGAGCACACGATTCAGATGATACGACGTAAAATTTTCTACCATCTCTATTAATTTCGCCGAAACATAAGGGCTTAAACCCCGAAGGATCTCTCATAGCATACAAATTTCCATCGGGAGTTAAAAGAACAAACGAATATGAACCTTTAATAACGCTCATTACCAATTTTAAAGTCTCGACTATGTCACTGGTGGATTTAGAAATAGTTTCAATTAGTACAGATAATAATTCTACATCAGAATTGCTTTCAAAAATTCTCCCAGTATCTTCTAATTTTTTTTGAATTTCTTTGTAATTTGTAATCATACCATTCATAGATATAGAAAAATCAATTTGTTCCGATTTAAAATGGTACGGTTGAGCATCTTTTACATCCAAATTCTTTGGAAAACCGTAACATACGTGTCCAATTCCAACGTTACCTGTAAAAAATTTCAATTTTTTGGCTGTGAGAACTTTTGAAACCAAGCCTTTGTTTCTGTAAGAATAAATTTTATCTTTACAATTAGATACCGATATTCCCGCAAAGATTTGCCCTCTGTGTTGAATTGCCATAAGACCGTGATAAATTTGCTCTGCTATAGAGTAATTAAGATCGTTACAAGAAATACCAAACACTCCGCAATATTCTTTTAGCTCTTTCATTTTAAATTACACATCGTAAATTACTACATGAATTATTAAATTTCCATTATATTAGGAATTGTAATATCGTAAAGATTTTTCATTTTATTCAAATCTAGTTTGATATCTTTAGAGTTTTTAATACCCGTAATATTTATTTCGGGAGAAGAAATTAAAATTCCTATTTTTTTAACGGTTACATTATTTTTTTTTGCAATTTTTAATATTTTTTCGTAATCTTTAGGTTCTGATTCAATTATAAACCGACCAACGGATTCGCTAAATAGAACTTCGTCGTTTCTTAGAGAATTGTCAAAACAATTTGTAAGATCCAAATCAGCGCCAAAATTATTTTTAAAACACATTTCTGCTACTGTAATTACGAAACCACCTTTATTCACATCGTGATTAGCTTTTACAAAATGCTTATCATAAAGTTCAAATAAAAAATTCCATGTTCTTTTAACCTGGTTTTCGTCTACTTTTGGAGGATTTCCTCCCTCGATATTGTAAACAACAGAATTATATTCTGAACCACCCAATTCAGCCTTAGTATCTCCAATTATAAGAATTTCATTTCCGGATTTCTTAAAAGGTAAAGTAACGATATTTTTTTCGCCTTCAATAATGCCTACTATCATAATCGTAGGTGTAGGTTTAATCGTGGTGTGTGAAACATCATCTTCATTATAAAAGGATACATTTCCTCCAATAACAGGAATTCTCATAACTCTACAAAAATCGGCCATACCTTGGACAGCTTGGGAAAAGAACCAGTAAGATTCAGGCTTTTCAGGATTACCGAAATTACAGCAATTCACCATAGCTCTTGGTTTAGCACCATTCGCGATTACATTGCCAGACACTTCAACTAACCCACCTTTAGCACCGTTATAAGGATCTAGAAAACTATGTTTTGAATTAACTCCCACACTTGCTGCTAAGAATTTATTTGTTCCAATTAATCTTAATACGCCCGAATCTCCATCTCCGCATTTAACTACCGATCTTACTCCAACCTCGTGATCATATTGACGATAAATCCATTCTTTACTACAAATATTTTCCGAACCGATTAATGTATATATTACCTTATCAATTTCTATAGTCAAGTCTGGAGTTTTTTGTGTGAGCAACTCATCAATATAAGATGGTTTTTTTTCTTCCCTCTGAATTACAGGAGAGTGTGCAAGTGCTTCAGAAGTCAGATTTACGACTAAATTATTTCCATCAAAAATTTTTAATATTTTAGAATCATCTGTTTTTCCAATAACTGCATGAGATATTTCAAATTTTTTAAAGACATCTAAAACTTTTTCTAATCCTTCGGATTGTACAACAAAAGCCATTCTTTCTTGAGATTCTGAAAGCATAATTTCGAAAGAATTCATTCCTGGTTCGCGGGTAAAGATTTTTGAAATATCTATTTCTGCACCGGTTCCTCCATTGCCAGTTAATTCGCTTAAAGCACAAGAAATACCCCCGCCACCTAAATCTTTACACCCTCTAACATAACCTGTTTTTATCGCTTCTAAGGTTGCTTCAATAATCATTTTTTTAGTAAAAGGATCACCAATCTGAACTGCTGGACGGTCAGCTTCTGACATCTCAGTAAGCGTTCTTGAGGCAAATGTAACTCCATGAATTCCATCTCTTCCCGTAGAACCTCCCATAAGAACGAGATAATCGCCAGGATAATCTGCACGACTTGGTGCGTGCTTGAAATCCTCGATAGGACCAAAACCTATACATGCAACATTAACTAAGCAATTATTTTCAAAACTTTTATCAAATTCTACTTCCCCTCCAATAGTAGGGATTCCCGTACAATTACCATAATCGGCGATTCCTTTTACTACATACTTAAACAACCACTGTGAATGAGGATTGTTTTTAAGAGGTCCAAACCGTAAAGGGTCTAATAATGCTATAGGCCGTACACCCATGCATAGTACATCTCTTATAATTCCTCCGATTCCCGTCATAGCTCCATGATACGGTTCAATAGCAGAGGGATGGTTATGTGATTCAATTCTAAACGATAAACAATAGCCATCGCCTATGTCTATAACTCCCGCGTCTTGACCAGGTCCTGCTAAGACGTAATCATAATTCTGTTCTGCGTCTTCAAATTGTTTTAATTTTGGTCGAGAGGATTTATAAGAACAATGTTCGCTCCACATTATATCAAGCATTCCTAACTCAGTCGTAGTGGGCTCCCTTTTAAGGAAATCTTTAATATATTTCACTTCAGATTCGGTTAAATCAACTTCCAATTCAGTATCTTTAGTCTTAACCTTTCTCATTATGAGCTCCTTTTTTTTTTATAAACTCAATCATCGAATCAAAAAATAATAAACCGTGAGTCGTTTCCTTCGGACTTAATATTAGTTCAGATGCTCTTTCAGGGTGGGGCATTAATCCTAAACAATTTTGCTCTAAATTACAGACACCCGCAATGCTTTCCATTGATCCATTAGGGTTTGCTTCTTTTGTAATTTCCCCTCGATTATTTACGTATCTAAAAACTATTTGATTATTTTCTACTAATTCTTTAAGGTTATCCGTGAAATATCTCCCTTCTCCATGAGCAATTGGGATATTAAGTATTTGATCCTTTTTCATTTTATTAGAAAAGGCTGTTTTATTATTTTCAACTTTTATATTTACCCATTTACATATGAATTTTAACGAATCATTTTGTAATAAAGCACCTGGAAGAAACTGTGCTTCTGTTAAGATCTGAAAACCATTACAAATCCCAATAATTGGTCTTCCGTCCTTTAGCATGACTCTTGCTTGATCTAGCGCTGGACTATGAGCCGCGATTATTCCTGATCTTAAATAATCTCCAAACGAAAACCCTCCAGGTAAAACACATCCATCGTAATTAGATTCTTTAAAATTATTATGCCATATCAGTTCTGCTTCAACCCCATTTGAAATTACATTATTTAAGACGTGAAGCGTATCTAAATCGCAATTAGAACCTGGAAATTGAATAACAGCTATTTTAATGTTCATATTTTACGACTTTTTATCAGATACCTTTAAAATATTAAAACTTTGAGTAATAGGATTGAATATTCTAAGATCGTTGCACATTTTATTCACAATTACTTGAGCTTCTTCTTGATTTGATGCTTTAACATAGATTCGTAGATAATGTCCCGAACGAACGCTTGTAATTGAATTATAACCTTTCTTGGCAAGAAGATCTCGCTTAATTGTTTCTCCAGTAGGGTCTCGAGCTGCTGGCTTATTTTCTAAAACAACCTCAACAATAAATTCTGAGTTATCCATATTCACGAAAAAAAAGAATAACTATAATAAAAATAATTCTTGTTAACTTAAAAATAAAAGCCAAATAATAAATAACAAAATCGACAAAAAAATCTAAACCGAAATTTATTTAAAGCGCGTAAAATATTGCGATAAATATCATCATAATCATTGATAACATTCCAATCGCATAACTGTATCCGCTTAATTTAGTTAAATTTCTTACCTTTTTACCCTTCACGCCCAATTTTTTTGTTTTCCACAAATCAATTGTTATTAGTAAAAAAGCAAAAGCAAACAATCCAAAATTAACAAAAATTAAAAATAATAGAATATCCATAAAAAAAAGACTATTCTTTATTATTTAAATCTTTCTTTTCAATTATAAATACTTTGATTTTTTTAAGTTTTTTTTAATTCTTTCAAGTACATTAGAAATTTCAGGTTTAAATTTAAGACCCGTAATTTTTTCGTAGCTCTTAATATAGCGTTTTGCAGTCTCAACTTTAATGCTTTCTGTAATAGGGGGAATTTCGTCGTTAGGGCCTATATTAGGAAATTTGTCTGGATATGTTTCCATCAACCATTCTCTAAAGATCTCTTTATCTAAAATATCAGGATCTTGGCTTTTTTTAAACTTTTCTTTATAAGAATCAAAAATCCAAAATCTTGACGAATCTTGCGTGTGAATTTCGTCAATTACCATCAACTCTCCTTTGTTTAAACCAAATTCGTATTTCGTATCGACTAAAATAAGACCATTTTTTTTACAAAGATCTTGGGCAAATTTAAACAGTTTTATCGATATTTCTTCCATTTCTTCGTAAATTTTTTTATCAACCATGTTTTTATTTAATATCTCTTCTCTAGAAATATAGATATCGTGTCCCGTTTCTGCTTTTGTTGAGGGTGTAATTAATACATCGTCTAACTTCTGATTTTTAATTAATCCTTTTGGGAGAATAATTCCCGATATAGATTCACCCTTAGTATAATATCTCCAAGCTGTTCCTGTAATATACGCTCGTAGTATCATTTCAATCGGAATTGTTTCGCACTGATGAACTACTGATACGTTAGGATCCGGAAGTTCGATTAAATGATTATTAGCTATTTTTTTCGTTTTTTCGAACCAAAAAGTAGATATTTGATTAAGAAGCTGTCCTTTAAACGGTATCGTTGTGATAACGCGATCAAAAGCAGATATGCGGTCGGTTGCAACGATTACTCGAATATTGCCTTTTGTATAGTTATCTCTAACTTTTCCTTTGTATAATTGCCCTAACGCCGAAAAATTCGTTTCTTTAAGAGTTTTATCGAATTGCTTCTTGATGATGGCTTCAATATTTTCTATTGGCATAATACTTTGTAAATTGATTTATCTTAAAAATAATAATTATTAATTTAAAATTAACGATCTAATCTCTATTTACTCATTTTTTGTAATAATTTCCATTATTAAATTCTTCTTCAGAATATTTTTGTGTATTCTTTTCCATTTTCTTCGCAATTGCACCTGTTAGATCGATATCTAAACAATTTACGAGACTTATAAGATATATAAAAACGTCTGATATTTCGTCCGAAATTTTTTCTAAAAGCGTTTTATTACCTAAAATATCTTCTTTTTTATAATCTTTAAATAACAATAATTGAGATAATTCTCCTGCTTCGCAGTTAATAGCTTGTACTAAATTTTTCGGCGTGTGATATTTCGTCCAACTACGGCTTTCTACAAAACTTTTTACTTTCTTTCTAAAATAAATAATTGGAGCGTTAAAATCGTTATAATTTGAATCTTTTTGCATTTTAATTACTTAAAATAATTAAATAAACTAGTATAAGTATTATTTATTTGTTTTTTTAATAAAATTACATATTAATTCGTTAACTATCTCTTTTCTTTGAGCGGGAGCGAAATGACCTGCCATATCTATTATTTCCAATTGAGAATTTGGAATCATTTTATGGAGTTGTTCGCTCATTGTCTCGGGTGCGAAATTATCAAGTCTTCCCGCAATAATTAAAGTTGAGCATTTGATACTTGAAGGATTATATTCTTTAATTTCAGTTACCATACGAAAAATTTGATCCTCTATTTTCATTTGTAGTTCCTCTTTAGGCAAATTCACGTTAAGAACCGAATTTGACAAAGTGGCTATAATAAACGGAATAGTTTTGTCTAAAACTTTTTCAACCCCATTGGCAATTATATCTAAAAAATTCATACGAATGTAATATGGTAATAAATTATAAAACATATTTCTAATTACATTATCAATCATTATGTAGCCAGAGTTCAATAAAATAAGAAATCTAACTCTTTCAGGATGTTTCATGCATATCAATTGAGCAATCATTCCGCCAACTAAAGAATGCCCTATAATTCCAAAACTTTCCTTTACGTTTAAGAATTCTAATAAACCTTCCAAATCCCTTATAATTTCGTGCCTTAAGTTTTTTGTCAAGTTTGCCAAATTTATTTCATTAGGATGATCGCTTCTTCCATGTCCTAAAGCATCGAAAGCAATTATTCGATATTCGTTTTTTAAAACTTTTATTTGTTCTTTAAAAAAAGAAGCCGAGGATGCAAAACCATGCAATAAAATTAAAGTACAACTTTTGGAATCCGGATTAATATCTTCGTAAAATAAATTGTAACCATCTGGATTCTTGAAATAAGGCATGATTTTTTTACTTTTATTAAGTAAAATTATAATTGAACGTAAAAATATAAACTTCAAAAATAACAGTAAACCAAATAAAAAATACTTTATCAAAAAAAATTAATTAGCGATCGTTGATTCTTTTACTCTTACTTAGTAAAAATAAGAAAAATATCTCTAACTTTTTTCAAAACATTTTGGATTAAATTGAAATTCTCAATATTATTTTATTTTTTTTTGTTCTAACCATTTTCGCCTGAAAAAGAATCCTGGAAGCCAAATTACAACTCCTAAAACGATACCTACGAAAAAAGTAATTGGATCGCTCCACAGTATTAATTTATAAATAATTGTTATTATTAAAACAAATATTCCAATCAAAATTCTTATTCGATATTTATTTTTATTATAAATAATTTGGTGGAGTAAATAAAATGCTAAAATAAATGTATGTCCACTGTATGGAACGCCCAAAATATATCGAAAAAAAGAAAG
>Ga0299912_10005147_pt1 | contig 10731 bp, 10 predicted proteins | sample RVTome_2_FD_207667 | JGI IMG/M metagenome (GOLD analysis project Ga0299912, IMG submission 207667) | Soil microbial communities from uranium-contaminated site in the Upper Colorado River Basin, Wyoming, United States - RVT95D214 (version 2) ... | reverse complement strand
GGAAGGGGGCATGTTGACAACGCACCGTCAGGAATGGGCGGATAAGATCAAGATGTACAGCCTCCATGGATTAAGTAAAGATGCGTGGAAGAGATATTCCGACGAGGGGTTCAAACACTATCAGGTCCTTTTCCCTGGATTTAAGTACAATATGACAGATATTCAGGCTTCTCTGGGAATCCATCAGATAAAGAGGATCAATTCCTATTATAAAAGACGGGAGGAGATCTGGGAAAAATATGACCAGGCCTTTCAGGGCCTCCCATTCTTCACTCCCGCTCCTCCGGAGAAAGAGACGCTTCATGCAAAACACCTTTATACCCTTCTATTGGATCTGGGCAGACTCAAGGTCGACCGGGATGCCTTCCAGCAGGCGCTCTATGAGGAGAACGTTGGGACAGGGATCCATTATATCTCCCTTCACCTCCATGAATATTATCGTAAGACTTACGGATACCGCCCCGACGATTTTCCAAATTCAAAATTTATTTCAGAAAGAACCATCTCGTTACCTTTTTCAGCCAAATTAACGGACCGGGATGTAGACGATGTCATCCATGCGGTGAAGGGGCTCAGTGAGTTGTTTTTCAAGAAATAGAAACTTGGATCATGATAGGACGATGAAGATCTGCATCATTACCCCAACTTTGTTTCCCGAACCCGGAGGACCTTCTATTTTCGTGGATCATTTTGCGGACAGCCTGAGAAAGGAAGGGCATCAGATCTCAATCATCGCCATTGGAGAGTCAGATGACTCGATAGGGAGGGAAAGCTATCGGGTCATCAAAATCAGGAGAGGGTTCCTCCCCCTCCGGATTCTAAAAACCATTTTCAACATCCTTAAGTTAGGATGGAAAAGTGATCTTCTTTTTTCATGTGGGCTCCTTTTGGAATCCGCTATTTCGAAATTACTGATTCATAAACCCTTGGTAATCCGGATCGGGGGAGATCCTGTCTGGGAGAGATGGACTGACCGGGAAGGAGGCAACGACGACTTAAAGGAATTTCAAAGCACCAGATACTCCTTTCGAATCGAGTTTAAGAAATATGTTCAGCGACTTTCATGCCGAATGGCGGACTGGGTGATTACCCCCAGTCAGTTTTTTAAATTGATTGTGAAGGAGTGGGGCATTCCAGAAGAAAAGATCGCCGTCATTTATAATGGGACCGATTTGGATAAAATGAAATTGCCCAAGAAAGAAGATCTCAGGAATAAATTGAATCTAAAGAAGAAGCAGATCATCCTAACCATCGGAAGGCTGATTAAGCTTAAAAGGGTGGATGCCATTATTCAATCTTTCTCAGACATTAAGAATGAGGATTCCTGTCTCCTAATCATTGGGGAAGGCCCCCAGAAAAGGGAGTTGATCGCCCTCTCCCGGAAACTTCAGATTTCAGAGAAAGTAAAATTTTTAGGAATAAGAGACCATGATGAAGTGCTCCAATATTTGAGAGCTGCCGATCTCCTTATTCTAAATTCGATCAATGAAGTCATGCCCAATGTGGTTTTAGAATCCCTGGCGGTTGGGACAACGGTTATTGCTCCCGGGGTGGGAGGGATCCTTGAAATTATCGAGGATGGGGTGGATGGCCATCTTTTTCCCCTGAAAGAGGATAATCGGCTCGAATTGAGAGGAGCTATGGAACAATTGCTGAGGGATGATGGTTTAAAAAGGAAATTGATCCAAAACGGTTTCATGAAGATAGGCCGATTCGATTGGAAGAAGGCCTACGGAGAAACCCTTAAAGTGATGAACTGCACTCAAGCAACGGGTCGAGCGGGAAACTGAAATGAATGTTTTGCAAATTGGCTTGGCAGAGTTGATTGCCAAAAAAGATTCGAGTCGATTGAACGACCAGCAAGTCCATCAGATCAAATACGGCGAACGCATATTCAAAAAATCCTTCATCATTGTGAAGACTCCGAGAGACGAACGCTTTCAAGAATTTAATCTCTCGGAGAATGTCCGTGTATTCCCGACCCATTCAAAAAATCGATACTGGTTTTTGTGGAATGCCTGGCGGATGGCAAGGAAGATTATTCTGGAGAATCAGATCGACCTCCTTATCCTTCAGGACCCCTTTATCACGGGACCCATCGGCTATTTATTGAAAAAAGAGTTTCATCTTCCGATGAATGTGAACGATGTTTGCGATTTTATCAACAACCCCTATTGGATCAAGGAATCGTGGGGGAATCAGATCCTCAATCCCTTGGGGAAACTTATTCTAAGAAAGGCTGATTCGATTCGAGTCGATAACCACCAGGAATATAATAAGCTAACGGGACTCAAGATCCACCTCAAGAAAATCTGGAATATCCCTTTTATCCTGAATGAGGCTGAACAGTTCACCAACTCGAAGCCTGATCCTGAATTCCGTAAAGGACTCCTGGGGGGAAAATTTGATCATCTCATCCTATTTGTTGGTCGCTTTGAGGACCAAAAAGATCTCCCGACGCTTTTTAGAACGGCGAGAAAGGTGATTCAAAGTAAACCAAGAACCTTGTTCTTGATTATTGGGGATGGGAAGAAGGGGGATGAGCTTCAAACGATGGCAAAGAGTCTGGAAATCGAGGATCACTTGTTTTTTACAGGGTGGGTGGACTATTTTGATCTTCCCAAGTATTATGCCGCGTGTGAGGCCTTCATCCTGACCTCTCGGTATGAGACCTCCCCAAGGGTACTCATTTTTGCCTGTTTATGTCGAAAACCGATTGTAACCACAGAAGTAAGCGGCGTGAGCGATTTGGTGGAACAGGGGGAAAATGGGTTCATCGTATCGGTTGGAGATGTCGAAGGCTTATCCAGGGGTGTCCTCCGCCTTTTAGAGAATCCGGAGAAGGCTCAGGAGATGGGGGAGGTCGGATTCAACAAAGTGAAGGAATTGTTGGATGAAGAGAAGATACTGAACCAATATCAAAAGATGTATCAATTTACCTTGGATCAAGGATCCCTTTCAAAATGAAGCAGAAATTATGCTACGTTCTTCCAAAGTATGATCCCGATACAGAAGAGCATTTTTATCATAACTATCACTTTTTAGAAGAACTCGGCAAAGAGGTCGAATTGTTCCTGATCATTGAGCGAGGAGTTGTGGAACCTGCGTTTAGAAATACGAAGAGAGTGTACCAGCAGAAATTCATCGGCTTTCTCCCCTTGCGTATTTTAGAAATAGCCCTCCTCATGCTTGGGATGAGGATGAAAGGGGTTAAGAAATTTTATGTCCATTATTCTTATTTTGGCGGTTTGGTCGGTTCTCTCCTCTGTAAACTGATAGGTGGAAAGGTTTATTACTGGCATTGTGTTTCGGTCATCTACAAGACGAGGTGGGCATTGAGCCTCCAAGATTTGATGCATAAGATCAAGGTGGAAATTCCATTGAAATTGACTCTCAGGATGATCGATTATTTGGTGACGGGCACGGAATCCCTGGGAGACTTTTATCATCAGACCTTTGGGATTCCCAAAAAGAAAATCATCATTCTTCCCAATGAGATCGATTTAACTCGGTTTAATCCCGAAAGATATGACCGGAGCCATATCAGGAGGAAATTCGGCATCGAAGTAGGTGAAAAACTGGTTCTGTTTGTTCATCGCATTGTTGAAAGGAAAGGAGCCGATCACATTCCTGAGATTGTCCATAGGGTGGGCCGTGAAATTCCTGATGTGAAATTTATTATTGCTGGAGAGGGGCCTTATTTTGAGACCTTGAAGAAGAGAATCTCAAGCGATGGGCTAGACTCCCGGGTCAGGCTTTTAGGTTGGGTTCCCAATCGAAGAATCATGGAGTTATATGCAGGAGCGGACGTTTTTATGATGCCCTCTGAAGAAGAAGGATTTCCAAGGGTTCTTCTTGAATCGATGGCTATGGGAGTTCCTTTTGTGGCGACGGATGTGGGAGGGGTGAGGGATATCTGTGCGGAAGGTCAAAAACAATTTATCGTCCATGTCAAGGATAATCACTCTTTTGTTCAAAGGATGATCCTTCTTCTTCAGTCTCAATCCATCTATGAAGTGTTGAAGAGCGAAGGATTTAACAATGTCCAAAGGTTTTCCTCCGAAACGGTGAGGGAAAGTTTTTTAAAAGAGATCATGGAAAAGTAGGGATAAAGAGCCTTAAGGGAGAAAAAGGAGTTTATTCTTATGGCAAGAGCACTTCTTAAGAAGGTTTTCTTATTTATTTTGCGGATCGTAATGCTACCCATCTTTCTATTCTATCGGGTAAAGATATTTTCTTTCACCACGCTCAGCCAGGCGTTTTCCTTAATCCCTGGACTCCTTGGGGTCGCGGTCAGGCGAGTTTGGTATGAGAAGAACTTGGAGGGGTGTGGAGAAAATTTGATTGTTGACTTCCTGAGCGCCATCCGGACATCGAAAAGCATAATTGGAAATAATTGTTACATCGGAAGGGCCAACTGGTTTGGCTGGGTGGAGATCGGAGATGATTTTCTTTCCGGAAATGGAGTTACGATCAATAGTGGAAATGAACAACACGGCTGGCAAAACCTCGACCAGCCCATCCGGATGCAGCCGGGAAAGCACCGGATGGTGAAGATCGGAGAGGATGTCTGGATCGGTTCCAATACATCGGTTCTGGAGGACATTTCTCGAGGCACGGTTGTCGGGTCAGGGAGTGTTGTGACAAAAACCTTCCCGGAGTATAGTGTCATCGCCGGGGTTCCTGCAAAAGTCATCCGGATGAGAAATGAATAGGTTAGAAGAGGCGATTCAAAACTACGTTCATGATTTTCAGGGGGGAACGGGGAGAAGCCTGGAAGTTTTGGATAAAAAAATCAGACAGAGGATCTTCGAAGAAAAATTATTCGATGACCTTATTGATAAATTGAAGAGGATATTCCCCGACCTGAGAGGCTATCGTATTTTGGAGATCGGGAGCGGGACAGGAGGGCTCGGTGTCGCTCTATCTCTTGCCGGGGCAAAGGTCTTCGGCGTTGAACCTTCGGTGTTCGGCGTGACAGCCTCTGTGGAAAGGGCAAAGCGGTATCCACAATCATCCGCATATTTCTGTGTCGGCACGGCCGAAACCCTCCCCTTTAAAAAAGAGTTCTTCGATTTGGTGGTTTCGAGCGCCGTCTTAGAGCATGTGGGGGATATTGAAGAAACCATACGGGAGATGTTCCGGGTATTAAAACCGGGCGGTAAGATTTATCATGAGATCCCCAATTATCTATTTCCCGTGGAGCCCCATTATAAAATATTTTGGATTCCACTCATGCCAAAAAGAATAGGGAAGATCTATGCCAAATTAAGGGGTAAAAACCCTCTTTTTTTAAATCACTTAAATTATACGACTCCATCAAGAGTCAACCACTATTTTTCGATCCTTGGGTTTTCCAATTTAAAGAATTTATATTTGGACGAATTTCTTGGTAAATTTGATCATCCTGACCGGTTCAACCGAACCTATCTAAGAAGATTAGGGGAATGGGTTAAACAGATGGGACTTCAAAAATGGATTCAAGTCTGCATAAAGAAGTTAAATTTTTATCCGGCCATTTACTTAATCGGGGAAAAGCATGCTTCCTAATCGAATCTCTGAAGGAGCATTGAATTGAGGAATCGGAGAGAACATTTTTTCCCATTTTTCGACTCATCCATTAAAGAATTGGCCGAAATGAAAGGCAGAATTGTATTGGATTTGGGAACCCATTGGTCCTTTAGAAAAGAACTAGAATATTATGAAAAGGACTTCGCTGGGGTAAATTATTTTTCATTAGGGTATAAAATATCAAGAAAATATGGCGAGCATACTCCAACCATGGATGGAGATATCTGTTATCTACCATTCAAAACCGAGTCGGCGGATGGGATCATCTGCAAAGAGGTTTTAGAACACGTCTATAATCCATTTCTTGCCATCCAAGAGATGCTTCGGGTATTAAAAAAAGGGGGGAAACTCTTCTGTACCCTTCCGTTTATCTACCCCTATCATGGGTCTGGCCTCGATAAGGATTTTTGGCGATTTAGTCGCGATGGGATCGATTATTTATTCTCTCAATTTGGAGCGGTTCGGGTTACTCCTTCGGGCGGTTATTTTTATATGGTGCAGAGTTTTTTGCCGATTTTGATCAATCGGATTTTATTTAGCTCTTATCTCATTCCCTTAATCAATTGCTTAGATAAGATGTTTTACCGGGAAAATCGGACAAGCCTCTGGATGGTTTTTGCTATCAAATAGAGTCTCAAAAGATTGGGTAGATCATAGTGAGGAAGGTCATTCTATCAAAATATTATAGCCAGCATCATCAGGAAAAGGGGAGGGTCGGGTTTTCCTGGGTGGAGTCAGAGAGAGCGGATTATTTTAAGAAATGGATCGGAAAGGGAAAGAGAGTTTTGGATATTGGATGCAGAGACGGGACCCTCACAAGACACTATTCCCCAGGAAATGAAGTGGTGGGGGTGGATATCGATCTTAACGCTCTAAAACATTGTAAAGAGAGACTCACCCTTCCTCCCCTCTGCGCCGATGTGAATGAAGAATTTCCATTCTCAGCGGGGATCTTTGATGTGGTCGTGCTGGCCGAAGTACTGGAGCACACTATCTTTCCTGAGCTGGTTATCTCAGAGGTTGATCGGGTATTGAAAAAAGGAGGCCTTTTCATCGGATCCACTCCAAATGCATTCCGATTGAAAAACCGGATCAAGTTTTTTTTAGGTGAAGATTTTGAAGTGGACAAGACCCATTTGCATCATTTCTCATTAAAAGGATTAAGAAAATTATTAGAAGAGAGATTTTCTGAAGTGATGTTGTTACCAGTTTCAAGCCGGTTCCTCTTTTTATCAAAAAAATTATTCGGAAATTCGATCCTTTGGAAATGTTACAAAAGGTAGCATGGAAACGAAATCGATTGAATCCAATATCGGAAAAGCTTTTTTCTGGAATTCCCTCATCCTGCCCGTGAGCGGAATTGCCTCCTTTCTTGGTTTAATCTTTATCGCTCGGTTTTTAACCCTCAGTGATTTCGGGATCTATGCCATTATTAATTCCATTATTGCCCTGAGTATTGCATACGGAGATTTAGGCGTTTCCACCGGGGCCTCGAAATTTTTACCTGAGCTCGTTGTCAAAGAGGGGAAACGAGGCGTCTTCCATTTATTAAAATACTTATTCCAATTTAAGTGCGCGATAGGGCTTTTGACCTTCTTCATCCTTCTCCTCTTGGCACGGGTTTTTTCTTCATGGTTTAAAATCGATGAGACACATTTTTTTATCTTTCCTTATATCGGCGTGATCGTCTTTCTCGATTCTCTCTATTATCTCTTCCATAACCTTCTCTGGGCTACCTTCGAACAGAAGAAAGCCAACCTGTGGACCATCTGCTTTACGATTCTCCAACCCATCCTCATCGTTCTCTTTATTGTGTGGGGTTTGGGAATCAAAGGAATTTTAGTCGGAATGGCAGTCACTTCTCTCCTGCGGGCGACAGGGTTCTTCTTTTTAGGAGTCCTCAAGGTCAAGAATATGGAGGAGATCAAGGGAGAGGGGACTTCGGGAGAGAGTTATTCTTCCAGGTTTCTTCGCGTCTCGCTCTTTGGATATTTTGACAAAGCCTCGAATCATCTCTTCAGCATCCCTTTCATCACCCTGCTCTTGGCTTTCTATCTGGGAAAAGAAGAAATCGCCTTTTTTTCCCTTGCCGGTGAATTTACCCTGAGATTCCTAAGCCTTTCCCTCACCCCTACCCATGGGTGGATTCTTCCCCTATTTTCAACCGTTTTCGCCTCAAAGAATGAAGATCAAATGAGAGCCACTTTTTCCGATACCTTGAAAATCGTGACCTTTCTCTCCATACCGATCGGCACCTTCCTCTTTGTTTTTGCCCAGCCTTTAATTCTCTATCTCTATTCGGAAAAGTTTCTTTCGGCTGTTCCCATCGCAAGAATATTGGTGGTTTTCTATTTTCTTGAATACACAGTCCTGGCGGTGGCGAACGCCACTCTGATTGCCGGCGAAGAATTAAAAACCTATTTCTGGATCAAGGCAATCTTCTTTCTTTTCATCCCTCTCTATTTTTTGGTTATTCCCTGGAGCGGTCTTACTGGAACCGCTTATTTTTACGGAATCATCCGTTTACTTGTAGCGGTCTCGCTCATTCTGGCCGTCTTGAAAATTTTTCGATTTGAGTTTCCCTACGAATTTTGTGGGAAGGTATTGCTTTCTGCCGGGATCGTGGCAGGTCTCTCCGAGGTTGCCCTTTCGATCTTGGGGACCCCGTTCATCCAGAGTATCTTTTGGGTATTGATGGAAGGGAGCCTATTTCTCCTTGTCTACTACCTGATCATCAAGGGACTGAGGCTCTTTGGAAAGGATGAAAAGGATTTGTTAATAAAGATGAATATCCCCCATCTCCATAAACTGCTTCGCTGGGTTTAAAAGGAGAGGAATGGAAAGGCATAAGATTTGTCATCTTGTTGTCGCTGATGGGATTTCAGGGGCGGAGAATCATCTCTTGAAATTGGTTCCGAACCTGAACCGCGAGAAGTACGATGTTCATCTCGTCGTAATGTCCCCGTTCTTTCAGGTCTACGATGATTTCCTGAGACATTGCCCGGATTTGAGGGTGATCTTCGTCCCCCTTGGGAGAAAGATGAATCCCCTCAATCTCCTTCGCCTCCTTCGGCTCTTTAACAGAGAAAGGTACGACCTTCTTCATACCCATAATTCGAGGGCAGATGTCTATGGCATCCTTGCCGGGAAGATGGCAGGGGTTAAAATATTAATGACCTCCATTCATGGCTATCAGCGTTATGATGAAATCAACCCCCTTTTTAAAATCAGGGGCTGGATTCTTCGAACATTCTCGGATCGCATTATCACCATATCGGATGCCCTTAAAGATTTGATTTCGGAGAACGAGGGGATTGATAAAAAAAAGATGGATACAGTCTATTATGGATTAGAACCCTTGAATTTGGAGGGAAATGGAAAGACCGTCCGGGAAGAATTTCATCTTGATCCGGATGCTCCACTTCTCGTTGATGTGGGACGGCTCATCCCAGTGAAAGGACACGACACTCTTATTCAAGCCTTGAAACGCATTGTTCCCTCATTTCCTAAAGTTCGGCTTTTCATCGTAGGGGATGGGGTGCTAAAGGAAGAGTTAAAGGATCTTGTGCGAAAGTTAAGATTGGAGGATAATGTCGTCTTCACCGGATATCGAAAAGATGTCCCAAGATTTATGAGAGAAGGTGATCTTTTTGTTTTTCCCACCCTGGGAGAGGGATTCGGATTGGTGCTCCTGGAGGCCATGGCCTTCAAAAAACCCGTTGTGGCAACGAGGGTCATGTCCATTCCGGAGATTGTGGAGGATGGGAAATCCGGATTGTTGGTCTCTCCTCGACATCCAGAAGAGCTTGCCGAAGCGATCCTCCAATTGCTGAGCGATAAAAAGAAAGCTGAGTCTTTCGGCGAGAGAGGGTTTGAAATCCTCACTAACAAATTTTCCATTGAAAGAATGGTTGGAGAAACAGAGCGAATCTACGATCGACTTCTTAAGGAAAAGGAGATCAGTTAAGGGAGATGAACATTGGAAAAGTCCTCCGTTATCTAAAGCAAGGGTGGCAGAAAAAGGGCTTACTTGGTTTCAAGAATTTGATACAGAATTACCGGGTTCTTCGAAGTGAGCCGGAGATCGTCTCCGCTGAAATCCTCACTGCCTTCATTGAGCCTACGGTCCGCTGCAATCTCAATTGCGTCACCTGCAGTGAAGTCACCCGGGGACGGACAAAAAAGGATATGGACTTTTCTGAATTTAAGAATATCCTGGATCAGTTTCCCTATCTGATCAAGTTAGCCCTCCAGGGCGTGGGGGAGCCTTTGTTGAATCGAGATTTATTCCGGATGATTCGATTGGCTAAAGAGCGGAAAATTTATGTCTATTTCAATAGTAACGGGACACTGTTGAATGACGAGATTTCAGATAGTTTGGTTCAGTCCGGTCTGGACCTCATCCATTTTTCCATCGATGGGGGGACCCAGGAGGTCTATGAAAAGATCCGTCGGGGAGCTTCCTTCGAAGACTTTCGAAGACGGGTGAAACGATTTATGGAGATCAAAGGATCGCATGCCCTTCCCGAGACCTATGCCTGGTTTGTTTTAAATCAGTACAATCAGGAAGACATTATGCCAACCCTCCGGCTGGTAGGAGACTTAGGCATTTCAAAACTTTACATTCAGAGAATGCATACCTGGGGGAGAGGAGACAAACAGGATGTGGTCAGTGAAGAGAGGCCATTGAAATTGAGAGAAAGAAAGAAAGCTGTGGAAAAAGTCTCTCAGGAAATGGGGGTCTCTGTAGAGTGGTTGTGGGATATCGAGGAAGAGATGCCGAAACGGAGATGCCAGGCTCCTTGGTACACGACCTATATCACGGTCGAAGGGTATGTCACTCCCTGTTGCGTCCACGGGAGTGATCCCCAGTTGATCCACTTCGGCAATTTAGAGGAGAAGTCGTTTAAGGAGATATGGAGTGGAGGCGGATATCGGGAATTTCGAAAGGCTTTGAAAAGCAACGAGCCGCCTTTCATCTGTCGAAATTGTCCGGCCTATTCTCAGGGGATATTGACCTGATTGGATACTGAAGAAATCTTCTTGGGTCTTGGGATGTTATTCCTGCCCCGGTTTTCACCGGGATAAACTCCAGCAGGAATCCATATCCATCACGAGGTGAACCTTTATGAAAATCTTGGTAACAGGTGGAGCAGGGTT
>Ga0299912_10005146_pt1 | contig 10733 bp, 13 predicted proteins | sample RVTome_2_FD_207667 | JGI IMG/M metagenome (GOLD analysis project Ga0299912, IMG submission 207667) | Soil microbial communities from uranium-contaminated site in the Upper Colorado River Basin, Wyoming, United States - RVT95D214 (version 2) ... | reverse complement strand
CAACAGCGATACCGTGACGCTGGTCCGCGAAGAGTGGGTTGCGCCCGATGCCGTTGCTGTCGAAGCTGGGACGGCCATCAAAGTATTTAAGGGCGGCGAAACGCTCCATTGGCGGCTAAAGGGCTGAATGGCCGCCGACGTGTTTGTATTCTCAAGTTTGCTTACGGCGACGGAGACGATTTAATGACCCCCAACACCGAATTTAAGGCCCTCGTTTTGGATCAGGATGCCGAGGGCAAGGTGAGCGCTTCGTTCAAAACCCTGGGCAACGGTCAATTGCCCGAAGGCGATACCACCATTGCCGTGGAATATTCGTCGATGAACTATAAAGACGGCATGATCTTGAACGGCCAGGGTCGTTTGGTGCGCGATTATCCGCATGTGCCTGGCGTAGATTTTGTCGGTGTCGTGGAATCCTGCGATACCGGCGCGTTCGAGGTGGGGCAAAAGGTCATCTGCACCGGGTGGCGTGTGGGCGAGGTGCATTGGGGCGGTTTCGCCACCCGGGCCAGAGTCAAAGCGAAATGGTTGGTGCCGCTTCCCGATACCTTGAGTGCGCGCCAAAGCATGGCCATCGGCACGGCGGGTCTGACCGCCATGTTGGCATTGATGGCGTTGGAAGAGCACGGCCTTAGTCCGAACAGTGAAGGCGAGGTTTTGATCACCGGCGCGGCCGGCGGCGTGGGTAGCGTTGCGGTGGCTCTGTTGTCAGCGTTGGGTTATCGCGTTGCAGCGAGTACCGGACGTGAAAGTACGCATGCTTATTTGATCGATTTGGGCGCGGCCACGATCGTCAGCCGTGACGAATTGGAACAGGCCGCGCGCGGACCGTTGGGCAAGGAACGCTGGTCGGCGGCCATCGATAATGTGGGCGGACCGATATTGGCGAATGTATTGGCGGCGATAAACTATGGCGGCAGTTGCGCCGCCGTCGGTTTGGCGGCATCGCCTAAATTGGAAACCACGGTATTGCCGTTTTTGTTGCGCGGTGTAAACCTGCTCGGCATCGATAGCGTCAATGCGCCCAAGGAACGCCGTGTGCTGGCGTGGCGTCGTCTGGGCAAAGAACTGCCCAAAGACAAGCTGGACGCCATCACCCACGTGCGTGGATTGAGCGAAGCGGTGGCGTTGGGCGGGGTGATTCTTCAGGGCCAAATTCAGGGGCGCACGGTGATCGACGTCAACGCCTAACGCACTGCATTCACAGGAGAATAAAAAAGGGAGGCCCGGACAATTTTGGCCCCCTCTTTTTTTTGCCGTTCTTTGAAAACGGTTATTGTTTAGGTGTCCAGCCGCTTTGGCGGTGACAGGCCGCGCAGTTGGCCATGGAGCCTGCGCGCTGGATGGCGCGCTGCGATACTTCTCTGCGGTGTTCGCTGACAAACCAGCCCTGTTCGGTGATGCGGAGCGGGCCATCTCCTGGAGGGGCGTTGCGCACCAGATAGTTTTCGATATGTGTGCGGGTCTGGTCGTCAAGCGATGCGTCTTCACCAAAGTGATTGGATAGGTCGTTCATCATGCGCCGCCACGCCCCCTGCGGCAGGGCATCCGCCCCATAAGGTTGATGGCAGTCGCCGCATTCCTTGGCGGTAACCGGATCGTTGATCATAAAACCGCCTGCGCCGGAACCGAAACCGGCTGGGCCGCCCCCGCCGCCGCCGAAAAAGCCGCCAAAACCGCCCTCGTTGCCGCCGGAGGCATGGGCTTGATTCATAGAGAGCAAGGCGGGAGTGGCGTACGCGACGGCTGCCGCAATGCCCAGCATCGCCAGCGCTTTTTTGTGGTTCATTTTATTGCCTTTCATGGACATGAAGTCAGCTCCATTTAGATTCAGGTCCATATGATAGCGTGGCGCTTCACGGCCCTGTATGCTTATTGACCGATCATATTCGTACGGTAATCTTACATATAATGTGACATAAGTTTCCTGAAGGAGCACTGAAGTCGCCATTCAGGTTCCGTTCAGGTTGCAGAGCACAAAACGCAAGCCATGTTGATTCATCTTGAAGGTCTTGAAAACCCTATTGAATTTGAAGGCGCTGAAGCTCTGGCCGCCGTGCTGAAAAAGGTGCTGCGCGGTTGGCGGCTGTGGGAAATGCCGCTCGGGGCTAAGGAAAACAAGCCTCCTAAAATTCGTTTGGCCCTCGGTGCGAGGGGATATGAACGCCGTTCACCGTGGATTGAAGTGGGCAAAGCCCAGGTGTTGATCGACCCGGTGGACGCGGTGTGCGATCTGCTGTTGGATTTGGAACGCGCCTATGTCGAAGATGCGCCAGCGCGCGGCGAGGCGGTTTTATCCATCTTGCACGCGGCGGCGGTGGAGATGGGGCAAGCGGAAAACAGGGGACTGGTGGTGTTTCCTTCTACCCATGCCACGGGTAAGAGCCTGTTGACGGTGGCGTTGGCGTATGCCGGGCATCGGGTGTTTGCCGACGATCAGCTTCCGATTATTCCCGGATCACCAACGCTGGGGATCGCCCCTGGCTTTTTGCCGCGTTTGCGCCGACCGTTGCCAAAGGAACTGGATGCGCAATTGGCGAGTTTCGTACGCGCCCATGCCGGGCCGGAAAGTGCGCGCTTTCGCTATGTTAATCTGGACAAGAAGCGCCTAGCGCCTTTGGGCGAGCGTGCGCCGATCAAAGGCGTGGTGTTGCTTGAACGCGTTGACGGCGCCACTCCTGCCGTTGCGTCCGCAACCGAGGCCGATGTGCTCAAAGCCTGCGTATTGCAAAGTTTTGGCCGCACGCAAAATGCGCTTTTTGTGCTCGATAGCCTTCACGCCATGGTTCAGGACGCAAAATGCGTTAAACTGAGATACGCCGATGCGCTTGAAGCCGTGGCGCTGCTTGAGGAAAGATTTGCATGATCCCGGTCTTGTTTGATTTTGAAACCAGCCGCGTGCGGCGTCATCCTGGCGCTCAATTTCGCGAGGTTGGCGACGAAATATTCCTCGTCCATCCCGACGGTGAGCAAATTTATAACCTCAACCCCATGGCGGCGGCCTTGTGGCGGCTGTTGGGCAATTCTATGGCCGGGTTCATGACCGGGCGTGAAATGGCCGAAGTGGTGATGACGGCCTTTCCCATGATGGCGATGTCCAAGGTAGAAGGGGATGTTAAAGCTGTCCTGACCGAATTGCTGGCCAAGGGCTTTGCCCGCCTTCAATCCTAGCCCGATAGGGGGGTGAAATTGCGCGTATTTCAGCCTCAGCGCCCTTGACGCCTCGCTTTGGATGTCTTAATACCAGCCCACCCATGGCTGGGTAGCTCAGCTGGTTAGAGCGCGGCACTCATAATGCCGAGGTCGGCGGTTCAAGTCCGCCCCCAGCTACCATCGTTTTAGAGCTTCTCGCTGGCCCTTAAGGGGGCCGGCGAGGCTCAAAAACCCAGAAATTGCACCGTGTAACTTCGTGTAACTCAACGTGCTGCTTTCTACACATCCGGCCCGAAAAAGAAGATGACGAAAAAAAAGCGGGAAGCCACCCCCGACACCTATCACAGGATTTTCGATTTTTTCGATGCTCCGGTCTCGCAAGTGGACTGCGGCCAGAAGTGCGCGTCCCTTAACGAAGGGTCGCCGGTGTGTTGCGATACGCGAAATGCCATTCCGATCATGCAAAATGCGGAATGGCGGCACTTAAAGCAGCGCTCAAACCTATGGCGCGGCTTCAAGCCATTTGATAGCGCCTCGCGCAAAATCACGGAAGAACTGAGCCGTTCCTGCAAGGCCGTAGAATGCAAGGGCGCGTTGAATTGTGAGCGCGATAGCCGCTCGTTGGCCTGCCGGACATTCCCATTTTTTCCCTATTTTACCAAGGCGGGAGAGATTTTGGGACTTTCCCACTATTGGAACTTTGAAGACCGGTGCTGGATGATCAGCAATATGGCGATGGTCGAACAGACCTTCGTGGATCAGTTCCTCAAAGCCTATGAAATTCTCTTTGAAGACGACCCCGGGGAGCGGCAAGTCTTTATCGACCATTCAGTAAGCATGCGGCGCGTGTTTTCGCGTTGGCAGCGCCCCATCCCGGTGATTGGCCGCAATCGTCAATTCTATCTGGTTCAGCCCAAGGATGGCGGCATCTTGACGGTAAGCGCCGAGGATTTGCCGATCATTGCAGCTTTTGCATCCGGTGAGCGGTAAACGACGCTCTGCATACCGTGTAGCCCCCCAATTTCTTGAAAAATCCGGATTTTTGTGTTGCGGGCCTCGGCAGGGTGGCGTGTTAGGGTCCGGACCCTAGTTGAGGGTCGGGCCGATGTCGGGAATTTCTTCGGCGTCGACCATGACCGGGCGGCCATCGCGGTCCAGCACCGCGAAGTCATCGACGTCGCCGGCAAGAACGCGGTCGCGGATGTCGGCTAAAAATTCCTGCGCTTGGGAGTCGGAGGGAAGACTGGCGTCGGAGTTTTTGGCGATGCCCACCACGCATAGGGACCAGTCGGTGCTCTGTGCATCAGCCGCTGCGCGGACTTGATCGAATTTCAGGCCGGGTTCGACCGGCTGGTGAGCATCCAATATCACCTGAACGAAGCCTGCTTCTTCATCCTCGATGCCCATTTCGCGGCGCGTGGCTTCATCCATGGCTGAAATACGCACAAATACATACAGTAAGCGGTGTTTAAAACCGCTCAATAGGCACTGGGTTACGAGGTCGTCAAAGCTGGCGGCGTTCATGCAAATCTCCAAGTGGAAAACCCCAAAAGGCATATGGCGTGGGGTTATATATAGGGGATGTAAACCGACTTTATAAGCCTGCGTTTACGCCGGATCACGCTTGGCGGCTTGCACCAATGTTTCCAGGGTGTTGAGAAATTGCGACCGATCCTGTTTGGAAAAGGGCCGCGGACCACCCGTAATTTGCCCCGTTTCGCGCAGGTTGGTCATCAAATCACGTGTCGCCAGGGTCAGGCCGATGGTTTCTTCGCTAAATGCTTCGCCGTTGGGGCGCAATGCCCGCGAACCAGCCTTGATGCAGCGGTCCGCTAAGGGAATATCGTTGGTGACGGCGATGTCGCCGGGGCCGATGTGCTGGGCGATCCAGTCGTCGGCGGCATCTGCACCCTGGGCAACCACCACCACCTGAACCAAGGGGTCGGCATGCGGGCGCACGCCGCCGTCGGAAACCATATGAACTTTCAAGCCATGACGTTGGGCGACCCGCACGGCTTCGTCTTTTACCGGGCAGGCATCGGCGTCGACGTAAATTTCCACCATAAAAATCTTCTTTCGTTCAATTCTGCACAATCGGATAATAGCAAAAAAGAAGCATCTTGGTTTGCGTTTTTATCTGGCTGTGATAAGCACCGCATCATGACAAATTACAAATTTTTTGCCGCCCAACTACGATTTGTGGCCAACAGAACCAAGTGCGAATCGGGCGACGTTGCGCGCAAAGTAGAAGCACTTTTGGCCATTGCTGATGAAGTTGATGGAGAAAACAGAAATTTTTTTATTGCGGCAAAAGACCTGCGCGACACATCACGCGCGCTTGCGGGCGTCGCTGGTTTTATGCAACAACACATTCTACCTGAGGTCATAGCAGACCAAAATTCAGCGGGTGAAAAGCAGGTTCGATGGACGATTGAAACCTGCATGGCGTTGATGGCGAAACTGATGACGCATGCCGAACTCACTAAGGATGCGCAAGACCTTCATGTGACTTTGCCGCCCATTGATTGATGGCTTTGCCACCCTGGATGAGGAAGTTTTTGCGCACTTACTCAATGATGGTGTTCATGCAGCCGATCAGTGAATGGGTAACGCCCAATGATTGATGAAATCTTTTATTTTTCAATAAGTTAATTGAATAAACTTGAGCGGCGTTTGCGTTCAGACAAAGGCTGGCATGAATATCCGCATATGCGCGTCGGCGCCATCCGTGATTCGCCGCGAGCGGCTTACAAAAGATATCGGGTCGTGTATAGGGGCAATGCAAAGGCATGGCTAAAATTAATTTGCATGAATTTTTGCAAACATTTTTCATGCGATCATTGAACGCTTTTTTTTCATTTCAACATGCATTTTCTGGTTGCGTTTAAGGGAGTATTTTTTGTGTTGAAAATCTTAGAAATAAAATAGCATGCAGTTTAATATGGGGGGCATAAAAGAGGGTGTGCTGCGGGTTTTGTGTGATGGCCGTCACATCTTTACGGATCGTAAATGTTTCAATTTTAGTTTCATTTTTCACGCATTGCTGTTTCACTATGCGTGAGCTTGAATTAAACTAAGCGAAGAGCACCGCGTGGTTGCGGTGACTTCGTGGGGTACGATCCGAACCAGGGGAGAATATTTAAATGGCTGTTACACCAAAGACCAAACCGGCTGCCAAGAAACCGGCCGCCAAAAAACCGGCTGCCAAGAAACCGGCCGCCAAGAAGACCGCTGCTAAAAAGAAGCCCGCTGCTAAGAAGCCTGCTGCTAAGAAGACGGCTGCTAAGAAGCCTGCTGCTAAGAAGACGGCTGCCAAGAAGCCTGCTGCCAAGAAGCCTGCTGCTAAGAAGACGGCTGCTAAGAAGACGGCTGCCAAGAAGCCTGCTGCTAAGAAGACGGCTGCTAAGAAGCCTGCTGCTAAGAAGCCCGCTGCTAAGAAGTAATCAAGTCTTAGCGTTAGACGAACAGGCCGCTCCGGTTCAAGCCGTGGGCGGCCTTTTTGTTTCAGGGTTATTTGTTTCAGGGGGGTAAATGAAATCTTGTGACGATTGCCCCGGATCGACCCTTTGTTCCGCCCATAACCTTCATCCGGTTTTGGTGCGGGTCTATGATTTGTATCGCGCGGGAAAAACCGACAAGTTCGATATTCTGTTCGCCTTGGGCGATGCCGACGAAGACATTTTGGAGCGTTATAGCGCCAATGTCTCGCGGGTTTGCTGGACCAAGGCGGCTCTGCTGGCCATCGTTGAAGTGGTAAGCCGTTTGGGACAACAGAATTTGTCCCTCGAAGATGCCGTCGAACGGGTTCATGACACGATCCGCGCCGCGCGCGAAGCATTTTCGCGTTTTCCCTGGAGTTTGGATGAATTGGTGGAACAAGCCCCGGATCTTTACGCCCTGATCCAAGAAAAATGTCCAGATGCGGCGTTATGCGACGCGCTCAGCAAACGCGCCTTCGTGAAAATGTGCAAAGACATCGCTTACAAGTGATGGCATCATCGCCGTGACGATTTGGCGTGAGATGGATCATGAGCAACGGCTTAGTTCCCGGCATAAAAGCATTGGTGGATGAGATGACGCGTTGGCGTCACGATATCCACGCATATCCTGAAACCGCATTCGAAGAACGCCGCACCGCTGCCCTGGTGGCGGAGCTGCTCAAGGATTTTGGCTGTGAAGTGCATACCGGCTTGGCTAAAACCGGGGTGGTGGGGGTGCTTAAAAACGGTTCTGGCCCCGCCGTGGGCCTTCGCGCCGATATGGATGCCCTGCACGTCGTTGAGCAGACCGGCCTAGCTTACGCCTCCACCCATCCCGGTAAAATGCACGCCTGCGGTCATGATGGTCATAGCGCCATGTTGCTGGGCGCGGCCAAGCACCTAAGTGCGACGCGCACTTTCAAGGGAACGGTGGTGTTTATCTTTCAGCCCGCCGAGGAAGGCGAGGGCGGCGCCCGGGTGATGGTCGAAGAGGGGCTGTTTAAGCGTTTTCCGGTGGACGGCGTTTATGGCCTGCACAATTGGCCGGGCATGGATGTCGGTACCTTTGCGGTCAAAGCCGGACCCATGATGGCGGCGTATGATTCGTTTAACGCGACGGTTATCGGGCATGGCGCACACGGCGGTATGCCGCATCTGGGCGTGGACCCGGTGGTCGTCGCAGCGCAGGTGATCAGCGCGTGGCAGAGCATTTCCAGCCGGATGCTGGATCCGTTTGATGCCGTCGTCATTTCAGTAACCCAAGTGCATGCGGGCGATGCCTATAACGTCATTCCCGATAAGGTCGAGATGAAAGGGGCGTTGCGCAGTTTTGACGCCAATGTGCGTGATCAGGCATGGGCGTGCATGGAAACACTCGGCCAAGGCATCGCCAAGGGCTATGGCGCGACGTTTAAGCTTGAGCGGCAGGAAACCTACCCCGCCACCATCAATAGCGTTCAGGAGGCCGAAAATGCGGCCCTGGCGGCTGCTCAGGTGGTGGGTGAGGACAACGTGCAGCGCGCGCCTGCGCCCAGCATGGGCGCGGAAGATTTCGCCTATATGCTGCAAGACCGGCCCGGCTGTTATGCGTGGCTGGGCAATGGTCCCGGGGAAAGCGGCTGCACGCTGCACAATCCCCATTACGACTTCAACGACTCTGCGCTGGCCTATGGCGCCAGCTACTGGGTGCGCCTGGTGGAAAACCTGTTGAAGGCGTGAGCCGACCTGTCCCTTCGGGCAGGGCGGGTGGGAGCTTAAGCAAAACAAGCATGAAAAAATTGGTCCTTTCGGGATCAATTGCCGGGCTGAAGCGTTGTTGATCCATACCGGCGTTATAACTTTGGATATTCAAAGCTCATGTTTCCCTCACAAAATCGCATCTTCCCCGTTGTTTTGGTCATTGCGTGCGTATGGTCAATCCTTGGCGCCATCGCCGCTCCCCAGAGCCCGATCGGCTCGGTTGAAACGGTGCAAGGCCGGGGCTGGGGTATTTCCGATCTGGGGAAAAAGTACGATAAACTGGGCGGCGATCTCGTGGTTTTGGATGAAGTCGTGACCACCGATATCAACTCGGCCATGACCCTGCGTTTTATCGATAACACCTCCATGACGCTGGGGCCAAGCGCCGAAATTACCATCGATGAGATGGTTTACGACCCCGAGAACGGCAAAAACGATACCGCTACGTACAAACTGGGCCAGGGGTCGTTTTATTTTGTATCGGGCCTGGTGGCGAAGGAACGGGTGACCCTTGTCACGCCGACTGCCACCATCGGCATTCGTGGCACGGAATTGGTGATTAATGTCGGCGAAGATGGCGCTACGTCCGTTGGTGTGGCCAAGGGGCATGCGTTCATGCGTTCAAATCGCGATGGTCGTTCGGTCGAGGTCGAGGTTGGCAATACCGCGCGTACCGATAAAAAAGGGAAGGTCTCCAACCCGTTTCCCGGTATCGATTTGACCGGCGAGGAAGAAGTGGATCGCCATATCCCCGGCGTTTCCGATTGGTTGGATGAAGAAAAGGAAGCCGATGAAAAGGACTTTGCCGAATTAGCCGATACCCCGTTTGACGGTGATGATGAAGATGGCGATGGAAAAGATGAAAATGGCGAAGAAGGTGAACGCGACCATCTTGGGGATGACGATGCGGGCGATCGCAGTAATGGCGGAGAAGACGGCCATAACGATGGCCATGACGATGGCAATGGCAGCGATGACAGCAGTGACAGCAGTGACAGCAGTGACAGCAGTGACAGCAGTGACGATGGCCATGATGATGGCGGCGACCATGACAGGGAGCGCAGCAAAGAGGGGCGTGACGGGAAGGATCGTGACGGCAAACACTGACGCCACGGGTATTTGCTTTCGTGTTTTACAATTGCATTGGAAAGCCCCACGCGGTGAGCAATGGGGCTTTTCACTTGTTCGGTGAGGGGAGAGGGGTATCGTTTAAGCGGCGTAGGCTTCCTTGGCTTGGCGGGCGTCTTTGGCTTCTTCAGCAGAATAGGCTTTGCCGGACCACAGCACTTCGTAGGCGATTTCTTCGTTGCCGTTTTCGCACAGCGCCAAAACCTCTTTGAATAGCGGCTGGAAGGTATCGCTCTTGTGCGATTGCTCATGTTCTTCGAACGAACGCCAGAAGGTGACGATCAAGGCTTCACGGCCTTTTAACGGGCTTTCGACCGGCTGGCCGACGGTGCTTCCTTCATTGGATACGGCGCCGGAATTGAGCATCACCAGACCGCCGATAAAACCGGTTTCGGAGTGGTACGTCTTTACGTTTTCGCACAGCACGGCAACCCGTTCTTGCAAGTCATCGACGTCAAAGCCCTGTTTTATGACGACGCGGTTTACGGTGACCACGCCATCGCTCGGAAAGTTGGGGATAAAGCCGGACATTTCATTGTCTCCTTATTCTTAGATGCCGTTTATTAGATAACTCTAATATTAAAGTGAATGTAATTAAGTTGACTAAATTAATCAAGTATTATTCCGGTAAATGCTAACGATTAAGGGCATTTTCCCCTGCCCTCCAACCTGATAGGGTCCAGTCATGCTTAATTCTTGCTTCGATTCCTATCGGCTGATGTGGCCCTTGGTGCGTCTGTTGGACCCGGAAACTGCCCATGGCTTGGCTGTGCGCGCGTTGGAACGGGGGCTGATGCCGTGCGCTGCGCCGCAAGTTGATCCGGTGTTGCGTGTTCGCTTATGGGGCCTCGATTTTCCCAATCCGGTCGGTTTGGCGGCGGGGTTCGACAAGGACGCGCGGGTGCATGCCCAAATGTTGGCCCAAGGTTTCGGTTTTGTCGAAGTAGGCTCGATCACGCCCCAGCCCCAGCCCGGCAACGATAAACCCCGTTTATTCCGTTTGGAAGCCGATGGCGCGGTAATCAACCGCATGGGCTTCAATTCCGAAGGCCATACGGCATCGATGGCGCGGCTGCAAAACCGGGATCGGTCGCGGGGCATTGTCGGCGTCAATTTAGGCAAAAACAAGCTGACCGAAGATGCTGCGGCAGATTATGAAATCGGCGCGCGCCATTTTGCTTCTCTGGCCGATTATCTGGTGATCAATGTTTCCAGCCCCAATACGCCGGGTCT
>Ga0299912_10005145_pt1 | contig 10737 bp, 11 predicted proteins | sample RVTome_2_FD_207667 | JGI IMG/M metagenome (GOLD analysis project Ga0299912, IMG submission 207667) | Soil microbial communities from uranium-contaminated site in the Upper Colorado River Basin, Wyoming, United States - RVT95D214 (version 2) ... | reverse complement strand
TTTCCCATCAGGCGTAGGGAGCAGTGTTGGGGCATATACAATTTATTCAATAAAATCAAACCATACAGCACCTCTTGCAATGATTTGCCAAAAAGTTGATCTTACAGTAGCAACTGGATGTGCACTGGCAAACATTCCATTAATTACAATCAGTGATGAAGAGTTCTCTTTGATTAAAAACGGAATGAGGATTTCGTTTGATACTGAATCTAATCAAATTCATTATCAATGATATTTTTTTGGTGGGAATCACCCAAACCTACTTTTACAATCTGAGTTGTACCTGCTGGTATTGCACGTACAAATTCATCTATGTGTATCTTTCTTGTAACATCTTCAAATATTTTGGAAAATTCTGTCTGTATTTTTTTGGCAGCTTCCGCCATTCCTGATCCACCTGGCTCAATTATTGCATAGCATAGAGATTTTTTTATGATTGGCTCTGGAGGACCGCACGTTAGCACGTAATCATCATCAATTGGCATGATTCCAACAGCTAGCCGAAGCGTTTCTGATTTGATAAAGTTTCTTTGCCCTTCTATGGTAAACGAGCCCTTTGGAAGAAATTCCCCACTTGGTGCCGATTTTTTTACTTGCTCAGGATGAACCCAGAAAGCACTTACGCCATACAATCCCTCCCTCCAGGCCCGACTAAAACAGACTGTGGCATGTGCAATCTCATTCATGCTTCTATCAGGCGCATTTTCGGCATCCTTTATGATAAAAAATGGCGAACCGAAAATATCACCATGAAATATTTTGTCATTCTTTTCCAAATGTTTTCTGACTATGGCAGAATTTGATGCAGCGTCTCTTCCGCCGATTGCAAGATATCCATCAGACGTAAAGAACCACCTGTATCTCTCATACCAGTTTTTCTTTCTGATTTCTGTAATCACAATTAGATCTTTTTCCGCCTCTGTTTTGCTCTGGAACTTTTCTAGCTTCTTCTCTGTTTTCTCTTTGATTGACTGAATGGAGGCGATTGCACCTGACTGTTTTTTTGCCTCATTGAACAATACTGAGGCAATTGACTGAAGGGGGGATTTGGTGTTTATCTTTATTTTTTCGTCTTGGATTACAATTAATGATATTCCTTTTTCACTGATTAGTTTTGCATTATTGTTTGCTAAAATTTCTTGGGCGGAACTATCCTCTATTGATCCTATCCCCCTTGATACCATTTCAAAAAGGGAATTTGCAACATTTGTTATGTTTTTTGATCTTTCTTTTACAGTCTCAACAGCTTTTTCCTGCTCAAAGATTTGCGTCTGTAAATCTTTAATTTTTTTGTCTGAACCAGTCGATTGCACTGATTTTCCTTTTTTGATGATGTTTTCAGTAAATACGGTATCCAACCCCTCGATGAAACTATTTACATCCGTTACCTCCCCTTCTAGTTTTCCTAATTTTAGTGGAAGCACCTCTGCCGTTTCGTTTCTAATTATCACTGCTTCATGGTTTCCTGATATCACATCTGAAACAATTCTCTTTACAGTCTCAAAAATTTTATTTATTTCTTCTATAGATAATAAATTTCCAATCCGCTTTCCGTTAATTCCTGCAATCTCAAAAACCCCTTCGACGTACTTTTTTGGCAAACCCAAAGTCCTTCCGAACCATTTTGCAGCAACCAAATCTGTCGTTTTAAGTTCATCAAAGTCTGACTCTTTCAAATTAAAAATATCCAGCCCGCTGCTTGGTGGTTGGGCATATTCCAAACCCACGCTTAGTTTTCTGTGTCTGACATCTATTGAATGCTGCAATGCAAGAATTTTCATCTCATTATTACAGAGTAGAATGTTGCCATCCCCAAAGAACTCACCTACCAAAACAAACTCTTTTCCAAATCCCTCAAAAGTAAAATACGCAATTCTTTCTGCACCGATCTGTTCTATTTTTTTTAACTTTAATCTGAGCAGATCGCTTCGCAGTCTTTTGACTAGTCTGTTTGGTTCCATTTGAGCTATCTTTACCGTGGTCAACCAGACACCTGATGTCGAAATCATCATGAAGAGATCACTTTTTTCTGTATGGTGAAGTTTGAAGAGGATGCTGTCTTTTGTAATTCCGTAAATGTTGCTGATATAGTACCCTTGAACCTGTTCTGTAATTGTATCGACTAGATATCGTAATTCTATCCCTGCCAGAGCCATAACCAACCCTGTTTCTTGTCTAAAATTATACTCTTGCTTTGACATCCTCAAGCTTTGACCAAAGATATTAAACATGGTCTGCTTGAGTCACGCTAGAAATTTACCTTGGCAAAATTCAAAAAGAAAATATCTGAACCTACGATTGGCCCTAATGATTCCAAAAAGGACTCTGTAGAAGTTTCAACACCCACTCCGGAGATAGAAAAATCTGAACCTGTTTCAAATAATTCTTCAGGCGAACCGCCAGTAAGTGTTGCTGAGAAAAGTGAAAAAGACAAGAAATTAAATACATTATTTTGGATGCGTATTGCTCTGGCCATAATTGCAGGGACTGCCGCAACCTTCCTCTTTGAAGGCATTGAGGGAGAGGATAGAAGATGGGCATCAATTGGATTTATGATTGTTGTATTTTTTGGAAGTGTAATAGTTGCCAAAGGAATGAAAATGCAACTGCCTTCATCTGATAGAAAAAAAGTTGTCACACAAGCCATTGGCAGCTATGTTTTCCTGTACCTATTTTCATGGATTGTAAGTTGGACATTGATTCATTTAGGAAGTACATCTAATGCAATTAACATCTAGTTTGGAAATTATAAAGTGGTAATAGTAAATGTGGAATTTTAAAACACCGGGCATTCCTGATGAAGAGTTTGAGAGAGCAGAAAAAGTTCCCATAACAAAAGAAGAAGTAAGAGTAATTCAAATTAGCAAAGCAAGATTAAAGCCAGGACAGATTGTTTATGACATTGGATGTGGGAGTGGCTCTGTCTCTATCGAAGCTGCACTGCAAATAGAATCAGCAGGCAAGGTGCTGGCAGTTGATTATGATGAAAATGCTATAGAATTGACAAAAAGGAACATCAAAAAATTTGGCCTGTCAAATATTTCTGTAATTCATGGCAATGCCAAAGAAAAAATTTTAGAACTTGAAGAAGCTGATACAATTTTCATTGGCGGAACGGGTGGTGATACCGGGGAAATAGTTGAGCTTTCCGAAAAAAAACTAAAGTCCGGAGGCAGAATTGTAATAGGAACAATACTGATTGAGACACTGTACTCTGTCCTGCAAGTGTTAGAGAAACTACAGTTTGAATCAGTTGACATTACCCAAGTCACCATATCCAAGAGCAGAAAAACCAGTACCGGAACCATGATGCTTGCAAGAAATCCCGTAACCATCATATCTGCTACTAGGATCTAATCTAGATTTTTAATTAGGAAGAAAGCCACATTTTTCATGCCTGGTTTAATTGGAATAGGAGTAGGTCCTGGGGATGTCGAATTGCTTACTGTAAAGGCTGTCAAGGCAATTCAGAATGCAGACATCATAATGTGTCCTGCCTCAAATGAGGACAGGCCAAGCATTGCGCTTGCTGTTGTCTCGCCAATAATTGACAAATCCAAAAACCAAAAAATTGTAAAGCTAATCTTTCCAATGACAAAGGACAAGGATGTTCTTGAAGCTACGTGGAAAAAAAATGCCAAGATAATGGCTGAAACCGTATTGACTGGAAAGAACGTTGTTTATCTTACTGTGGGCGATCCTTTCTTGTACAGTACCTGGATATACATGCACAAAGATCTCAAAGCAAATTATCCTGACATGGACATTAGTGTAATTCCTGGAATTGTTTCCATGTTTGCATTTGCAGCCAAAGTTGGTGTAAGCGTGGCCGAAGGCGCAGAAAAGGTTGCGATAATTCCATCTTGCTATGATTTATCAAGTGTCAAAGAGATTGCAAAACATTCCGAATCAATGATATTTCTTAAAGACGGGCGTTACTTTGACAAGGTTATTGAGGTTTTAAAAGAATCAGGATTCCCGGATAATTCTATCTTTGCAATTGGACAAGACTTGGGAACAGACCATGAAATTATCAGAACAATGACACTGGGCGAAGTAAATGATGAATCATTGACTACAAAATATTTTTCAATTCTGGTGGTAAAACGTGTCTGATGTGTTCTTTGTCGGATGCGGCCCGGGCGATCCTGAACTAATCACTGTTAAAGCTAAAAAATTAATCCAGAAAGCAGACGTTGTTGTATATTCAGGCTCTCTAATTCCCGAACCAATATTGAAGCTATGCAAAAAAGGAAAGTTACACGATGCAGCTGGACTGGTCAGAGAGGAGATTTTTGATTTATTATACAAAAATGCAAAAAAAGACAAACTTGTAGTACGATTACATGACGGTGATCCTTCAATTTATGGCGCCATCAAAGAACAGATTGATAATTTAGATAAAAAAGGAATAAAATCTGTTGTTGTGCCTGGCGTTACCGCATTTTTAGCCTCAGCTGCCGCACTTGGAATACAGCTGACACTTCCTGGAGTAACGCAGACAATTATCGTTACAAGGGCTGAATCCAGAACAAAGGTTCCAAAGCGCGAGAAAATCTCAGAGCTTGCAAAGCACAAGGCGACATTGATATTCTATCTGAGCATTCAGCTAATTTCCAAGTTAGTAACTGAGGCAGTTGCAGGCGGATACAAAAAATCCACACCCGTTGCAGTAGTGTATAGAGCAAGCTGGCCTGATCAAAAGATTATCAAGGGAACACTGGGGGATATTGCAAAAAAAGTCAGGGATGAAAAAATTACCAGAACCGCAATTGTAATTGTTAGTGACGTGATAGATCCTGAAACATATGAGTACTCTAAATTATACGACAAAAAATTCAGTCATGGTTATAGAAAAGCAAAATCTACAAAGTAATTTTTAGATAAATAATAAAAATAAAGTTCAGAGGTTATAAAAAAAATTCTAACCTACTGTGATTGTCCAAGTGACTGATAACTGATCACCATCATTAACATCAATACCTGGGTTTGCACCGGATGTTGTGTTTTGAATGGCAAAAGCGTTACCACCTGAGGTTTCATCAAATAGTCCTGCTTCAAAGACATTATTTGTTACATTACTTCCACCAGAGGTGAATGTAAATGGAGTCTCTGTTGAGATAGTAACTGTAGCAGTTCCTGCTGCAGCATTTGATATCATGGTCGCATCGGTATCAACTCTAAATCCAGTCATGTCTGCTATTAATGCAGTACGTGATTTTAGAGTAGTGCTTGGTGCTGAATCTCCTAATCTAATCTTTAGAAATTCGTTGACAGCAGATCCAGTTGTATCACATGGTGATAAAGTCTCATCTTTATCAAACAAGATTGTTGCTGTGCATGCTGCACCCATATCAGTTACAAAGTTGTCAGTTTGATAATATCCTTTGAGATTGCCAGAAGCATCCATAACCTCAAATTCAATATGTCCTAACATTCCAACTTTTTCATTACTAGGTGTAGCAATTACCAATGATGTTGGGCCTAAGTCACTTGCATATATTGTTGCCATACTTATTGCAGATAATCCTGCAATGAGGGCAAATATTGCTAGTTGTTTCATTATATTGTGTACATTGAAGTTTACTATTTAATATAATGGAAAAAAGAGTTTAGACTAGGTTCCAATTTGGATCATATTAGGGAGTTGCTGTCATGCCCATTTCTTCTTTCAATTCTAAACTAATTGATCTACCGGAAGGCTCTGGTTCTTGTATAATTTCTTTAATTTCGGTACTCTTGTCTTGAGAATTTTCAGATAATAGTAAAGATGATACTAGAATAATTCCTATTATTACAATAACACCAATGGCAATTCCAATACCTTTGTTCATATTTTATTATGAAATCAAAAGTGTATAAAGATGGTGGTCTAACTTTTTTTCAGTCTTGGCATCTAAAAAACTAGTATTGACAATATTTTTTGTTTCATCTATATTGATTGTTCCCAATGTCTATGCATCTGAACTAATTAAAATTACTCAATCATCAGCAATGGAGAATATTATATTTGATGGAAAATGGTCAAGTACTCAAGAGTGGAAACAAAGTTCCTATGAATATATTACTATAGATGGTAAAGAAATTCATCTCAAATTAGCACATTATAAGGAATTTATCTATGTACTAGTTGACGCAGAAGATGAAACATCATTAAATCTAGGAAAAGATTTTGCAATGATTTGTTTTGATGGTAAAAATAATAAATCAAATATTTTTGATTCTAATGATTTCTGTTTTAAATTGACATTAGGAAGTAATAGTGGTGAAACATTCCAAGGAAATTTAACTACAAATATTTTATCTAAGATAAGTAATCATGAGAATTTAATATTATTTAGTTCAGAATCTGGAGAACATAATCGCTATGACATTAAACCTCACGGTGTTTATGAATTTAGAATTCCAATTGAATTAATAGATCGTTCTAATAATTATGGATTTTTTATGATTCTACATGATGAGCAAGGAAAAACGTATTCATGGCCAGATGGTATTATAAATTCCACAAATACAATTCCTCCTACAAATTTATGGGGAGAAATTATATCCCCTGATAATACACTTCCTGAATTTCATTTCATTCCTCTAATTCTTATTGGTACTATTCTATCTGTAATTATTCTCTCTAGATATCGTGGTCATCTATCACTATTTTCTTCTTATTAACAAAAAACGAATTAAAAATTTAATATGCGTGATTTAAAATCTGGATTGTGATGAAAATAATACAAAAGAATTTAGAAAATCAAATCTCTATAATCATTCCAACTTATAACGAATCAACAAATATAGTAAAAATTTTAGAATCTATCTCACAATCTATCCCAAAAAATATTTTTGCTGAAGCAATCATTGTTGATGATAATTCTCCTGATGGGACAGGAAAAATTGTTGAGGATTACTTGAAAAATATGAAACAGATGGCCAATTATACTATACAAATTATACACAGAAAAGCAAAAGATGGATTGTCATCTGCAATATTAAATGGTGTCCAAAAAGCTAAATCTAATACAATAGTTGTAATGGATTCAGATTTTTCACATCCACCACAAATAATTCCAAAACTAGTTGAAACATTAAACAAATTCCAATGTGATATTGCAATTGCATCAAGATATGTGAGCGGTGGTACAATTAGTGGTTGGTCATTAAAACGAAAATTACTAAGTAAAATTGCTACAAAAATTGCAAAAAAAAGTCTTGGTGTAGATAGTAAAGATCCAATGTCTGGCTTTTTTGCTTTTAAGAAAACCTTACTTGATGGACTAAGTTTTGATGCAATAGGATATAAAATTCTATTAGAAATTCTAGTTAAAACAAAAGGAGTTAAAGTTGAAGAAATTCCCTATACATTTGAAGATAGAAAATTTGGTTCTAGTAAACTAGATTTATTCACAATTACTGATTTCTGTAAATCTGTTTTGAAACTATATCGATATGGAAAATTAGTTGAAAATAAAGAAAACAGTTCATCTGTAAAATTTATCTCCAAAGCTGGTAGATTTTATACAGTTGGAGCATCTGGATTTGGAGTAAATTATCTATTTTCATTATTATTTGCAGGAGGAATTACTGAAATGTGGTATTTACATGCAAATATTATTGGAATTCTTGCTTCAATAACTTCTAACTTTATTTTAAACAAATACTGGACATTTAATGATAGAGACTTTACAACAAAAAAGACTTTGATCCAATACGGAAAATTCTCATTATTCAGTGCTACAGGAGCTCTAGTGCAGTTAGGAGTTGTTTTTTTATTAGTTGATGGAAACAATTGGTCTTATCCAGTATCTTTAGGAGTTGGTGTATTGACAGCAGCGTTTGGAAATTTTATTCTTAATAAAAAATGGACTTTTAAAGAAAATCTTTGGAATTAATTTTAAAGAATTTAAAATAAAAAGAACCGACTTACGTCTTTCCTTGCTTCTAATATGTAGAAGTAGAGGATTGTGACGAAAGTCCAGTTGAAGATGGTACAGATGGGAATTTGTCTCCTATCTGTTGTGAAGCTACTGCAGATGCTTCCTGAAGAATCTTTTCTGTTTCTTCACTTGAAGCATCAGACTCCATGTTAAATGAGTCTCCTGCAAGAGAGTCCATCATTAGTCCATTAAGTGTCTGGGTCATGCTATTCAATTCTGAATCAGCTTCTGGCATGAATTTTCCAAGCGATGACTTCAATCCCTTCATTGTCGCCATTGCCGGTCCAATTGCTACCATTGCATCACCAAGATCATGAATAGTTGTCAGTCTTAGTTGAACTTGTTCTAATGACATTCTTGCGTTGCCGAGCATCTTTGTAACTTTACGAATTTCAGCTAATTCGTTGGACAAAACTCTACTTGTGCTAGTATCATGTTGCTGCATTGCAGTCACGACTCTCTGAAAGAGATGCGCGTCTCTTTCACGCAGTTTACCCAACATAGAGTCCATTTTCGAAATCTGGACTTGTAGTTGATTTACTGCAGTTGAAATTCGTGGTTTTAATGCACCTTGAGGTTTTACTGCATCACGTATTTTGCCAGTTACACTTTGGGTCTCTTGTTTAGACCATGTACTGTCGAAGTTTGGCATGACAGGGGATTTAGAAATTTGGTCTTAATGGACAAGTGTAAATTTAGATCAGTTTTAGATTAAATTTAGCTAACAAACTAATGTTTGAATTCTAGTCCTAATCTATGGTAAAAATAGTTGTTTTTGATTCTGGAATGGGTTCCTTATCAATAATAAAACCACTAAGAAAATTAATTCCTTCTGAAATAATTTACTTTGCAGATCAAATCAATTACCCATATGGAAAAAAATCCAAATCAGAACTAAAAAAAATTATTAATAAAACTATTAAAGGAATAGAATTTTTTTTTTCACCAGATTTCATAATTATTGCTTCAAATACACCATCTTTACTTTTCAGTTGGAAAAATCAAAAAATTATCACTGTAAAACCACCACTTGTCAAAGCAGTAAAAATTTCAAAATCAAAAAATATAGGCATTTTAGCAACAAAAAATATTGCTAAGAGTAATGAATTACTGAATTACATTAAAAAACAAAAATTTTCAAAAGATATCAGATTTCATATAATTAACGCTTCACTTTTAGTCGATCTTGTTGAACAAGGTGTTTTTCTATCAAACCCCAAAATATGTAAAAAAATAATCAAAAAAGAACTGAGTTCATTAATTTTAAAAAATAAAATTGACGTGATAACATTATCAAGTACACATCTACCTTTCCTTAAATCCTATTTAATTAATGAATTCAAAGATGTGCAATTTTTAGATCCTGCAGAAGATATAATTTTAAAATTACAAAGTAAACTTGGTGATAATAAATCTAAAAAAACATTTTGTATTTTTACATCAAGTAATTCAGAAAAATTTAAAATTAATTTAAAAAAAATTGGTATTAAGCATAAACCTACTTTAAATTTTAAATTATAATTTAGATAATTTTTCAATCATAATTTTTCAATCATAATTTTTCAATCATAATTTTTCAATCATAATTTTTCAATCATAATTTTTCAATCATAAATCATGACATTTTATTAACTTCCGTTTTGGCTATCATTTAAGAAAAAACAACCAAAATGGAATCATCTAAAATCTATCTTTTCCTCTCATTTTATGTCTAAAAAAATGTTAGTTTATTCATGAAAATGAATGAAAAATTACATGATCATGGTTTTACAATTTTCTTGTTATTTGAAAAGGATGGAATATGATGAAAAAAGCTTATGCTTATTTTGTATTAGCTTTTCTATCTACATCTCTAATTACTGATATTGACCTTTCATATGGATTTGAAAATGATAGTCAAACTTTTGATTCAATAAATTCTTTTAAAAAAATTATTGAAAATGAATCAGTTTCATTATTATCTCATTCGATATTTTTATCTGAATCATTTTCAATAAAAATTAATGATGAACAAAAAACAATTCCTTTATCTACAAAAAATTTAATTTCAATTAAAGAAATTAATCTTTCAGAAAATTTTTCTGTTAGCATTGATAAAACTTCTAAAGAATTAGTAAGAGATGTTAAAGACAGACAAGAAAGATTAGGATTACTAGAAAGAATATTTCCTAAGGAATTATTTTCTACAAATGATCAACAAATATTTTCTTTTTCTGAACTAGATAATCCATCACATGATTTTAATATTTTAAACATTAATTTTAATTACAACCATTTAATTCTTGAAAATAATTTTATTGTTTTTGAAAATATTTTAACTAATTTAATTTCTGATAGTTTATCTGGCGAAATTCAAAATCTTGAATTAGATTCTATCACAAATGATTCACAATTTAATTTAATTAATGAATATGTAATTCTTTTCTTAGTTCCAACTTTAGGAATTATTTTTATAAAATCTGAAGATCAAAAATTTAATTTTAAAAAATATAAAACATTTTTCTCTGTGTTTTTAATTTTGACATTTTCTTTATCGACAATTTCTACTCCATTTTTAATTTCAAATTCATATTGGGGTTATGCTTATGCTGAAGAATTTTCTTTTGAAGGAATAATTGATGATTCACAAAATAGTATCATTGCTAATTCTACTTTCACTGAACCAATTACAACAAACGCAACAACAACTGAACCAATTATTACAGCTAACTCCACCTCAACTGAGACTATGGCAATCAACTCCACCTCAACTGAGACTATGGCAATCAACTCCACCTCAACTGAGACTATGGCAATCAACTCCACC
>Ga0299912_10005144_pt1 | contig 10737 bp, 6 predicted proteins | sample RVTome_2_FD_207667 | JGI IMG/M metagenome (GOLD analysis project Ga0299912, IMG submission 207667) | Soil microbial communities from uranium-contaminated site in the Upper Colorado River Basin, Wyoming, United States - RVT95D214 (version 2) ... | reverse complement strand
GAACACCACCGCGGAACGCAACGGCAGATATTTGCCATAGACCGCGACGCTCTCGGCCACCTGCGCCGCCAGTTCGCGCGTCGGCGTCAGCACCAACGCGCGGATGCAGTTCGGCTTCGCCTTCTCGCCGGCGGAGAGCAGCTGCAACAGCGGCAGGGTAAAACCCGCGGTCTTGCCGGTGCCGGTCTGCGCCGCGGCCATGATGTCGCGGCCGGACAATACCGCGGGAATGGCCTGAACCTGAACGGGGGAAGGGGTGCTGTAACCTTTGTCGCTGACCGCGCGCAACAGGGGATCGGACAAGCCGAGAGAAGAAAATGTCATAGGAGTGAGGCGCTCTTAAAAGACTGCGTTGCATGAACAACGTTGCGTGAAAAACGTTGCGTGAAAAAAAGGGCCGGGCTGGAAAAATCGCAAGGCTGACTGGGTTGGGTGGGATCCTGAAGTGGGGCGATTATACCTGATAAACCCGCCTTGGGTTGAAACGAATCAGCACGTTGCCGACGCGTGGTTAAAAGACATCGTTGTATCGTTCGAATGCTCCCGTGTCGGCGCTCGCGCGCGGTGTTTTTCCGTGGGTAAGATTGCGCCGCAACAGCTTGAATAGGGAGCGATGGTGCGGGCGGCCTTTCAGTGTGTTTGCCAGACGCGCATAACGCCAGATTTCTTTGAGCGTGAGTCGTCCTTGATGTGACATCTCGCTCAAAGCGCGGATGGTTTCGATGTCTTCGCGCCGTGCCGCGTGTTCGGTGATCCACGCCGGCATGGTCGTGGCGGCCCAGAGTTTGTCGATGGCGGGTACGACGAAGGTGTGAGCATCTTTGAGATAAAGCCTCGCCGCCGTGGTCGTGATGCGCGGCAGTTCGCGAATCCTTTCGTGGCCGATGTTGCGCATGCGTTGGCGAAAATCGGGCATGGGGCCTTCGTGGTCGAAGCCAGCGCTCGCGATCTCATCCAACCATTTTTTTCCGTCGATTTTTTGCAGCGCGGGGCAAACGAGAGGTTCGAGTTTTGCGAACGGCGTCAGACCGGTTTCGCCGTCCTTGATGACCATCTTGCGCACCTTCGGCCAGTAGTGCGCGGCGAGGAACAATTTGTTGATGGTGGTGACTTTCATGGCCTCGAATACATCGTCACTGCTGATGAAATCCACGGCCGCGGAATCGGCGGCAAGCTCATCCCATCGCACCGCAGGCAGAGAAAGAACATCGAACAGCGGCGCGTAGGCTTTGAAAAACCAGCGCAACAATTGGTCGCCGAAGCGCGGTTGGGTGTTCAATACATCAATGTAGGTGCTCCAGAGCCGGCGGGCGAGGAAAGCGCGATGGGTGATGCGGTGGCCGCGCCGCGAATGCTGGCCGATGCGTCGCGCCAGTTCGCAGCGAAAATGTTTTGGCGCCACGGTTTGCAGAAGCGGCAGACCGATCACCAATGTGTGCGTGAACCACAGCGGAAAACCCGGCACGGGTGTGCTGCGAATGTCTAACTCGAAATCATCGGTAAGGCTCACCTGACGAATCTTGCGGTGGCCGTAGTGCTGACGGACGGTCTCGATAAGTTTGAACAGCTCTGGCGCCTGTTCGCGTTCCAGGCGCAAACCCGCCGCTGGAAGTTTTCGAAAGCGCAGAATGTGCAGACAAGTGACGCCGCACAGCAGGGCGACGCTGATCATGGCGCCGATTTTTTCCCAGTCATGCGCGGTGGCGGCTTTGGGGATGGCGTCCATCACGTACCCGACGGCGAGCGCCACGCCGGCGGGAAGCAGGAACACATAGGCATAACCGATCAACGCCAGCAGCGAAATCAGAATCAGATATATGAATCGATGCCGCGCGGCGAAGGCCTCGATGCGTTGCGCGGTCCGATGCCGCCATGTGGTTTCTGTGCGCTGCTGTAACATTTTTCGCGTTCCCCCGGTTTCACGCCAGCCATCACTGGAGATGTCTTCAGCGATGGCTCCAACGTAGCAAAGCGGAGGTCGGAAAATGAGAACCCGTTCACAGCTTGAATGGGCGGAAATCACAAACCGCGAAAATGGCTATGATGTTTTCAGATGATGGTCTGCGCCGTTAGCCAAAAGACGAATAATCATCCAGCCACTCGACGAGGTAATAGATGAAGAGGCCTTCCGAGGATTTGGAGGGGCCGAGGACTTTCGCGGCATAACGCGTTTGTGCGGGATCGGCGGCGGCGCGCGCCGCTTGTTCGGAATCGAACACCTCGACGGAAGAGGCGGGGAATCGCGGCCGGTTTTTACGCGGCGTGTACACCACCGCGTAACATTCTTCGGAGACGGAGGTTTCGGGATCGGGAGGGACGAAGCCCCGCATGTCTGTGCGTCCTATTCCGGGCCTAATCTCTGCAATGCGTCCCGCTTTCGTTCCTCGGCGAGTTGGCGTTCATCAAGCATCCATTTGAAGTCGTCGATCTCTTGCCGTTCATTCCAACTGTCGATTAGCAGTACCACCGATATGACCATCAGCGAAGCCAAAGCTTGGAGGAAGTGAGGGGTTCCGGTTGAGAGAATATCTATCACAGCGGCGTAAATCGCCGAGACCACATAGAAAACAGTCACGAACAGAAGCTTCCGCTTTTTGCGTGCTACGATCAGCTTGAGCCTGTCGTGCTCGCGAAGGTTCAGCGCTTTATGACCTGACAGGCTGTCGAGATTAGTACGCAGGTAGGTCTCTAGGCCGGCTAGGAGAGTCAGAACGACTGAGATCGGCAGGGTCATCTTGGTTGCCTTGGTCACATCAATGCCCAGGACATCAATTACCCAGCCCGTTCCTATCCATCCAAGAAAAACGGATGCCAAGACCACGAAGGGCCAGAACATTGCTGCTCCACGTTGAGAATTCAGCGGGTTCACCCGTCTATCAAACCTTGTGCAATTTTTTGTTCCAACCATTCGCGCATCCTTGCGTACAGTTCGTCTTGGTCAAGCATTCCGTTGTACGCACGAACAGAAGTCGGGCCATTTATCTTTAGATCATGTCCCCTGATTTCTCCACCGCCATGAAGCTTAATTGTCACGTCATCTGCTTCCGCGTGCCGCATGGACAGGGCGATCTCGTCGAGAATCTGCTGAGCGTGCTCAGGTGTCTTGCGGATATAAGTTACTTCCAGCTTCACTTGGAGATTGGAATCGTCCAGCGCATCTTTGAGACGAACTTGGTCGAACCAATGGTCGCCTAGAGCTGCACGCAGGACATCGAATCCACGCCCCGTGGGGACATACCTCACGGCTTGTGCGTTCCGTCCTTGTTGTTTCGGGCTGAGTTCTGTAGCGAGTTTAGTTTCGAGCGGTGAACCGAGCTGGACTTTCTTAACGTGAGCTTTCTCAATCTTCTCACGATTGATGGATGAGGCATGATCGCTAAGCGCCAAATGGTTATCTTGATCCAGCGTATGGGTTTCGTGGAGCAACCAATTTAGGTATGTCTCGAAATCTCTTGCCCGGAGCGCGCTAGACTGAGCCAAGACGACGTGATTCCCTGAAATGGCGAAATAAAAGATAGACTCCAGGAACTCGCGGCGCTTCCCGTCGTCTTTCTCGGGTAATTTATGCTCCTCAAGCTCGAACTCGAAGGCCCCATCCTCGTACGCAACGAGGAAAGGATGGGAGCCTTTCGAGTACATAAGGAATTGGCCGTAGAGCATCTTTTGTGAACGGGTATGGTTGATAACCTGAAAAGTGGTGTCGTCACCGATGTGGCGCTTTCTATCTACGGCACACTTTCTTCTGGCTAGTGCATCAATCAATGCTTGCTGAAGGACTCCTGAGTTCTGGAGGAAACGTGCTTCCTTGTAGAGCAGTGCTTTTGTTTTGTGTTCAGCCTTTGCCATTGGACTCCCCTGTCAACGAATCAACTAACTACTCGAAACTTGGCACAACTATGCTCGTAGCCTCGAACTTCTAGCATCCACCTCTCAAACCGTGAGAGGCGGTAGCGATTTGACGATCTTCATAGTTTCCAAGCTCACCGTCACCACCCGCATGAATAGTTCCAGCGGATAGCGTGGGTTGTGCATCGTTTCAATAGCCCAGTCGTTGGCGTCGTTGATGATGCCGCTGTCGGGGTCTGGTTTAACACGTTGGCGCTCCACCACCCAGTCCAGCGCGGGTTTGCCGTTCACGATGTAGTCGTAGGCTGCCAACGGGATGCCGGTCAGAGTGATCTTGTCGTTGTAGTGCAACGTGCCGAGGTCTTTGTCCTTGCCGGTTTTGCCGTACTTCATTTTCTCTACGCGGTAGTCGGCATCGGTCAGCGTCTTGCCGCCGGTCTCGATCTTGACCGGGTACGGCTCCACCGTTTCGTAGTTCAGGTGCAGCTCGGCCAGTTTGCGTCCGGCTTGGGAGAATGCCCAGAAGTCGGCAGCGGTTTTCACGCGAGGGATGCGCGGCAGTTCCTTGGCGAGGTTGTCGGCATATTTCTCTCGGTAGTCCGGCGAATGCAGCAGGCCGTAGACGTAATAGAACACATCTTCCTTGCTGATCTGCTCGCCGGGGTAGGCTGATTGGAAATGCGCCAGCCCTTCGTTGGTGATGGCATCTCGACGTTGGCGTGTTGGTTGGACGGACGTTTCAAACAGCCCGCCCTGCGGAGCTGTTTCCTGCACGTCGTAGAGGTACAACGGGAAGCATTGGGTTCCGCCATCGGATTGAAGCTCTGGAATTTGGTCAACCATCAGGGCAAGTTGTCCGCTGCCAGTCCATCGCTGCTTAACCATAATTATCCGATTGGACGCTTTTGCATCTGGGAAGATGCGCGGCATCTGGTACACCATTTCATTGAAGCGGCGGTTGAAATACAGCCACTGCTTGGTGAACGGGCGGTAGATGCTGTGAATCAGACCATCAGCCTCATAGGTAAACTGGCGGTCTTTCACCAGTTCTTGCCTCAATGCCCGCGTCCAACTGATTCGCGCCGGATCGGCATTGATAAAACCGTCCACCGATGTTTCCCTCAATTTCTTGTCCAGTCCAGCATGAGCAGCATTGAAGCGTTGCACCTCCCCATTGTAGAACCCAATCATGCGAGTCATGTTGTCAGTTAAAGCTTGCCGTGACGAGTTGAAGCACCATGCGTCGCGTTGCGTCTTGACACCACTCGAATAGTTTTCAAACAGAGCTTTTTCTGGATTTTGGTCTTTATCACCCAACACGATGTATTTATTGAAGTGGTCATCACGCTGTTTTAGCCAGTCACCGTGCTGGTCAGGTGTAATTGATTGCCAGCCACCGGCTTCATCAATTCCGGCGATACTGGTAAAGGCGCTAACCTTTTCCAGCTTTTCCTCGCGAGTCAAATAGTCACCAATGTCATGGAAATGAATCAGCCCGTATTGTGCGGCGTTCGGATTCTTGACCAGCAGCGAAATAGCAATCGGGGCGCGGCTACCACTACCGAAAACCTTGCCGCCTTCCTTGCGAGACAACTCACCGGAGGTACGCTGATTGCCGCGCAAGTGGAATACGTAGATGTTGGAATACTCTTCCACCAGACATTGGCGCAAGCCGTCAGCCGTGTTGGCCTCCACAAAGCCTGCATTGGTGACGAAACCAATCACGCCACTATCGCCGATTCGATCAGAAGCCCACCGAATGGAGCGGATGTAACTGTCGTACAAAGCATTCTTATTGGTAGCGGACGAACGCTCTGCATAAGTGGTGCGTATGCGGCTATCCAGATGTGGGTAGGCGACGTTCTGGTTATTGGCATTGGCATCCCCCTGTCCAACTGAGTACGGCGGGTTGCCGATAATGACCCGAATATCCAGCTTCTTCTGCCGCTTGCGCCGTGTGCTGTTCTTCTCCAGCAGCGCGTCCACTAGGTCTTCCTTCTCATACATCTGGAAGGTGTCGGTGAGGCAGATACCCTCAAACGGCAGATAGTTGCCGCCGACAATGCTGTGGTACACCGCCTCAATGTTGATTGCCGCGATGTAGTAGGCCAGCAGCACGATCTCGTTGGCGTGAATTTCGTTCTGGTATTTGTAGGGCAGTTGCTCCGGCGTAATCAGCCCACTTTGCAGCAGACGGGTAATGAATGTTCCGGTGCCGGTGAAGGGATCGAGGATATGCACTCCCTTGCTGCCCAGCGTCTGACCGAATTCGGCTTGCAAGATGTGGTTGACGCTGTGGATGATGAAGTCCACCACTTCCACCGGCGTATAGACGATGCCTAGCCGCTCGGTCATTTTTGGGAAAGCGTTGCGGAAGAACTTGTCGTACAGCTCCACCACAATCTTCTGTTTGCCGGTAGCGTTTTCGATTCCCTCGGCACGCATCTTCACGCTGTTGTAGAACGATTGCAGCGTGTCGGCTTCCTTATCCAGATTATGCTTTTGCAGGATGTCCAGTACGGCTTGCATGGCCTGTGACATGGGGTTGTGCTGGGCGAAGCTGTAGTCTTCAAACAGCGCGTCAAATACCGGCTTGGTGATGAGGTGCTGCGCCAGCATTTCGATGATCTCGCCATCAGTGATGCTATCGTTCAAGTCGTCGCGCAACTCTGCGGCAAAGGCGGCGAAGGCTTCGCGCTCTTTCGTGTTATCCGGGTTTTCCAGAATGGCGGTGATGCGGTCGATGTGAGTGCGGGCGATTTTGGCAATATCGTTTGCCCAGTCTTCCCAGTGGTGGCGGTTGCCGACTTTTTGCACCAGCTTGGCATAGATGGCTCGTTCGATTTCGCCGATCTCGAATTGCAGGTCGGCTTGTTCGGGTTGGGTGGGCGTGTTCACCGCGCCGCCGATGGTGAAGCCGCCTTTGCCTGCCTGTCCGTTGGTTTTGCCTTTGGGTTTGTCCTGCCGTTTTTCGATTTTGTCGGTGATGGCGATGACTTCCATTTTGCTGGTGTCGCGTCCGGTCAAGTCCAGCTTGTTGACCATGGCATCGAAGCGGTCGTCGTGCGAGCGCAGGGCTTGCAGCACTTCCCACACGACTTTGTAGGTTTTGTTGTCATTGAGCGCTTGGTGCGGCTCAACACCCGCCGGGATGACGACGGGCAGGATGATGTAGCCGCGTTGTTTGCCGGGCGCGGTGCGCATGACGCGCCCGACCGATTGCACCACGTCCACCTGTGAATTGCGCGGGGTGAGAAACAGCACGGCATCCAGCGCGGGCACGTCCACACCTTCCGAGAGGCAGCGCACGTTGCTCAAAATGCGGCAGGTGTCTTCGGGCGGCGCGGCCTTGAGCCAGTCGATCTTGGATTCTTTTTCGCCTGCGTTCATGCTGCCGTCCACATGCGAGGCTTCGCAACGCAGGGTGGCGGATGTGGCGGTTTCTTCTGTTGCTTTGTAGGCTTCGATCACGGCCTGAAACATGCCGGCGATGTTCTTGGAGCTGACTTTGTGGGTTTTTGCGCCTTTGGAAATTTCGATGACCTGACAAAACGCGACGGCGCGGCGCATCGGCTCCAGGTCGCCCGCCAGTTCTTCCTGCGTGCCCTGTTTGGAAAGCGCCTTCCAGCAGCCGACGATTTTGGCGGCATCGTCCACTTTGAGTTGGTTGTTTTCGTCGGACAACAGCCCTTGCAGGCGGCGGCTGACGTGGGCTTCGTCGATGGACAACACGATGACTTTGTAATCGACCAGCAGCTTGCGCCGCACCGCTTCGGAGAAGGTGATGACGTACAGCTCTTTGCCGTAGAGCGTTTCGTCGTCCATCGAACACAGCGCGACGTTGTCTTTTTCCGCGCTGGCTTTGGCGAGGTCGCCGTAGATGCGCGGGGTGGCGGTCATGTACAGGCGCTTACTGGCTTTGATAAACCCGGCATCGTGAATTTTGACGAAGGCGGATTCGTCGTCGTTGTCAAACGTCGCCCCTGTGGTGCGGTGGGCTTCGTCGCAAATGATCAAGTCGAAATCCCCCAGCCCGAAACCCTGCTGCGCCCGGCTGACGACTTCAATGGAGTGGTAGGTGGAAAACACCACGCTCATGTGGTGTTCGTCGTGGCGCAGGCGCATTTCGTCGGCCAGGCGCTTGGCATCGGTGGTGGCGGGATAACGCAACTCGTGGGTGAAGGTTTGCACGGTGTCGTCGTCCTTCTTGCGCTTTTTGCCCACGTCGCTGTCGGAACACACGGCAAAGCTGTGCAGCGGAGTTGCGCTTTCCTGCGTCCACTCGGTGAGGGTTTGCGATAGCAGGTTAAGGCTGGGAACGAGGAACAACACGCGCTTGCCCGCGCCTGCCAACGATTCGGCAATTTTCAGCGCAGTAAAGGTTTTGCCAGTGCCGCAGGCCATGATGAGCTTGCCGCGATCCGCACTTTGCAAGCCGAGTTCGACGCGGGCTAGCGCAGTTTGCTGATGTTCGCGCAGGGTTTTCTTGGGTTTCAGAACTGGGGTGGCCTTGGGCTGGTATTTTGTCCAATCAATCTGGCTATTTTCCAGATCGTGCAGGTCTATCTTGCTAACGGGGGGCTGCTGATTCTGTAGCGCATCTTCGGCGTGCTCGCTCCACTTGTCTGTGGTGGCGATGATGATGCGGTGAGTGAATGGCTTTTTGCCTGAGGCGGTGAAGAAGCTGTCGATGTCAGCTTTTTGCAGGCGGTAGTCTTCGGCGTATAGCTTGCACTGGATGGCGTGGTATTCGCCTGTGCCGCTGGTCTTGGCGACTAGATCAATGCCGGTGTCGCGGCCATCCAATCCTTGCAGTTTCGCCCAATCGCCATATGTCCAAACGTCGCTGTATAGATCGCGATAGGTGGCTTCGTTGCGCAGGTAGCAGAGAATCAACTCTTCAAAGTAAGTGCCTTTTTCCCGCTCAGTAATGGACGCCTCTCGGTAGGTGGTCAGAAGATTTTGCAGCGCAGAATTAGGTAGCTTTTTATTATTCACTTCACGCCTTTGCGTCCTCTGCGTTAAATATCGGTATTGAGAAATTTACACCGCGGGGAAAACGCTGCTGGCCTCGAACACCGGGCCGTCGACGCAGACGCGCTTCATGGCCGGGCCTTTGTCGGTTTGAACTTCGACCGTGCAGCCCGCGCAGCCGCCCACGGCGCAGGCCATGAATTCTTCCAGGGAGACCTGACAGGGCAGATGAAATTCACGCGCCAGCTTGGCCACCGCTTCCAGCATGGGATGAGGGCCGCAGGCGTAGACCTCCACCTCTTTGCGTTGCTCGGCTGTGAGCGCGTTCAACCAAGTGCGCGCGAGGTCGGTGACGTAGCCCTCGAACACGCCCGGGTAGCCTTGCTTGCTCGCCAGGCGCGAGGCGATGCCCCAGTCGTCGAGCAGCGGCATGGCGGCGATGACGTCGTTGGGCACGCCGGGGACGAGGATTTTCGACGGCCGGCTCTGGAAGGGGAATGGCACTTCGGAGCCGAGTATAACCAGAGGTTGATAGCCGCCTTTTATCGCGCGCAGGGCGTCGGCGAGGAACACCATGGGCGGCATGCCCACGCCGCCGCCGATGAGCAGCGGGCGGGGCCGGTCGAGGGAAAATTCGAAGGCCTTGCCGATGGGTCCCATGACGCTGAGCACATCGCCCGCCTTGCGCCCGGCGAGCAGGCGAGTGCCTTCGCCCAGCACCTTGAAGAGAATGTCCGCCCAACCGGATTTAGCGTCCACGCGCATGAGCGAGATCGGTCGGCGCATGGGCAGCGCGGGGTCGCATTGGATGTGCGCGAACTGGCCGGGGCGGGCGTGCGTAGCCATGTGCGGCGCGCGCAGGCGCAGGATGACCTGGTCGCCGGGGTGCATTTGTTTTTCGAGGATTTCCGCGTCCTCGACAAAAATGCTGTCTCTGTGGGGTTTGTTCATGGGTTCAACTCGAAAGTGATGTGCCCGGCCAGCAGGGTATGCGTGACGCGGCCCTTGAGTTCCCAGCCGATGAAAGGCGTGTTGCGGCCGTGGCTCTGCATGGCCTCAATCGTCAGTTCCCAATAGTGTTCGGGATCGAAAATGCACACGTCGGCGCGGGCGCCCACGTGCAAGCGGCCGCCGTCGATGCCGAGAATCTCTGCCGGTTTTTGCGTGACGCGGGCGAGGGCGTCGGTCAGCGTCAACACGCCTTCCTCCGCCAGCCGCAGGGTCAAGGGCAGCAGGGTTTCGAGGCCGCTGATGCCGGGCTTGGTGGCGGGAAACGGCGCAAGCTTGGCATCGGCACCGTGCGGCTGGTGATCGGAACAGATCGCGGCGATGGCGCCCTGACGCAGGCCGTCGCGCAGGCCGTCGCGGTCGCGTTGCGTACGCAGCGGCGGGCGCACGTGGCAATTGCTGTCGAAGAAGCCGATGTCCATTTCCGTGAGATAGAGGTGATGGGCCGTGACGTCCGCCGTCACCGGCAGCCCGTCGTGCCGGGCGCTGGCTACCATCATCACCGCGCGCGCTGACGAGAGTTGGCAGAAGTGCGCTCGCACGCCGGTTTGTTCGATGAGCAGCAGGTCGCGCGCGACGGCGATGGTCTCGGCGGCCTCGGAGATGCCGGGCAGGCCGAGGCGCACGCCGACTTCGCCCTCGTGCACGCAGCCGCCCTCAGCCAGCCAGGGGTCTTCAGCGTGGAGAAATATCGTTAGGTTCTGCCCCGCGGCGTATTCCATGGCGCGGCGCATGACTTGGGTGTTGGCCACCGCTTGTGCGCCGTTGCTCACGCCCACGCACCCGGCCGCTTTGAGCGCGCCCATCTCCGCCAGTTGCTTGCCTTCCAGCCCGCGGGTCAGTGCGCCGAGCGCCAGTACGCGCGCGTGGCCCGCCGATTTGGCGCTTTGGCGCACGAGGTCCGCCACG
>Ga0299912_10005143_pt1 | contig 10738 bp, 7 predicted proteins | sample RVTome_2_FD_207667 | JGI IMG/M metagenome (GOLD analysis project Ga0299912, IMG submission 207667) | Soil microbial communities from uranium-contaminated site in the Upper Colorado River Basin, Wyoming, United States - RVT95D214 (version 2) ... | reverse complement strand
GTAGGATTGATCTGTACGTACAAGGGTCCGCGGTAGGCGACCTCGCCATCGATCAGGCCCCGCAGCAGCTGGATCTTCTGTTTCAACGTGGCCACTGTCGATCTCCTGGTCCGTGGCTGTCCATCAGCATAGTCTCGGGTATGGACAAGGGTCTGACGGGTGGTTGTCTCGCGTGGTCTCCGCTACTCATCGGTCCGCAGGTCCTTGGCCAGTGCAGTGATCTCTCGCGGAGCTTCCTTGACTCGTACAGGCCGGTCAATGGAGGCCGACTTGACCGCAGCGAGAGCCACCTCCAGGGCACGCAGGCCGTCTTCCAGCGTGCATTCCACCGGTACACCGTGCCGGATCGAACGTGCGAAATGGCGCCATTGTTCTACGAATGATGCGTAGTATTCTCCCCCACTTCGAAAGTAGACTGCTGCCCTGGGTAGGCGTCGCACTGAGTCTACGACTTTCGCCAATCGGTGTCGAAGCTGACCGGTGGAAGTAGAGAGTGGGACGAACTCCAGCCCGTCGAAGCGATAGACCGAGAGATGAATAGATCCGCTCCGGCCAAAGATGTGCGTCTCATTGCGCTCGGTGGTCCATTCTGAGAAGTACGCCGCAACTAACCCACCGTTGCTGAGCCGAGCCGTAATAGTCCCGGTAACGTCGTCCCACTGGTCCGACCTGGTTGAGGCGTGGACCTCGTCGACCTCAGTATTCAGTAGAAAGCGCCATAGATCGAAGTAGTGGGTGGCGAATTCCATCAAGACCCCGCCTCCCATGGCGCGGCGCTTCTTCCATTCCAGGACGTCGCGCTTGTAGTGAGTGCCCGCTGTGAAGCACGAGGCCACGAGTTCGATCTGCCCCAACCTTCCTTCTTGTATCATGACCCGCGCCTGCCGGACAAGGCGGTGCCAACGCTTGTTGTAGCCGACCATGATTCTACACCGCGAGTCCGCCGCTCGTCTGATTAGTGCATCGGCTTCATCCACGGTTGGTGCCAGCGGCTTCTCGATGAATACGTGCTTTGAGGCGTCGAGGGCTGCCAGAGCCGTTTCCGCGTGGAAGCCAAGGGGCACGCAGACCGCCACTGCTTCGACATCTTGGTCATCGAGCAGCGCCCGATAGTCGCTGTACCGTCTCTCGATGCCGTACTTGTCGGCCGCTTGCTGGAGACGGTCATCGTCGACGTCGGCTAGGGCCACGACCTGGAGATCGCTAAGAGAGTGTATGGCGGGCAGATGACGATTCTGGGTGACATTGCCACAACCGATAATGCCCAATCTTACAGGACCGTCGCTAGCCTCCATAGTGCGCTCCTTACTTCAGACAGCCCGCCACCGCGGGCCAGCGGTGACACCTTGATAACCAGCCGCGTAGCCTGCCGTCTCCCCCATAGACCAAGAAGCGATCCCCAGTGCAACCAGAGGGAGCGCGCTGAGAAAGTGAGTCAGATAAACCCTGTTCCTGGTGTTGTTTGAAAGCACGTTCAGCAGGATCTTCAAGGGGATGAGAGGGGAAAGGACCACATACGCGAGTCGTCTCAGCCTCGAGAAGCATCGACCCTGCTGTCGCACGCGCGCGAAGCACCGACCGTGCTCGAACTCATGTTGCACGAACTCCCGAAGGTTGGCAATGCTGTGATGGGAGACGACGATGTCGGGCAAGAATCGTAGGCGCTGGCCAGCGCGACCAAGCCGCCAGTGGAACTCACTATCCGAGCAATAGGTGCCTCCTAGAAAGGGGCCATACGTGTCGAAGACATTCTTCTTGTAAGACATGTTCGCCCCGGCGATGTCATCCAGCCAACGTGGTTCTGTTCCCGGCATCCATCTGCTGAATTCGCAGAAGTAGGCCGCCCAGCCTATCAGCCCGTTAGGCTCTGCGTTGGCGATAGCGCCACCTATGGCCGAGTAGGAGGATTGGTGAGCCTGGATGATCTGGGCCACCCACGTCCGAGGAGCGGTACAATCCGCGTCGGTCAGGGCGATGATATCGGCCTTGGCGACGGACACCCCGATATTCCGAGCATCGCCGCAGAACTTCCTTTTCGGGAAGCGGTACAACCTGACCTTGGGGAATTCTTCTTCGACGAGTTCGGGGGTGGAGTCCGTGGAGCTGTCAACGACGATGATCTCAAAATCCTCTTCCGTCTCTTGACTCAACAGAGATCTGAGACACCCTTGGATGGTCTGTGCGGCGTTGTAAGAGGCGACAACGACCGATAGAGCAGGCCCCTGACGACTGGAGTGACGCCCGTCATTCACGGTGGTGCAGAACTCGCGTCTTCACGGGCGCACACTATTGAAGAAGTGGGCCTCGGCGATGATCTCATCAATGCAGCTCCCGCCCTGGTAGGCATAGCTGCATTGGTTACAGAGGGAGATGCCTTCCCAATCCAAGCGGAATTCACGCCGAAGGCGACGACACTCGGCGCCATGCCAAATGTTTCTAAAGGAATCGCTCCTCAGATCACCGAAGACGTAGCGCTCGTCGCAGTCGTAGGTGCAGGGAGTGACAATGCCGTTCCAGTGGATCGCGGGCATGTTCCAGAGATTCTTACAGGGGTTGTGCTTTCTTCTTAGGGGCGCCCGCCCGCCGTTTGCATACCTGAAGCGCCTGTAGCTGTCGTTCTGCGGAACCAAATCACTGTCGAGGCCGTAGGGGTTCAGCGTCTTGAGGCTGAGCACATCAACTCCCAGAGACCTGGCCAGTTCCTTCAGTTGTGGGACCTCGTGCTCATTGTGCTTCATCACCAAAAAGCGGAGGTTGATCAGAGGCCTTTGGGCGCGGAGCTCCCGTTTTCTCGCTACCACGCTGCGAACGCCTGCGAGGACGGCCTCCAAACTCCCTGTCTCGCGGTAGAGCTGGTAGGTCTCCTGGCTGATCCCGTCCATGGCGATGATCAGCGTGTCCAGACCGGAGCGGATCACCTCGTCTGCCCGGTTACCCTGCGCGAGAAGCTGGGCGTTGGTGCTGCAGATCACCTTGATCCCCCGTTCTCTGGCGTAGGAGATCATCTCGAACAGTGAGGGATTGAGCAGAGGCTCGCCCCAGTCCCACAAGAGGATCAGGAAGGCATAGTCACCCACCTCGTCGATCAGCTTCCTAAACATCTCTAAACTCATACTTCCTGTGGGGCGGCCCATCCCCTTGGTGACGGGACAGATCACACATCGAAGGTTGCAGCGCGCATCCGGTTCAATTTGCAGATGGGTTGGCCAACCCCATGGCCGTTCAGGTCTTGCGTAGACTGATGCCTCGACGAGGATCCAATTCACGATCTTCTTGAGAGGCACGTTCTGGAATCGGAAGGGGATCCGATCACACTCCATGGCGACGCTTCGCGTGACTAGTGCCCTGGCGGCCCTGTAGGCCCCAGTCGTCAGATCACGCAGCATAGCGGAATCTCCAAGAGGTTCGTTTTCCTCTGCATCCACCTAGCCGTTGAAATCATCCGCTTGACCCAGGAGTCTCCTCGCTGCCGCTATCCCCGTGAGCATGGAGTGATCCATGTTGTTGTAGCGATGCGTCCCGCTGCGCCCGATGGTTTGGAGGTTGTCCAGCGTCTCCAGGTAGCGCTGTATGACCTCCAACCGCTCGCGATAGCCGCGATCATAGACGGGGTACGCCTTGGGCTGACGGTAAACGACCCCTCCCACCACGCCTCCAGCTTGAGCCAGCTCTAGATGGAAGAGCTCAGCCGCTGCCAGGTCGATCAATTGTTGGTCGGGCATCGACCAGATCTGATCACCCTCGTCACAGAAATACTCAAGGCCCAGGCTCGTCTTGGATGGGTCGGGGACCATAGCTGCGCTCCAGTTCTTGAAGTTCTGGATCCGCCCGACTTTCAAGTTCGGATCGTGGACGTAGATCCAGTTGTCTGGAAAGAGATCGGCCCGGTCGATTATCAGTCCCACCAACAAGAAGGCTCTGTAACGGAGTCTGCGCGCGGCCTCCAAGACTTCTCCGGGCGGGGGAGGGCTGATGGCTGCGAGCAAATCGTTTAGGGGCATGCTCGAGACGTAGTGCTCTCCGGCGATTTCGACGGTCTTCTGATCGCGTAGCGCCACGACGTTCCGGACGCGGTTCCCTTCGATCTCAATGCGCAGAACCCTGGTCCCAAGCTGAACCTCTGCACCCCGGCTCTCGACGACCTCCCTGAAGCGCTCCCACATCATTCCTGGGCCCAACACCGGATATTGAAACTCGCTGATCAGCGTATCAACGGCTCCAGTGCCAAAGAGGGCATTGGCCAGAGCCGTTCTAATTGACAGGCCGCTGATGCGCTGCGCCGCCCAGTCGGCCTCGATCTCGCTGCACGGGATGCCCCACACCTTCTCGGTATAGGGCCGAAAGAAGCTTTCGAAGAGACGGCGCCCCAGACGGTTGGTCACCCAGCCCTCAAAAGTGTGGTCATCCCGGTGGGGCAGCAATCGCGCTTGGAGATAGCTGAGCACGATCCTGATGCTTTCGAGAACGCCCAGATGGGAGAGAGCGTTGGTCAACTCCAGGGGATAGTTCAGCAAGTGACCATCGTAGGAGATACGCGACAGGCGGGGTACCTTGAGCAAGTCAGGCCCTAGCATCTGTTGCCATAGGCGTAGGACTTCTTGGTCCCGGCTGAAGAACCTGTGACCACCTATATCGAAGCGATAGCCCTGGAAGACTTCCGTTCGGGCTATTCCCCCCACCTTGTCGGTCTGCTCCAGCACAACGGGCCGGACACCGTCACTCGTGAGTGCGTAGGCCGCGGACAGACCTGCCGGCCCCGCGCCGATAATGACTACGGACTGCTTCATAGGCGATGGTCTGGATCCTCCGATCAGCACTCGTGCCCAATTCCACTCGCTGCGATTATAGCCGTGAGCTAGCTTGCGGGCAACTTCTTGCGGGACAGACGCAACCTGAGATTCGAGGATGCTGAGTGTCTGGCACGAGTCCCTCTGGCCGGTGTTGCTTTGCGCCATTCGTGTGTCTGGATGCCAAAGGGACGAGGTCGCAGAGCTGAACTCCTTTGTTCTCGGAGCTCGGCTGCGTTCTTTGCTGACTGCTTGCCTCTTCGATGGTCGGCTTGGAGAGGAGGGTCTGCTGGGCTGCGCCGTGTGTATCCTGCGCAGCGGCGTTCCTGTGGATGAGAGGCGCCCGAGAGACGGGTGCCCGACCCTGGCCACGGGCCAAGGCCCCGGACAGCTGCCCGCCGGAGAGGTGGCCGGGGCTGCGATGCTGGAGCACCTGACAGGACTGGCTGTCTCGGCCAGTCGCGCACTGCAAGTCGAGCGGATCGACGTGACCTTGGCTGGTGAGCGCAGAGCCGTCGAGGGTGGCGCACGTGAGCTCGCAATTCCGGGCGGTCGTAAGGGGGAGTGACCGCCAGGGTATGAGCCACTGCACCTTGTACATCTTGACATAGACCTCCCGAATAGTGGGAGAGAATAGGGCGCTCTGTCCGTTGATTGGAGCATACTACGTGGAACCTGCCGCCGGCTGGGGCACACCTTGGCATCACTTGACATTCGCTCAGAGGTCAGGCATAATCACATTGGCAGCTTAATGGCCCATCGGGGCAGGGCGGATATCTGACCCAGGTGATTGCTGGCGCAGTGGCGGCATCCATGTCTTGCCGAGTTCCTACTCAAACAGCAGCCACGCTGTGTGTTGTCCGGATCGGGCAGGTCCTGCCGGTTGCCTCCGCCTCCAGGTAACTGGAGCCGGGTCATCGGCCATGCCCAGCAGGGGTCCAACGTGGCGCCAGCGCTGGATCGCAAGGTCCTGATGAGCCCGCGGAGCTTGGCTGTCCAGGCGATGCATTGAAAGTGAAATCGACCGGCATGTCCGGCGATGGTAGGCCGGACACACTCATCGAGGAAAGAGGAAGGAAGGACTGACGAGCGTGCCCTCACGAACAGTGGCCAAGGCAATAGCGATCCTCCAGCAGTTCAACGTAGAGGAACCTCAGCTCGGCGTGAGCGAGCTGTCCCGAAGGCTCAACCTCACCAGGAGCACCGTGCACCGCCTTCTGGCCTCGTTGCGACAGGGTGGACTCATCGAGCAGGATCCGTCTACCCACAAGTATCGCCTGGGACGCACAGCGGTTGACCTAGGATACAATGCCATCTACTCGGACCCCTTGCTGGTGACGGCTCTCCCCTACCTGTATTATCTATCGGAGCAGGTGGGGGAAACGGTATATCTTGGAGAGCGGCGCGGCGATGAGGTGGCCACCGTCCTGCATGTCCTGTCGCCCAGCTCGAGGGAGCAGATGCATTGGTATGATCGGCTTCCACTCCATTCTTCCTCGTCGGGCAAGGTCCTGCTGGCTCATAGCGAAGAGAGCGACGTGGCGGCTGTGCTGGAGCAGGGACTCCCTGGCTACACCGAGCATACGGTCACCGACCCCATGGCCCTGCGCGAGGACCTGCTGAGGATCCGCGAGCAGGGGTTTGCTGCCTGCTTCGAAGAGCACAAGCTCGGCGTCAACGCCATTGCCGTGCCCGTCGCGGACGAGAAAGGCACGGTGGTGGCGGCGCTGACCGTCCTTGGTCCAGCGTACACCCTCACTCGCGACAAGGCGTTGGGGTCGCTGGAGAGGATGAAGGCGGTCTCCAGAGAGATCACCATCAAGCTCGCTGCACTGAGCGATTGATCCGCTGGCTGTTATCCCGGCGCAACTCCGGTACATGTCGTAGGTGGCGATGGAGTCTGAGAAGATGCCAGCAATTTCGGTCATCGCGGCCTAGTTCGCTTCGTGTCGTCATCTGACAAGCACACCATTCCTCTAGTGTCTGGCTGTTTGGGCCCCCGGCGGCACATGTCAGAAGCTCACTTGGAGTGGCTGGCAAACGCACTTCGCCACTACAGGCTTCGCCCAGACGGAGGCAGCAGCGCTTTGCTGCACAGCGGTTCCATAATCGCCAACTGGCGGAGGATTCGCCCCTCTCGGGCTAGCCCCTCGAATACGCGCCAGGAAGCGTGCTGTGTCTCAAGAGACTGCCAGGGGATGTTCTGACTTGACAAGTAGGCGAAAGTTCGGTATACTGTCGCACATCCAATCCACTATTGGGAAACAGAAGCGCCGGGCTTGCCAAGAAGTGTGCACCCCCGCTTCTCCATGAGCTAGCACGCCACCGTCCAGGAGTTGGTCGTAGATAGTGTTCGGCCCAAGATCGGAAGCGGCCAAGAGAAGCCCGACGGGCGCTTGCGCCCGCGGCAGTTGGCACACTGCTTTGGAGTGGGTGGGATGGCTGCGCGGGGAGCACTGGATCAGTTGCCGATAGTGGGCTTCCCAGTCTCCGGTACGGCGCTGGGCGGGGGGAACATCTGGAAGCTAGACCAGTCGTGCCTTGGGTCCGCCCTGCGTGGGAGATTGAGTCAGCGGATGCATTCTCGACCCGTACCTAGCGGAGTGTGCGAGTGGGGTTGAACTTCTCCCTTGCCCTCATCCAGCAGTCCCGTGAAACAGAGTGCCCACTGCATGCGGCATCAAGGCTTTGGCATCCCTCCCACGAACCCGGTCACCGCTCCGCTTCTGGTCGTCAGATCATCCCGCGACCGGTTGAAGTCCGCGGCGAGGCATCGCTGTCCTACGAAGGCAGCGGTGGAGGCGAACTTGGTGGGGCGATCCTTGACCGCCGCCATCTCGGCGGATTCAGCCCTTTTGCACCCGTGTGCTAAAACCAAGCAGACAAGAACGGAACGTGATCGCGACGGAGCCCAAACACGTCAGCTGCGAGTCTCACGTAAGTCCCAGGGGGTTCAAGTGGAAGAAGTCAAGAAGGTAAGAACGGTTTGCCGAAGCTGTCATGGCGGATGCGGTGTTTTCGCCCACGTGAAGGACGGCAAGGTGGTGAAGGTGGAAGGCGATCCCGACTCACCCATAAGCCATGGCACCATGTGCACAAAGGGGCTGTCTATCACGCAGCTGGCCTATCATCCCGACAGGGTCCTCTATCCGATGAAGAGAGCCGACACGGGCTGGGAGAGGATTTCCTGGGATGAGGCCCTGGACACCTGCGCTGATAGATTCAACCAGGTGATCGAAGAGTATGGTCCCGAGGCCATTGTCGTCGGCCAGGGGACTGGCCGGGACTACGAGAGCCATTTCTCTCGGTTCGGCAACCTGCTGGGTACCCCGAACATCCTCACGGCGGGGCACATGTGCTATCTCTCGCGGATAGGCGCCTCTTTGATTACCTGCGGGAGTCTGCCTGCGTGCGACTACGAGAACAATCCCAAATGTATAGTTGTGTGGGGCTGCAATCCTCTGTGGACCAACCCGGACGAGTACAAGGGAGTGAAGTTCTGGCAGGCCTACAAACAGGGAGCCAAGATGATCTGCATCGATCCGCGGAGATCGCTCTATGCCGAGAAGGCCGACGTTTGGCTCCAGATCCGGCCAGGCACCGATGCGGCCATGGTCTTGGGCTTCTTCAACGTGATCATTGAAGAAGAGCTGTATGACAAAGAGTTTGTCGAGCAGTACATCCACGGTTGGGAACCCTTCGTGGAGAGGGTGAGGAAGGACTACCCCCTCAACCTTGTGGAGGAGATCACCTGGGTTGACCAGGACCTGATCAGGAAGGCGGCCAGGTTATACGCCACCACCAAGCCGGCCGGCATCCACTGGGGCGTGACCACCGAGCAGAACCTCAACGCCACGGACTACACCCGGTCCGCCATCGGCCTGATGGCCGCCACGGGGAACCTTGATCGACCTGGCGGGAATGTCCTGCACGTACCGCCCGCGGTCAGAAAGGTCTCTGAGTTCTCCGCCCACAGGGAGTTGTCACCCGAGCAGAGAGACAAGCGCCTGGGCGGGGAGCAATACAAGCTCGCTGCTAGAATGACCATCTGCACCCCCAAGCCTGTGTGGGATGCCATTCTGACAGGCAAGCCCTATCCGGTGAAGGCGGGATACCTTGTGGGGACCAACCCGGTGATTACGAGAGCAAATGCCCGGGAGGTCTACAAAGCCCTGGGCAGCCTTGACTTCCTGGCCGTGTCCGATTTCTTCCTGACGCCGACCGCCGAACTGGCCCACATCTTCCTGCCTGCCGGCACCTGGCTGGAGCAGAATCACGTGGCGGACAACTGGAAGTTTCACGGATACGTGCTGGCCAGACAGAAGGTTGTGGAGATCGGCGAGTGTTGGCAGGACCATAAGATCTTCATGGAACTGGGTAAGAGAATGGGCCAGCAGTGGTGGGACACCGTGGAGGACGCCCTCGATTGGCTGCTGGAGCCCACCGGCTTGACCTGGGAGGAGTTCAAGAAGGTAGGCTATCTCCACGGAGAACAGAAATACTACAAATACCGGGAAGAGGGCTTCAAGACCCCCACGAGCAAAGTGGAACTGTATTCCACCATATTGGAGAAATGGGGTCGGGATCCCCTCCCCAAGTATACGGAGATAGCGGAAAGCCCCCTCTCCACGCCCGAGCTGGCCAAGAAGTACCCCTACGTCCTTAACTCGGGACTCCGGAACGCGACTTTCTTCCACTCAGCGAACCGGCAGATCCCCTGGCTCAGGGAGATCAGGCCCGACCCGCTTATGGAACTCCATCCTCAGACCGCCGATAAACACGGCATCAAGGAGGGAGACTGGGTTTGGATTGAGTCGCCGCGGGGTCGCATCAAACAACGGGCGAAGCTGAACGACGGGATTGATCCCAGAGTGATCGCGGCCGAGCATGGCTGGTGGTACCCGGAAATCAAAAGCCCGGGTCATGGCTGGGACATATCCAACATCAATATCCTGACGGATAACTCTCCAGAGTCCACGGATCCGGTGATGGGCTCGACCAGCCTCAGGGTCCTGCTGTGCAACATATCGCGCTGCGAAGATGAACAAGAGGAGTGACATGAGCAAAGTAACGCTGATGTTTGATGAGAAGAGTTGTAGCGGTTGCCATGCCTGTGAAGTGGCCTGCAAACAGGAACACGGGCTGGGTGTTGGCCCGAGGGTAGTGAGGGTTATCGAGAGGGCACCTTTCTTCAAGCCCTTGTATTGCCACCATTGTGATGATGCCCCCTGTGCCGTAGCCTGTTGGGAGGATGCCATCACCATCGATGCGGATACCGGTGTTGTTCTCCATCACCCTGAAATGTGCAATGGCTGCAACGCGGTGCAGGGCCAAACCGGAGCCGAGAAGCAGGATACCTCTCCCTGCATGGTGGAGTGCCCGGCCCACAACAATGTGCAGGGATACGTGAGCCTTGCTTCCAAGGGGAAATTCCGGGAAGCAATACAGGTGATCAAGCAAACAAGCCCCTTCCCATCTGTCTGCGGGAGGGCTTGCCCTCATCCCTGCGAGGCGGGCTGTAATCGGGAGCAAATTGACGCCCCCGTGGCCATCCGTGCCATCGAGAGGTTCGTGGCAGACTATGACCGCAACAGCAAGAACCCCTATGTCCCTGTGATCAAAGAGGCCAGAGATGAGAAAGTCGCCATCATCGGGTCAGGTCCTGCCGGTCTGACAGCGGCCTACTTCTTGGCCAAAGAGGGATACAAGATCACTGTGTTCGAGAAACTGCCAGTTGCCGGAGGGATGATGGCCGTGGGAATTCCGGACTATCGCCTTCCCAAGAATGTCCTGTCCGCTGAGATCATGCTGATTCAGGGCATGGGGGTGGAAATCCAGACGGGGGTGACTTTCGGAAACAATATTACCCTCGAGAGTCTGAAACGGGATGGGTACCGGGCCGTTTTCTTGGCCACTGGCCTCCACCAGAACGGTCGTTTGAACATCGACAG
>Ga0299912_10005142_pt1 | contig 10739 bp, 7 predicted proteins | sample RVTome_2_FD_207667 | JGI IMG/M metagenome (GOLD analysis project Ga0299912, IMG submission 207667) | Soil microbial communities from uranium-contaminated site in the Upper Colorado River Basin, Wyoming, United States - RVT95D214 (version 2) ... | reverse complement strand
CATTCCTTTGCATCCGATGATTGGGAATACAAGGGTGTAAACGTATCAGAGTATAACCCAGAGGTGAAACATTATGCCTGGGAGACAGCGAGACCTCCCTATGGACCTTGGGACATGATTATGCTGAACCGTTTTATCAAGGAACCCCATAACAAAAACAACATTCCATACAGACTTCCTAGAGACAGGAGGAAGGTCCTTTTCTTCCTCCCCGGCACCTGGGATCGCGGCTCTACTACCATCCAGGACCCAAGCATCTCATTGCCCTGGTTCTTTGCAGAAAACGATTATGATGTTTATACCATATCGTTCCGTACTGAATATATCCCCAACTTCGCTCCAGACCAGTTTGCCAAATTCGGTTTAGCGAATGAGTTGAAGGCAACAGGCGGCTGGACCTATGGAGTATTCAGGGAGGATATCAAAGCCTGTGTGGAAAAGGCCAAAAAAATCTCTCGGGTGCGTAAGCTATTCATGGCAGGTAAGAGCAGAGGCGGCACCCAAATGTGGATATACGTTGCAAAGTACGCGGATGATCTCAAGGCATTGGTAAGCTTAGACGGCGGCGGCCCGTACATTAATGTCAATCCATCTGCGCAGATGACCAAAGCAGCCTTTGACGCATCCGTGGCCGCATTGGGTACTTCGTCGGGATTACCCTATCTTTCGGAGGTCGACAACTATGATTTGCACCAATTCTCCGGAGCGGTCCCGTTTGCCACGACCGGAGTTGGTGCGCCCCTCCCCGACATTAATACACTGAAGCCGCCGATTCCAAGTTTTGCCCCGGCGGATAAAAACCGAATGACATATGTTTCGGATCTAACAGCCTACAAGGCCTACTTCCTATGGGGGGCCGGCCTTGTTTGCAACTATTATACTCCGTATCCCGGCGGTAACGGCGAAACGTACATAGATCAGAAGGTGTTGATCCAAGTTGAAGCCTTGCTGACGCGGTATTGGCCGAATATCCAAACCTTGGAAGGTAACTTCATGGCCAATTACCTGGTCAATCCCTACTTAGACTACTCCAATCCGAATATTAATCTTCCGGTTATTTTCTTTGCGAGTGAATTAAGCTGCGCGAAGGGAAGTTGTCTGAGCCTCCCTTCAACCTATCAGGCTCGGACTCAGAGTAATGATATTACAATCATATATCTGCCAGGATATGGCCACTTAGATGTATACTCCGGCTCTCACTCGCTGCAAGATGTAAAAGAACCGACACTTGAATGGATGAATGATAGACTATGATAGACAGCCATTCATAAAAAACAGGACCATAGAACATAGGCAGGGTCAGCAATGGCCCTGCCTTTTTTAATTTTATACGCTCACATATTGTGGAGGCCTTTTGTAAGTATCTCCGCTTGATGAAATGAGAAAACATCCCGTATGTTGTAGTCTCTTATGCCTTGACATACAGGTTCTTTTTTCTTATATTCAACCCAATCAAAAGCAAGTGCTTATCATTCAATAAACCTTCCCAATGAGAATTATAAAAATCCAACCATCCACAGGAGGTAGCAAAGAATGGAACTCTCTTTAAAGAACAAGGTGGTACTCATCACCGGAGCCAGTCGGGGAATTGGCCAAACAACAGCTATAGGATTGGCCCAGGCCGGTGCTGACATTGCTTTGGCGAGTCGGAATCTTCCTGACCTGGAGAAAGTAGCCGAAGAGATCAGTAAAATAGGAAGAAAGGCCCTGCCAATAGCAGCCCACATAGGCAAGACGGAGGAAATCAAGAATCTCGTTAAGAAAGTGGTAGATGAATTTGGAAAGATCGATATCTTGGTGAACAATGCCGCCACGAATCCCACGATGGCTTCTGCTATAGACGTTGACGAGCGTGCCTGGGATTCTATTATGAATCTGAATCTTAAGGGGCTATTCTTCTTGAGTCAGGCGGTGGCCAAGGTCATGAAGGAAAAAGGCGGAGGCAAAATTATCAATGTCTCCTCCGTCGCTGGAATTACCCCGGACATATTACCCATTTACTCCATCAGCAAAGCTGCTGTGAATATGGCCACAAAGGTGATGGCCCAGCAATGGGCTCCATTCCATATCCGGGTAAACGCCATCGCTCCAGGCTTAACCAAAACTCGCTTCAGCGAAGCACTTTGGAAAAACCCGGATATCCTGAATATGGCGATGAGTCGAACTCCAATGAGGCGGCCAGCTGATCCTGAGGAGATGGTAGGAGCCATTATTTTTCTGGCTTCCGATGCCTCCAGTTATGTAACAGGTCAGATTATTGCTATAGACGGGGGAACTACGATCTAGTGCCCCCCTTCCCTCTCCCCTCTGAGACCGTGTCACAATTCACCGTTCGCTCTTCGACACGCTCAGGACGAACGGCTAAGTAATCGTTTTTTAATGTGCCGTGGTCCATTCGTGGTGAGCCCTTCGACTCACCGTTTGCTCTGAGGCTCCCGAAGGGATGAACGGTTCGCTCAGGACTGGCTCTGTCGAACCATGAACGGACTTACGACACAATCTCTTTGGGGAAAAGGCTTCGGCGTTAGGTTTTGGCGTGAGCTCACGCGGATTCGGTAGAATGCTCAGCCGAACGGAAAGTGCAAACGTCGGCAATGAATGCCAACGCTACATAACTCCCCCATTTAAGCGAGGGACTACTTGAACGGCTCAAAGGTAGAAGAGGTGTTAGGGACCAGGCACTGGAAATTTTTAAAAATAAAGAGGAGAACGATGAAAAAATTGATTTATAGTTTAGTAGCAACGGTCTGGTTATTTTCGCTAATGTTTGTCACCATTTCCTATGCCCTCGATGAAAAAATTGATTGGATTTATAAGGGGGTAAGCATGTCAGACCGTGACCCAGATCTGAAACATTATGTATGGGAAACGGTCAGGCCTCCTCATGGACCCTGGGACAAGATCCGGCTGCACCGTTATGTCAACGAACCCCAAAACAAGGATGCTGTCCCGAACAAACCGAGTGTAGATCCGCGGAAGGTTCTTTTCCACCTCCCGGGCACATGGGATGTGGGTATCCCCGTGAATTCAAACCCGGCTGTATCCCATTTCTGGTTTTTTGCAGAAAACGGCTATGATGTATATGCCATAGATTATCGAACCTCGTTTGTCCCCAAGATCAACTATGCCCAGTTTCAAGAATTAGGTTACGGCGATGCGCTGAAGGCAACGGTCGAATGGACCTATGCCTTATTTCGAGAGGATATTAAAGCCGGTGTGGAACTGGCCAAAAAAATTTCCGGAGCAAAAAAGGTTTTCATGTCAGGGCACAGCAGGGGCGGCAGTCAAACATATTTTTATGCTGCCAAGTACTATAAAGAGGATCTCAATGCATTGATTCCCTGGGATGGCGGTGGAATTTGGCTTCCCTTGGATGTTCCTTCCAAACAAATGACCGAAGCCCAGTGGCGGAAGATGGTCACCGACTTTAAAAACGGATTGCTCTCTCCTCCCCCCGACAACCTGTTTTTGACTGAAAATGGTGGGCGGGAGAGAAGCCTATATGCAGAGGTAGTTCCATATTCACTCAAGACAGTTGGGTTTAAGACACTGGAAGATGACATGAAAGATATCCAATCGCGTTATCCTCCTGGTACTTTTCCGGATCCTCCCGCGGGTTCAATCAAAACGATATCGGACTTAGTTGCCTGGACGATGCATTATACGTGGGGTCCGGCGAGGTACACCAATTTTTATGAGGGTTATATAGATCGCGATGTAGCAGTCAAATATGAAGCCCATAACGACAGATATTGGCCTACCATCCAGAATATGGAAACCATAGCCATGTTGGGATATTCCGATTGCCCCTTCTTGGATTATGATAATACTCGAGCGATTACTCTCCCGGTTCTATTCTTTGGCACCGAGTTTGCCTGCCCAAGGGGAAGTTGTTTGGACGGCAAGGGTCAGCCTTATAAGGTTGCGAGTACCGATGTCACAATCGTATATCTGGAAGGCCAAGGCCATATAGATATGCTCGTCGGCACTCGCTCGCTTGAAACAGTAAAGAAGCCGATGCTGAAATGGATGAATGACCGACTCAAATAGCCGTTCATAGAAAATGGACACATGGAGCCACACGGGCGAAGCCCGTGGTACCTCCATTGAAATACCCTCCTACGCCCCTGGGCGCTAAAGCACTTCGGTGCGCAGCTACCGAGGCTCTCGCCTGCCAAAGAACTTGTTCGGCGAGCAGGTCGGAGGGTTATCCGCCTGTGGCGAAATCCGTCGAAGCAACGGATTTCAACCCACAGCAGTTAAGGCACGGTTTACGCATTCATCCATGGGCAAAGCCCGTGGTCTTCTGCGTAGGCGGATAAAAAAAGGAAGGATCACAATGGCCCTGCTTTTTTCCACTCTTCCGAAACCTAAAAACTCCCCTAAAAATTGACACTGGTGGTCTGTTTATTTTATATTTGCAGCATTTGATTATTGGAAATTCGGAAGAAAAATATTACTTTGGGAGGTGTTCTATCATGAAAGATGTCGTCATTGTTTCTGCATGTCGTACTGCTGTTGGCGCATTTGGGGGTGCCCTCAGGGACCTCCATGCCGCTAACATAGGCAGCCTGGTGATGAAAGAAGCTATCAAACGAGCAGGAATTAATCCATCTCTTATTGATGACGTTCGTTTCGGTTGCTGTAATGAGCCCGCAGATGCGACCAACGTAGCCCGTGTGGCTGCTCTCATGGCAGGCATTTCAGACAGTATCACTGCGACCACTATCAACCGTGTCTGTATTTCAGGTATGGAGGCAGTGGTCTCCGGGATGGCCATGATCCAGGCCAATATGGCTGATGTGATTTTGGCTGGAGGCGTGGAACACATGTCTGGCGTTTCTTATTCAGTGCCGAATGCCCGGTGGGGATGCCGCCTCCAGGATCAGGTTTTTGTAGACAATTTGATCCGGGGCCTCTATTGCGGTTCCCACCTATTGCCCGGTCCGGAAAAAGGACCTCTAAAAGAGGGAATGCCCTTGGAGCTATACAAAGGCCAACCTTACATCATGGGCCTCACTGCCGAATTTGTAGCTCAAATGGTGGGGATCAGTCGGCAAGAGATGGACGAGGTGGCCCTGCGCAGCCACAATAATTCCGAAAGGGCCACTCTCGAGGGCGATTTCAAGGACGAGATTGTTCCTGTTGAAATTCCACAGAAGAAGGGAAAGCCGCCCATTATTTTTGACAAAGACGAGCACTTCCGGCCCAAGCTCACCATGGAAGATCTGGCCAAGTTGCCTCCGGCCTTCATTCCCGACATCGGCAAAGTGACAGCGGGAAACTCATCGGGGATTAATGATGGAGCCAGCGCAATGCTGATCATGTCAGCCGATAAGGCCAAGGAGTTAGGATTGAAACCTCTGGCACGGATCAAGGCCATTGGCCGTGGCGGGTGCCATCCCTCCGTGATGGGCCTGAGCCCGGTCCCGGCGGTAAAGCACTTGATGGCCAGATCGGGTCTGAAGCTCAGTGATTTTGAGTTGATCGAACTCAACGAGGCCTTTGCAGCTCAGTATATCGGGGTCGAGAGAGAACTGGGAATAAATCGGCAGATCACCAATGTGAATGGCAGCGGGGTTGGCTTAGGGCATCCGGTGGGATCAACCGGATGCCGCATTATGGTGACCCTGCTTTATGCCATGAAAAAGCGAGGAAAGACTTTGGGGCTGGCCACTCTGTGCGGCGGAGGCGGTGTTTCCATGGCCACTGTCCTGGAGATGATATAGTAAAAGTGTATTTATATTTTGGATGCTACAAATTGTCTAAAGATTACCACCTAAATTGAGCGATTTTTCATTTCTTATTGTTGAAAATCATAGCGTAGGGGTTCGATTTATCGAACCCGAAAGGTGAAAATGATCAATTGTGTAAGGGCTTGATAAATCAAGCCCCTACAATGAAATTTGAAAATAAATCGCTCAATTTAGGTACCATTCATTAGTGGAGAATGACTTACTTCGGTAGCATCATTCTTTCGAGTATGCTTCAGTGCTTGAAGGATGTGCAGTGCCGGTCTTAGTCCTGGATGCCGGCTATTTTCTTGACCATCTTCTTTCGTTCTTCGATATCATATTGTGTCGTGATAGCGATGTTCTCCATGACGGGTGAGCCGCCACCATGGTAGCCGCCAACCATCAAGATACCGCCCGTGGCAGAGCAGAGCATGTCACCGATGTGCATCCATAATTTGATGGCATTTTCGACCTTGATATTCGGGTTGCGCATAGTGTATTTCTCAAGAAGCGCTTTGGTCTCAGGGTTTAAGAAATCACCTTCGTGTGGAAAAGTAGCGGGAATGCCGCCTGCAATATCGCAGAGGATCTCTGACTCCTTGAAAACGGCCTCGCCGGTCAAACAGCGACCGACGTTGCAGTAGATCGAATTGGGTATGTAGCTGCCAGGACCATAGGGAACGAAACCAACGCCCGGCATATAGACCTCAGGCTTTCCCATCTCGGATGCTGTGAAACCCGCTGCATATCCAAGTTCTGATACACGAATGATCTCTGCGTACTTGTCTCTCACGTGTCCAGTTTTGTGGATGCCGTTATATTCAGCGGCCAGAGCCACGGTGCCAAGCATAAGGTCTCCAATGGCCGGCTTGCATCCGGAGTAGCTATGGCGATGGAATAGCGCAAACAGAAGCGCTCCAACCGCCCCATGGGTGGTTTCGCCACAGAGAAACACTCTTTCCCAGGGGATGAAGCACTTATCAAAGATGGTATATGAATCTGTTAATCCCTGCATAAAGCCCTTCTTGTAAACCTTGCGGCTTCTCAAGTTGTGTATGGTTACCACCTGCTTCACACCCTCCCAATCGGCAGGGACGGCAAAAGCCACTGCCCAGTCCTTTTCACCGGGAAGAAGGGCGCGCGTGGGGACAACAATAATCTCATCAGCAATGGATGCCTCTGAGATGTGAACCTTGCAACCACTCACCACGATACCGTCGCTTTTTCTCTCAAGGACTCTTAAATACAGGTCAGGATCTTCTTGCTCACTGGGTCTCTTCATCCTGTCGCCTTTCACATCCGTTTGGGCGCAGCACCCTACCAGGTCTTCCTTCTGAAACCGCTCGAGCCATTTCAGAAAATTTTTATGATACTCGGTAGCGCCTTTGTTCTGCTTATCAGCCTCGTAAGAAATAGCATTGCATGCATTGGTTCCGTCTATTCCCATACAGCGCTGGATGCAGCCGCCAACCACCCGACATAGGGCACGGGTCATGTCCTGTTTTTTATGCAGGTCTTCCTTATTCTGGTGAATATGAGTGAAACGGTTGATGGTCTCACCAGTGATGTGGCTTTTAGCCAGCATGAGATCTTTATACTTTGGATCCTCGGCCAGATCAAAAGTCGTTCCCATGGTGTTGATGCAATCCATCTGCAGTTCATCCGTGCGGTCGATCAATTGACCGTCATAGTAAACATTGCGGCGCTTTTTGCTCAGTCCATCAATAAACTGCTGTTTGGTTCTCATAGTTCCTCCTCATTGGGTATTAATTCATAAAAAATTGTCTTTTTTCTCAGAGAAGTTCATTCTTCATCATGAGCCTTGTCAATAGATCATTTTTTATAAAATATATCTGATATTATCTGATTTTTCAAGGAGGCATTGGAGGTAGTGTCTTTTGCTTGACAAATAACTCCGTTTTCCATATATTCAACCCAACTAATCATTAACGAGGGGTAAACATGAATGTTAGGGAAATGTTCGACTTGAGCAATAAAGTTGCGATCGTAACAGGCGGAGGAAGAGGGATTGGCTTAAAGATGGCAGAAGGTTTAGCCGAGGCTGGAGCGAATATCGTACTCTGCTCACGGAAGGTGGAAAACTGCCAGAAGGCAGCACTGGACCTGGCAAAACTGGGAGTAAAGACTTTAGCTTTGGCTTGCGATGTGAAATCCCCTGCAACTATCCAGAGTGTAGTGGACAAGGTTTTGGAGGAATTCGGACGATTGGACATTTTAGTCAACAACTCTGGTGTCACCTGGGGAGCTTCCCCGGAAAATCATTCTCTGGAAGGTTGGGAAAAAGTAATGACAACTAATATCACCGGTGCTTTCCTCTTCTCCCAGATTGCCGGGCGGAAAATGATCCAGCAGAAAAGCGGAAATATTATCAATATTGCCTCGATCATGGGAGTCATCGGCATGGAATCCGATGTGGCGGATGCCATTGCTTACAGCACCAGCAAAGGGGCATTGATTACCTTTACCAAAGACCTTGCGGTAAAATGGGCCAAATACAATATCCGCGTCAATGCGATTGCTCCAGGCTGGTATCCCACGGACATGAGCCGTTGGGCTCTAGAGGACCACGGGAAGAAAATTCTCAGTTCTGTACCCATGGGCAGATTCGGTGAGCCAGAGGAGCTGAAAGGAGCCGTGGTTTACTTAGCCTCAGAAGCTTCCAGGTATGTTACGGGTATCATTCTTCCCGTGGATGGGGGACAGCTGGCTATTTAATCCAGCGTAATGCCTCACTGAAGCGTGTGTCGAAACCACTTGGTCTGACCCACCCACAGACGGAGCTTCCAAAAACTTTAGAAAGCGGTTTTATGGAAATTCTTATAGGTCATGTGCCGTCTCGCAGAATCGTCTTTCCAAAGTCGTCATCGGATGGGTTGGTGCATGGTTAGGTTCCCCGGTATTTGGTTATTGGTGGGAAGGCTTAAATTATAAGGAAGTCTATATTGTCCCTGCAATTCTGGGTTCTTTATTACTGCTGATCTTTGCAGTGGACTTTATTAAGAGTTGTGCAACCATTTATAAGGGTAAAGGATAATGACTTATTATTTGCAGGTCCCTCAATTTAAAATCTCTGAAAAAATAATAATGGTGTTGTGCCATCTATCACCTAGCGTAGAATATGGGTATCTGAATAAAAGATGGATTTAATCCAATGCTGTTCATTTGAGCCGTTCGTGCTGAGCTTGTCGAAGTATGAACGGCTTAATGACGCACCCTTCGACAGGCTCAGGGCGAACGGTGAGTCGACAGGCTCAGGGTGAACGGTGATAGCCTAACTGAACAACATTAGATATAAATCCCATTCTCTATTACTCTATTAAGGGGAATCGATCTTATACACTTAATCGATAGGAGGGGGAATGCACAAAGAGGTTCTGCCACAGAGGAGTAATATGATAGAAAATCAGGAACGTTGTTTAAAGTGCGGGACGGAACGAGGATTACAAGGTGTGGCTGTAACTATTGGAAGGAAAACGTTTCATCTCTTTTATCTTTGTACTAAATGTGCAGATATCAATATTGAAGAATTGCTAAGGATCATTGGATGGTATCAAGAAAAGAGGGCAACATGATTCGAGCCCGAGCTTGTGGGACCTATCAGTCAGAAAAAAAGTTCTAACCGTTCGGGATGTTTTATGAATCCACCAACGAGGAGATGATGAGGAGAATAATAGAGCTTTATTCGAAGTGCTCCTTTAGTTGGGAAAAAATAAAGGAAATGAAGAATGATAAAATTGAATTTTGGGCAGCGGATGGCCTTAACCTGTTGCGAATAGTTGATATTGATGAAAAGCGGAGAAGTTTGTATATGATGAATCAAACGGGGAAAATGACCTGGCCCTTGAATTATAATAAGTTAGAGGAAGTGCACAACAAAATCCACAATGGAGAATTAGCACTTCTTCCCTATGACATTGATAAATTGGTTCCAACGTGGGGAACCTATATCACAGGCCTATTGAAATATCTTGGCTGCGACAGGGTTTAACCTTAACTGGGTTGATTCATTGTGACCTACAGTCCCGATTTCTTGATGTTTCCAATGTGTTTTCAAAAGAAAACGCTTGACGAGATAATCAATATACGATAATTAAATCATATATGGAATCGGCTGGAAAAGAAATTGAAATCATTATGCGAAAGAAAGGGGTCTCACGTTACCGAATCTCAAAGGACCTCGGAGTAGCCCAGGAAAGCCTTTTACGGTCATTAAAAGAAGATGCCAATCCGAGGTGGAAAACAGTCAAGAAAGTTTTAGACTACCTGGGGTATGAAATCCGGTTTGTGAAGCAAAGAAGAAGGGGCAGGTGAAAAATGTGCACCCGTACGATTAAAGAGGTAGATGCCCTGCAAAAGGAGATAAACAAATTTAGACCCCTTTCCCGCAACGCACTGAATCAGTTGAAAGAATATTACCGAATTGGACTAACTTATTCCAGTAATGCCCTTGAAGGGAACTCTTTGACAGAGACAGAAACTAAAATAGTTTTGGAAGAGGGGATAACCATCGGGGGAAGACCTCTAAAGGATCATTTCGAAGCCATGGGGCACAGTGAAGCCTATGATCATCTCTACAAGCTCTCCAAAAAAAAAGCAATCACGGAAGAGAATATATTGGATCTACACAAGCTTTTCTATTACAGGATTGATAAACAAAATGCAGGGGTATATCGAAAGATTCCTGTAATCATTACTGGAGCAGATGTCAAGTTCCCCCCGCCAAGCAAAATAAAACCTCTCATGTATGAATTTACGAGAGAAATCCCGCTGCTAAGGAAAAAACATCACCCCGTGGACTATTCCGCCTTAATTCATCTTAGATTTGTTCATATTCATCCTTTCATTGATGGTAACGGAAGGGCGGCCAGACTTTTGATGAATTTAGCTTTGTTACAAACGGGATATGTAATAACCATTATTCCCCCCATCTTGAGACGTGAATATTTAGATAGTCTAAAGGCTAGCAACCGGGGAGACAACAAA
>Ga0299912_10005141_pt1 | contig 10740 bp, 8 predicted proteins | sample RVTome_2_FD_207667 | JGI IMG/M metagenome (GOLD analysis project Ga0299912, IMG submission 207667) | Soil microbial communities from uranium-contaminated site in the Upper Colorado River Basin, Wyoming, United States - RVT95D214 (version 2) ... | reverse complement strand
CAGATCCGTGCCTGAGTGCAAGCCACAACTTAGGGTGGGTGTAGACCTGCGTTGACTGCATTATAACAGATCCGTGCCTGAGTGCAAGCCACAACGTGAAACTTGTTTATTAAACTTAAAACCCAATTATAACAGATCCGTGCCTGAGTGCAAGCCACAACTTTGGCGCTGTTGGACCGACCGGCCCTACCATTATAACAGATCCGTGCCTGAGTGCAAGCCACAACCAGAAACTATAAACTATTAAAAGTTTAATAAATTATAACAGATCCGTGCCTGAGTGCAAGCCACAACTCGCATAAAGAAGTCCAGTAATTGAGCTGGATTATAACAGATCCGTGCCTGAGTGCAAGCCACAACACAGATATTGTCCTCCGTCTGTAGATAAAATTATAACAGATCCGTGCCTGAGTGCAAGCCACAACTCATCAGTGGCAAGACAATACATACGCCATATTATAACAGATCCGTGCCTGAGTGCAAGCCACAACTGGGCTGTAACTGTTATATTCGCAAGCCAATTATAACAGATCCGTGCCTGAGTGCAAGCCACAACTCGTTGTAAAGTGGGTTTTTGTAAGGTAGTATTATAACAGATCCGTGCCTGAGTGCAAGCCACAACGTTGACGTAAGCGACCATATCTCTGAATGGATTATAACAGATCCGTGCCTGAGTGCAAGCCACAACTTGGAGTCATATCTACCGTCAAGACAGCAGAATTATAACAGATCCGTGCCTGAGTGCAAGCCACAACTGATTATCACAGACACATTGTAACCGTATGATTATAACAGATCCGTGCCTGAGTGCAAGCCACAACATAAAGAAACAGTTGCCCATTCCCGCCATTATTATAACAGATCCGTGCCTGAGTGCAAGCCACAACATTATCGACTATTTGAACTGAAAAGTCAAATTGACCAGATGGTTTATAAACTTTACGGCCTGACGGCGGACGACCCGTCTTCGCTACGCTTCGCCGCGGCAAGAATCGCCATTATTGAAGGGAGGAAATAGGGAATTGGTGGGCAAAGTAACCCGCCGGATAAACCCTTCGACCGCGCTCAGGACAGGCCGGTGGGCTTTTGGATTGTGATATTGATTAAATATAACCCCCAAATAAACCCTTCGACCCCCTCGACACTGCTCGGAATGACCCCGCACCAATTGATACGGTTTTTGTGCCGAATATAGTCTATGTGTGCCCCATTATTCTGATGTATGACAATTGGTGCGGGGCAGGCAACCCGGCGTGAAACGGCGGACGACCCGCCTTCGTCTAAATGAACTACGTCGGGCAAGAATCGCCATCGTTGAAGGGAGGAAATAGGGAATTGGTGGGCTAAGTATAAGATTGCCACGGCCTGCAAAGCAGGCCTCGCAATGACCCTCTTACACGGGCACCCCGCCAAACAAACCCGCCAAACAAACGGCGGGTAAATGGCGGGTAAAGCCCGCCAAACAAAGCGGCGGGCAAGCTTAACTGATTGAACCGAAAAGCCCCCTAAGGGGGGCTTTTTTGTTGCATAAAAGCAGGGAAATGGATATGATGGCTGCGAAGTAATACTTTTCATTGCCACTTTAGATTTATAGAAAAGCTAACAAAAAGATGATTGATGTAACTTTGATTACAGGCGATGGGGTTGGACCTGAAATAGCAGAGGCAGCACGCAGATGCGTTGACGCCACCGGCGCAGGTATAAAATGGAAAATAGCTGAAGCAGGCACAGAGGTAATGGAACGCACAGGGACGCCGCTGCCGGATGCGACGGTCGAATCAATTAAGAAAACCGGCGTGGCGTTAAAAGCACCAATAACTACTCCGGTCGGAACCGGCTATAGAAGTATAAATGTGCACCTTCGCCAGACGCTTGATTTGTATGCTTGCCTTCGGCCTTGCAAAAGCTATAAGGGCGTGCGAAGCAGATACAGCGATATCGACCTTGTGGTCGTGCGCGAAAATACAGAGGACCTATACGCGGGCATCGAATTTCAAAAAGGAAAAGACGACACATCTGAACTTATCGACTGGCTGAATAAACACAGCGCACGAAAAATAAGCAAAGATTCCGGCGTAAGCATAAAGCCGATTTCGGTCAGGGCGACGGAGCGGATAGTAAGATTTGCATTTGAATATGCCCGAAAAATGGGACGCAAAAAAGTAACGAGCGTTCATAAGGCCAATATTATGAAATTCTCAGACGGGTTATGGCTTGAGGTGAGCAGGGAGGTCGCAAAGAAATACAGCGACATCGAATTCGAGGACCGCATCGTTGACAATATGTGTATGCAGCTGATTCAAAAGCCGGAGCTTTACGATGTAATAGTGCTGCCGAATCTTTACGGCGATATTATAAGCGATTTGTGCGCGGGTCTGGTAGGCGGATTGGGCGTTGCGCCTGGTGCAAATATCGGCGACAAAGCCGCCATATTCGAGGCGACGCACGGCAGCGCACCAAAATACAAAGGCCAAAATAAGGTCAACCCGACTGCATTGATACTCAGCGGCGTGTTAATGCTCAGACACATAGGCAAAACGGCGGAGGCAGATAAATTAGAGTCGGCTGTCGCTGCGGTAATAGCCGAGGGCAAAAACGTGACATACGATATGAAACCGCACCGCGACGACCCAACTGCAGTGGGCACAAGCGAGATGGCTGACGCCATTATCGAGAAAATCAAAGGTTAAAAAGTAAATAGCAAAATTAAAAATCAAAATGCTATGTAGAAAACATCAAGCCAGCGATGGTCATTGTGAGCGAAGCGAAGCAATCTCAAGGGTAAAGATGGCTTTCTTACTTTATGGGCAAGAGATTGCCACGGCCTTTCATGCCTCGCAATGACCTTGGATACAAGGTTTCTACAGAGCAATATCAAAATGCAAAATTTATCTTGCAACTTTGGCATTGGATTTTTTGCGGGGGCTTTGTACTTGGAACAGGAAGATTATCGTAAATTGATTTCGGGTCAGAGCAGGGGGATTGGGGCGATGCTACTGCGATTTTTGCTGTATATCGCTTCGATATTCTACCAGCTTGTAGTTTGCCTGCGCAATTTCCTGTACTCGAGCGGCTGGCTGAAAATTCATCACGCGAATGCAATAGTCATTAGCGTTGGTAATATCACAGTCGGCGGGACGGGGAAAACTCCGCTTGTCATCTGGATGTGCAAATTCTTACAACAAAAAAACATTCCGGTTGCCATCCTCACCAGAGGATATAAAACACAAGCGAAAGGACGAGGGACGAAGGACGAGGGACGAGAGACGAGAATTGATGAGCCGGGGATTCTTACTGAAAGCTGTCCGCAGGCCAAAATAATTGTAAATCCAGACCGAGTTGCCGGGGCAAATGAAGCGGTCAATAAATTCGGAATAAAGGTCTTGATTATGGATGATGGATTTCAGCACCGGCGATTAGGCAGAGACCTCGACATCGTGACAATCGATGGGACACGGCCTTTCGGCTACGACAAGCTGCTACCAGCGGGGCTATTAAGAGAGCCGGTCGATTCTCTGAAACGTGCTGATGCCATAATCATTACAAGAAGTAATCAGGTATCCGAATCCGAACTAAACAAAATCGAAGAGAAAATTCAAAAAATTAAATCAAATATTGTAATTACGAGGTCCATACATTCGCCGGTTTGTGCAAGAACGACAGACAATAAAGAAATCAGTATTGAACAGTTAAAGGGCAAGAAGATATTCGCATTCTGCGGGATAGGTAATCCTGATGCTTTTATAGAAACAATTAAAGGCCTTGGAGTTAATTTAGTCGGTGTGAAAATCTATGATGACCATTATCACTACGCCGACAAGGATATGGATGATATCCGCACAAAGGCCAAAGAACTTAAGGCGGAATTAGTGCTAACAACGCAGAAAGACTGGAGCAAATTGTCGATCGAAAATCGAAAGTCGAAAGCGAAGCTGGTGGCAGCTAAAATCGATATACCCTTCGCTTATTTGGTTGTTGAGATAAAATTTCCTGATGGAGAGAATAAATTAAAACAGTTGATTGAAGGCACATTGTCAGGTAAAATAGCAATTCTGCAAAAATAATAGTCAATAATAAATAGAAAATAATAAATTAATCAGATGTATGAAGAGCTGCTGAAAACTGTAACGAATCTCGGCTCGCCGAATGTGCTGGTCGTGGGTGACTTTATGCTCGATGTTTATATCTACGGCGATGCACTGAGAATAAGCCCGGAGGCACCAGTGCCGGTGCTGAAAGTCTGCAGGACCGAGTATAGCTGCGGAGGTGCTGGTTCTGTGGCCGCTAACCTTGCCGCTCTGGGTGCGGTGCCGGTCTGTCTTGGTGTTATCGGCGACGACCAGAACGGCAAAATTCTCAGGGAAAAACTGACAGAGGCGGGTGCCGACATCGGCGGCCTATATACCGAGGCAAACAGGCCTACAATCAGCAAACAAAGACTTATCGGCCTGGCACAACATCGCCATCGACAACAGTTGATTAGAATGGACCAAGAATCCACCGAGCCATTTTCCGATGGACAATATGAGCAGATTCTCCAGTTCTTCAAAGATAAACTAAAAAAAGCTGATATTGTCTGTCTGCAGGATTATGACAAGGGCATGCTTATTTCGCCGATTTGCAGGTGTATGATAGAACTGACTACACAAGCGGATAAAAAGGTCCTCGTTGACCCATCCCTAACCAGCGACTATTCAAAATACAGGGGCGCTACCTTAATCACGCCGAATCGTAAAGAGGCATCAACGGCGGTTGGCTTCGAGATAAAAACCGCCAGCGATGCCGCCAGAGCCGCTGAAATTCTTGCCGAGAAGTTAAACCTCGAAGCTGTTGTAATAACGCTCGATAAAGAAGGCGCCTATCTGAAAACAAACGAGATACGTGAGCTTGTACCAACAAGGCCACGCAACGTTTACGATGTTACGGGGGCCGGCGATATGGTTCTGGCAACTCTTGCGATAACACTGGCAGCCGGCTGTGATTATAAAACGGCAGTGCAGCTATCCAATATAACCGGCGGGATTGAAGTGGAAAAATTCGGCACTGCAACGGTATCTGTTGACGAGGTTATAAATGAGATTACCAGCCAAAATCAAGATATAATCGGCAAGATACGTGAAATTGACCAACTGGTTGATGAACTCGGCTGGCAGCGCAGGCAAAAAAGAACAATAGTCTTTACCAACGGCTGTTTTGACGTTATTCACAGAGGACATATAGAGTTTCTGAAGTTCTGCAAGTCGCAGGGTGACATATTAGTTGTCGGTCTAAACAGTGACAGCTCGGTAAAAACCATCAAAGGACCCGACCGGCCAATCAATAACCAGCACGACAGGGGCGCTGTCCTTGCTGCGATGGATACGGTTAACTACATTACTATTTTTGATGAGCCGACACCAATGAACCTAATAAAGAAGATAAGGCCAGACATATTAGTTAAAGGTCAGGACTGGGAAGAAAAAGGCGTTGTCGGTCAGGAGCTCGTTGAATCTTACGGCGGCAAGGTTGTTCTTGCGCCGCTTGTTGAGGGCAAAAGCACAACGGCAACGATAGAAAAAATGAAGGCGTTAGAAAGAAAATCCTGATGGATAAAAACGTCAAGAAACAGATTACAGAAACGATAGAAACACACAAGAAGCTGATTGCCGAACTTGAGGTAAGCGGGATTGAAACCATTGCAGCAGCAGCAGAAGCGATAATAAAATCATTAAAGCAAAACGGCAGGGTCTATATCTGCGGCAATGGCGGCTCGGCAGCAGATGCACAGCACATAGCAGCAGAACTGCTCGGCAAATTCGAGCGACAGCGCAAGGCACTGCCTGCAGTTGCTCTAACAACCAATACATCGGTAATAACATCAATTTCCAATGATTACAGCTATGAACATGTGTTCACCAGACAGGTTGAAGCATTAGTCAGAAAAGGCGATGTTCTGTGGGCCATATCGACAAGCGGGACGTCGGCAAATGTTATAGCGGCTGCTAAATTGGCCAAAGAAAAAGGCGCCTGTATAGTGGCTTTTACCGGCAGAGCCAACAGCAAACTCGAACGAATTGCCGACATCTGTCTTTGCGCAAACGGTTCGACAGCACGCAGCCAGGAGATTCACCAGTTAGCTTACCATATAATCTGTAAACTTGTGGAAGAAAGTATTATTAAATAATTATGCTCTGTAGAAAACTTACCAAAAAGTCATTCTGAACCCCCGTGCCTTCTTGCGAAAGCAAGAACGGGGGTGAAGAATCTGGGTAGCGAGGTGAAATTGTCATTCGCTGACCAGATGCTTCGCTACGCTCAGCATGACAAATACCAGGGTTTCTACATAGCAAAATAATTACGTAAATAACACATTGTAATTATGCCAAACAAAGCGATATTCTTAGACCGTGACGGGACTTTAATCGAGGACCCGGGGTATATCAATCATCCCGACCAGGTAAAGCTGCTTGACGGCGCATCAGAAGCCCTTATTGAATTCGGCGATATGGGATACAAGAAGGTTGTTGTTTCAAACCAATCTGGCGTCGCTCGCGGAATGGTTACGGAGAAGGTTCTCAGTGAGATTCATAACCGCTTAAAGCAACTGCTTGCTGAAAAGGGCGCATTTTTAGACAAGATTTATTACTGCCCTTATCATCCTGATGGAGTTATTGCCAGATACCGTAAAGAAAGCGAGTGGAGAAAACCAAATCCCGGGATGCTGCTGGCCGCAGCCGAAGAGATGGATATCGACCTCAACGAATCCTGGATAATCGGCAACAGCGGACGAGATATAGAAACCGGTTTTCGGGCCGGTTGCAAAACGATTTTAATCGAAGGCCCATTATCACATCATAAAGCGCTTGAGCCGGGCCAGCCAAAGCCGGACTACAAGGCAGTGAATATCAAAGAAGCAGTAAATATCATCAAACAATGTCACCGCTCAGTAAGCAAATCCAAACCTGAAACACAGAATTTCCAGCTCAACCAAAACGAACAAATTACACAAATAGAACAACCGAGTCAAACTGAGCCGGAGAACTCGAACATCGAAAACCCCATTTCTGCCGAGCCGGAAGAGCCGACCGAATTACCGGAATTCGAGGAACAAGAAAGCAATTATGAACAAGAAATTTCCGCTGACAGAACCGAAGAACTCCTAAGGAGTATTCTGCGACAACTAAAAAGCATGCAACGGGCCGATATGTTCGGTGAATTTTCAATAACGAAACTGATGGCCGGGATTGTGCAAATTATCGTTCTATGCTGCTTACTTGCAACAATATGGTTTTTAATGAGCCCCAACGGGCAGGATAATGCAGTTTTCATATCACTTGGCTTCGCTATGGTTCTTCAGGTAATGTCCCTAACTTTATACATAATGCACAGCCGAAAATAGGAATGCCAGCCCCGCACCAATTGAGCCCGGGCAGGGATATAGAAGGACAATTGAAGCGGGGCACTTCACAATATGCAAGAAACGAATATATTAGTATGGCTTGCCTCGCCGATGGGTGATGCTATCCTTTGCACACCAGCTTTGCGCACCATACGAGAACATTTCAGAACCGGCAGAATCACTTTTTTCGGCAGGGGGGTGGTTCGACAGGTTCTGTCACCGGGCAGCTTCAACGACGGCTGGCTGGAGCAGAAGAGTAATAATCCATTTGCAATTGCAAAAGAACTCAAGAAACATAAATTCACTCATGCAATCCTTTTGAAGAATTCCTTTGGTTCGGCTCTGTCAGTATTTCTGGCAGGGATACCAATACGTATCGGCTATGCCCGCGAAGGGCGCGGCTTTCTGCTCACCGATAAACTCAAACCGCCGAAACTGCCCGACGGCAAATTCAAGCCAATATCTATGATAGACTACTATCTTGGGATTGCATACCGGCTGGGCGCAGAAACGACCAACAGAAAGCTCGAATTGTTAATAGACCCAAAGGAAAACGCAAGTCTGCGAACCAGATTGCCCGAAGCTGTCAATGCCAACGGCCCGGTTGTCATCCTTGTGCCGGGTGGGGCATTCGGGACAAGCAAGTGCTGGCCAAGCGAAAGGTTCGCACAAACGGCTGACTGGCTGATTGGAAAATACAATGCAACAATCGTCATTTCTGTGTCACCACATCCTTCTGAGAAGCAAATCGCCAAAGAAATTTGCGCTTCGAGCAGAAACAAACTTATCAATTTGGGTGACAGGTCGCTAAATCCCGGCGAACTAAAGGCACTTTTTTCCAATGCAGAACTGGTCATAAGCAACGACACGGGTCCGCGTCATATTGCCATAGCTCTGGGGCGCAAGGTTGTGACTCTTTTCGGGCCTAACGACCCGGCCTGGACAGAAACCGATTGCGAAAATGAGATTCAAATTATCGGTAACGTCTATTGCAGCCCGTGCGCCAAGCCCAGGTGTAAAAAATCAGAACATTTTTGTATGAAGACAATTACAGTAGAAATGGTATGCGAGGCCGCCAAAGAATTACTCGAAGATAAACGAAGAAAAGCAAAGGTCTTTTCTCGCCAAGAGTTTATAGAAACTTCAAAATCTTTTTTCATCGATTCTGCTCATAAAGCCGCTTTTGAAGAGATGGGTCTGACTTGTATTGATGCAGTTTTTTCTTTTGCTGCTGGTAAAAGTTTGGTCAAGAGTAATCTCGCTGAATTTCGCAGCCGTCTGCAATTTGAAATAAATTTGCCGTCAACCCCGTTAGAAGTTTGTGCCGAAGGTTCATCAGTCCCACAGGAGGAACCACTTCTAACGGGGTCAGCAACTTTGTTTTTGAAACGATATGAGACACCACCAGTTTCAGTCCAGATTCGAAACTGGGTTTCACATCGCAGCCGGAAAAGTTGCAGCTTTTTGGAATTCGAGTCGGCAAACGAACTGGCAGAAGCGGGGATAAACACGCCAAAAATTATCTCTTACGGCCAGCAGTGGGGACGACTTTTTGAAAAAAGAAGCTTTGTCATAAATAAAAAAATTCCAAATGCCGAATCTTTAGAACGAAAATTGCCTGATTGTTTCAACGGCCCAGCTACAGCTGAAAACCTGAAACTGAGAAGAAATTTCACTGCCCAACTTGCTGATTTTGTAAAAAAATTCCACCAGAAGAAATTCCGTCATCGAGACCTCTACTTTTCACACATATTCCATAGCGACGACGGCGAATTTTACCTGATAGACCTTGCGCGAGTTTTTAAGCCGTTTTTTTCCCGGCAACGGTTTAGAATAAAGGATATTGCTCAAATTCATTACTCGGCACCAGCGAAGCATTTTTCCAATACGGACCGTTTACGTTTTTACCTTAGATATACCGGCGATAAGAAGCTAACCACCAAAGACAAGATATTTATTCATCAGGTAATAAAGAAAGTCAGGCGAATGGCACGGCACGATAAAAAGCACGGCAGAGAAGCTCCCTTTGCAAGCAGGAAAAACTCGGTTAAAATTCTACGATGAAGAAGAAAATCGCAATTATAATAGAAAGGGCCAATATAGCCCTCGGAGGAGCTGAACGCTCGGTTTTTGAACTTGCATCGGCATTAACGTCACTTGAGCTTGAAGTTGACATACTTGCCGCAAAAGGCCAGACCAACGCCAGAAACATCCATATTCTGTGTCAGGATACGCCCGGCGAACGTGTCGGTTACTATACCTTCGCTGAGGCGTTAAAAAAATACTTATCACAAAATCACTATAGTCTAATTCACAGCGTTTTACCATTTGACTTTGCCGACATTTATCAGCCGCGCGGGGGAACATACGCAGAATCAATTGTGCGTAACGCTACAAGTTACGAAAATAAACTTCTTGAATATTATAAGAGACTTACGGCCTTTGCCAATTTTCGCAGAACGACCCTTTTGCGTGCTGAGCGTAAACTATGCAAAGAACCAAACGGGCCGGTAATCGCCGCACTTTCACAGTATGTTGCCGAGCAGTTCAAACAACATTACGGGCTTGATGATGAGCGGATAAAGATTATCCATAATGGGATTAGAATAAATAGAAAGATTGACACAAAGCAGGCCGACAGATTCCGCACGCAAATACTGACCCGTCTGGGGCTAAAAGAAGCAGACAATCCGGTTCTGTTTTTACTCGCAGCTCATAATTTCAGATTAAAGGGTTTGTCGGCGGCAATTAAAGCACTCAAATATCAAAAAGAAAAATACAGTTCAAAGCGTCGGACGTATTTAATAGTTGCAGGCAAAGGCAGGGCAGGTAAATATATCAGGCAGGCAAAGAAGCTCGGCGTTGACAGGCAAATTGTTTTCCTGGGCACAGTTCAGCACATTCAAAATGTTCTTTCAATAATTGACGTTGCGATATTGCCTACTTTCTACGACCCGTGTTCGCGATATATTCTCGAGGCATTGGCGGCAGGTAAGCCGGTAATAACAACGAGATTTAATGGAGCAACAGATTTGTTCGTTAATAATCGACACGGCAGGGTGGTTGATAAGCCGGAAGATATCCCTGCATTGGCGGAAGCCATGAACTATTTCACAGATACAAATAATATCCAAAAGGCGGCGGATGCGATTATTGCAGATAATCTCAAAGAGAAGATTTCCATCGGCCGAGCTGCCAAACAGCTTGAGAGTCTCTATGAACCTGTATTGCAAAAAAAGGGTCTAAAATAATGTATATGTTTTTTGCGATAGCTATTATCGCGGCGTATTTGGTTGGCTCGATTCCTTTTGGGCTAATAATAGCCAAGGCACACGGAAAAGACCTTCGCAGCATCGGCTCAG
>Ga0299912_10005140_pt1 | contig 10740 bp, 3 predicted proteins | sample RVTome_2_FD_207667 | JGI IMG/M metagenome (GOLD analysis project Ga0299912, IMG submission 207667) | Soil microbial communities from uranium-contaminated site in the Upper Colorado River Basin, Wyoming, United States - RVT95D214 (version 2) ... | reverse complement strand
CAGGATCATTTCCACTTGCACGAGCCCTTTCTCTGACCATATTCACATATTCAATAGCTAGCTCTGAATTATCCTGTTCCAAATTTGCTTCAGCAGCAAATAGGATTACATCAGCATAACGTATCAATTTAACATTTGTAGGAGCATCTTTCCAGTCAGTTTGTCCAATCCAGAACTCTTCCGGTGAACATTCATACTTGTGTGAGTTTCTGAAAAGTCCAGTATTGTCCCTAAGTTCAACGAAATTGGGAGGCTGCCATCCTGTTTGTGTAAGTACAGAATCGGTAGAATCCAAAACAGTGTACTGGTATCTGGGGTCGCCTGGTTCGTATGAATCGACTAAATATTGAGCAGGAGACCACCAACCCCATCCATAATCTGAGCCAGATCCCGTTGCGCCGACTCTACGGGGTGCACACCAGCGTACTAATGCAGTTCCCCGATTATTAAACCAGCCTAATCCGTCCTGCCGGCTTTGAATAGAGAATACCTCCTCTCTTGAATTGTTGGCTCCAGTCATAAAAATCCATTGATAACCCGTGGTATTTTCCTCACCTTCCGAATCCCTCCAGGTATTCCAACGCTCACCATTGATACCTACGAGTTCATATTCGCCTGATCCGATTACCTGATCGGCCCAATAAGCTGCAGAATCCCAATGTATTTCACAACCACTAAACCGGTCGTCAGTTGGAGCCATGTACTGTGCATACGAAGACTCATATAAATATACTTTGGCAAGCATGGCACGTGCGGCACCCTTTGTGGCCCTTCCAACATCAGCGGAGCCCAATTCACTCTTCTCTTCAAGTCTTTCAAGAGCCTGACGCAAATCAGATTTAACTGCAGTCAGTACCTCGTGTATTTCAGAACGTGGAACTTCGTACTCACCAGGTAATAAAGGATGTAATACTAAAGGAACCCCCCCGAACATCTGCATAAGTGTAAAATAATTATACGCACGCAGAAAATAAATCTCACCAAGTCGGATGTTAACGATCTCCTCATCATAGGCAGGATCCGTTGCTTCCGAAATTCCGGGTATACGATCAAGTGCTGTATTACAATAATTAACTGTCCTATACAAATATCCATAGGTCCATTCGAATACATTGGGTGATTCCGGAGTATGCCGTAATTGATCAATCTCCTGGTATTCTATTACATCAGCTTTTCCGCCTGCACCTGCTTCAGCTTCATCCGAAGCAATACTTCCCATGGTCATCATAATACTTAGGTCCCACAATTTTTCCATGGAAAACATGGAATAACAGGTTGTGGTCGCCATTTCCACGCCCGCCATGGTTTGATAGAAGCCTTGGTCAGTCCAGGCAGCCAAAGGTTTCCTGTCAAGAAAATCTTCAGTAAACCAATCATTGCAGGAATAGAAAATCAATAAGATCACTGCAAAAATGCCGAGTCGGTTAAATATTCTTGTTTTCATAACAATCGCATTTTGTAATGTTAATAATTAGAATTGTAAGTTCAACCCTACAATAAAAGACCTTGCATGCGGGTAATTTCCAGCTCTGTCAATTCCAAGTTGTAACATATCAGACCGGCCGTCATCTGTCTTACCGGGACCAACTTCAGGATCAAACCCTGAATACTTTGTAAAAGTGAGCAGATTTCTAGCACCAACATAAAATCGCAGTTTATCAATTCCTACTTTGGTCATCGCCTTCGAAGGAACTGATACCCCCAGCTGAATATTCTTCAGTCTGACATACCATCCGGGTTCCACGTAGAAATCAGAAACCCGTGCAAGATTGCGATTGGCATTTACGGGATCGAGCCTTGGCAAATCGGTATCTGTATTTCCCGGATAGAGAACATTTCCTTCCTCATCGAGAACATCTTCGCGGTATTGATCGAGGACATCAGGGCTCATGTTCACTCCCACATTACCAACATTGGGACCCATAAGCCAGATCCTGGATCCATTGAATAACTCATGTCCGAATTTACCATCCAGGAAAATATTCAGGTCAAAAATTCCATATGTCAGATTGGTAGAGAATCCAAAAATAAATTTCGGATTCGGATTTCCTATATTTACTTTATCAGCATCACTGATTACGCCATCATTATTGACATCGACAAACCGGAAATCTCCGGGTTGTGCACTAGATTGAGCATATATTGTATCTCCACTCGTGTTGATCGTATAAGGCTGGTTCCAGATATATACATCACCATCTTCATCATATGCAGCATCATCCCATGTGAAAAGTCCGTCTGTCCGGAAACCATTGATTTGTGAAACAGGGTATCCTTCGGCTGTGAGCGTTATATTTTGCAAATTAACACCTGATTGCCCTCTATAAAGAGAATCTCCTGCAAGATCCAACACCTCATTTTGTACATACGTGAAATTCAGATCGAAGTCTCCTCGCAATTTGCCTTCCATTTTGCGGTAACCAACAGAAACTTCAATACCTTTATTTACAATGCTCCCTATATTGGTCGTAGGTCTTGCGTCATCATTATCAAAGTTACCGAGATGCATCCGATACTGGTACATGCCCGCAACCAACGGTATGCTATTGTTGATCAGCATATCCTGGTTTGTCTTCCAGAAACCATCTATGGTAACGGACAACTTGTTTTGCAGGAATCCCAGGTCAAGACCGATATTGGACATGACCACGGTTTCCCACCGCATATCCGGGTTTGGTATTTTAGCCAGGAATGCTCCACTCTCGGGTGAATTATCATCTGAAACAGGGAAAGCATATACCGGTAAACTTTTCAGAAAAGCTGCATATGCATAGCGGTCAGGAGGCGGAGCCCCGGTTTCTCCATACCCGAAACGTATTTTACCAAAATTGATAAATCCGAGATTTTTAATAAATTCTTCTTCAGAAAATTTATATCCCACAGAGAATGAGGGGAAGAAACCCCGGCGATTGTTGGGCCCGAACCGTGAATCATAATCCAGACGGGCATTAGCAGTTAACAGAATTTTATTCGCAAAATCCAGATTTAATCTACCAAAGTAAGCGTATGCAGCCTCTTCCCAACCTGAACCGTTAGCAATCTGAGAGGCAGTTGTATCATCAATACTTCCATCAAAATAAAGCATTTCTTCCGCCTCGCTGAACAACCTGATACGTGTTGCGTCCATATCGGCCATCTTTGAGTACCGGATCTCGGCCCCTGCCATAAGTTCTAGATTTATCATATTCGCGATCGTCCTATTATAGTTCATATACTCCTGGAATTCCCAACCATAAACATGTTCCATCTTTTTATAAAGGTCGTCCACATCGTTGCGGATGGTGGCATTGTATTCATATTCCATATCGAACCGATCGGTGATATTTAAATCGGTCCAGCCATTTACTCTTGTGTTTAATTCAAGTCCTTTTACTGTAAAAAGATCTTTAACGGCTACATAAACATTGCCCCCAACTGAATAATTGTTCCTCGATTTGTTTGTAATATCTTCCCTGACTTTTGCGTTGGGAAGTGAAAACGGTGCCCTGACCCATTCGCCGTTCTCATCATAAGGAGCAACATGCGGTACATTCCTCAATATATTCACAATGGGCGTATTGTACTCATTCTGGAATTCCCATTCCTCAAATCCATTATACTTTCTTTTATTAAAGCTGACATTTTCACCGACAACGAAGGTACCAATGGGCCATAGTGTGCCCAGCTCATGTTCCGAATTAAAACGCACGTTCAAACGTTCATAATCCGATTTCCTAAGTACTCCCTCCTCCTTTGTGTAAGCAGTACTGAAGAAATAGGTCGATCTCTCCGATCCTCCTGCAATAGAAAAATCATAGTTCTGCATGACTGCAGTCCGGAACATAATGTCCTGCCAGTCATAGTTTTCCATTGTATCCGGTCTGGTGCAGTATGGTTCAGGATCACCCCGCAGACCATAGATAATATTCATTGCTTCAATGTACTGGTCCTTGTCCATAACATCAATTTTTTTCCATGGTTTTGACCAGCCCATATAACTATTAAATGAAGTGGTTATTTGGTCCTTTTTACCCTTTTTGGTTGTTACCAGTACCACACCATTGCCACCACTTGCGCCATAAATAGCCTGTGATGAAGCATCTTTCAAAACTTCTATCGATTCAATGTCATTCGGGTTCAAACCTTCAAGGTTACCTCTGACTCCGTCGACTATGATCAATGGCTCCGTTCCATTAATTGAGGATATACCACGGATCTGGATGTTGACATCACCTCCCGGCATTCCTGTCGCCTGTGTGACATTCACCCCGGCGGCACGACCCTGCAAAGCCTGATCCACACCTATCAATGGCATTTCGGTAAGCTTATCTCCCGATACGGAAGCAATAGCCCCTGTAAGGTCGCTCTTCTTCTGGACACCATAACCGGTTACCACGACCTCGTCAAGACCGATGATATCCTGGGCTAGTGTGACATTAATTACGGTATTTGCCCCGACCTGTATTTCATCGGTTAAATACCCGATGTAACTAAAAACCAATACGTCGGTTGGTCGGGCTTCGATCGAAAAATTACCACTGATATCCGTGATCGTGCCAATGGATGTGCCTTTGATTAAAATTGAAACACCGGGTAAAGCATCACCTGTAATTCCTTCAACCACAGTACCAGTGATCTGGACTTTATCCTGTGCATACGTTGTACCTGCAAAAGCAAACAAAACAGGTAAAGCCAGGAGTATTGCGATCTTATTCAGGATCCTCCATGGCCTAAAAGTTAGTGTTAGCTTGTTTCTCATAGGTATAAGGTTTAATTATATGAAAATGATTAAGAGCATAATCGACATAATAATGCCGATCATAATAAGCAGTTCTGCCACAAAAAGTCTTCTAAGACGTTTCTTCTGTTCCAAGATAGTGGCTATTAAAGTTAAAGAAAATCCGCTAAATATACTATACTCACTACAAATGGCCATTTGCCAATGTCTCAAAAGTATTCTCAAATGTCTCACACAGCGTCCTGAGCAATTAAATACCTGAAATACAGATATTCTATGGGGCAGAATAACATAAAATATTCAGCAAAACGTTATAAACTCAGAAGTTGAGCCTGGTATTATCCTTATTTTTTTCCTTATCTATTGCGACAAACTCGGTTGGTGATACCCCAAACTGTTCTTTAAAACTTTTTATAAAGTACGATCGACTTTTAATGCCAACCTCGAAAAGAATTTCCGACACCGTAAGCTGCCCTTTAGTAAGAAATTGTGCTGCGCGTTTCATGCGAAGTGTCCGGATAAAACCACTGGGCGAATAACCTGTAAGACCAACAAATTTGCGATGCAAATGAGAGCGGCTCATCCCCATATCCTTACTGAATGCATCAACACTGTAATCGGGATTTGCAATATATTTTTCAACGATAGCAATTGCACGCCTCAGAAATTTCTCGTCGAGCGATGTAATTGAAATATCTGATGGTTCTATTGAAAGACTTCTCCGGAATTTTTCTATCAGTTGTTTTCGCGAATCGATCAAACTTTTCACTGTGGCTGAGAGCAATTTCCCGTCAAAGGGTTTGATAAAATAAGCATCGGCCCCAACACTCACTCCTTTTAACAGATCTTCGTCAGTTGCTTTTGCAGTGAGCAGGATCACGGGTACATGGGACGTATGTTCCGACATTTTTAAAGATTTCAAAAGTTCAAAACCATCCATCCCAGGCATCTTAATATCACTGATCACGAGGCTGGGAATTATATCATGACATATTTCCAGGGCTTTTTTCCCATCGCCTGCTGATAGAACAGAATAGTGTTCTGAGAACATCCTGGCCAAATGATTTCTCATCTCTTCATCGTCTTCGACCAGCATTATCACCGGTCTGGAATCTTTTCCAATTTCTTTATGAATATCTTTTATCTCTGAGTTATCGTCATGTTCAATGAATCCTTGCTCCAGATCATAAATGTCGATGGTTGGTGGTATATGATCCTTTTCTTCACGATCAATCTCATCAGAAGTAAAAAAACGCTCTTCAACAGGCAGATGGACAATAAACTCGGTTCCCCGGCCTAACTGGCTTTTCACCTCAATATTGCCTCTATAAACATTGACCAATCCTTTAACCAGCGAAAGTCCTATACCCGATCTGTTTTTCGTATCATTGTTAATATTATCAGAACGATAGAAATGTTCGAAGATTTTTTGCTGTTCTTCTTCTTTAATACCAATTCCTGTGTCGTTGACAATAAGTTGAAGCATACCCCTATTCACTGAAAGCACATCGTCGATCATTCTCACTTCAACTTTGACACTGCCATTTTTTGGAGTATATTTAAATGCATTGGCAATCAGATTATAACATATCTTTTCAATTTTATCCCCATCGAAATAACATACCAATTCTTCTTTGTCGGTAACAAATGAGTAATCGATTTCACGTTGTACAGCCAACCAACGAAAAAGGGCTGCGATTTCCTTTATAAAACCGACCAGATCGCCTTTTGTTACCCTGAGTTTTAAATGGTCGGCTTCAATTTCAGAAATATCGAGTAATTGATTGATAAGTCGTAGCAAGCGCCGGGCATTTTTCTGAATGATATTTAACTGCTGATTAATCATTGGCTTCAGATTCGTATCAGCGAGCAGGTTTTCAAGAGGTCCAAGGATCAGAGTGAGCGGAGTCCTGAATTCGTGCGAAATATTTGTAAAGAAACGCGTCTTCATTTTATTTACCTGATCCAGTTTATCCTTTTCAATGCGCTCAATGGCCACTTCGTGTTTGAGATGTGTTCTGATTACAATGAAACGACGATATGTAAGAACAATAGCAGAGATCAGAATGAAATACCCCAAATAGGCCCAAAAAGTACGATACCAGGGTGGCAGAATAATAATGTTTAATGCAGCACCCTCTGTATTCCAAACCAGACTGTTATTTGAGGCAATAACTTTAAATGTGTATTCGCCCGGATCGAGGTTTGTGTAGGTAACACTTCGTCGGTTCCCAATATCGTTCCAAGAGTCTTCAAATCCTTCAAGTATGCATCTGTATTGATTTTTTTCAGGAATAATATAGTTTAGTGCCGCAAAATTTATAGTAAAGACTCTATTCTTATATTTCAGGGTAATTTTATCGGCCAGGGTTATGTGCTTATCGATTTTTGCCTCTTCAACTCCCGGGAATATTTCAACTTTATTGAAAACCAGAAATTCGGTGATCAAAACAGGAGGTACAATATTGTTACTCTTTATTGCTTCCGGATGGAATATATTAAACCCATTCTTACCGCCAAAATACATGACCCCGTCTGACGATTTAAGAGCTGAACGCTGATTGAACTTATTTCCCTGCAAACCATCTTTTATATCATAGGTAAAAAAAACTGGTTTTGAAGGACGGGTAATGCCATTAAAAAATTTGACAATGCCGTTGTTGGTGCTTAACCATAGATTGCCCTGATCATCTTCGAGAATAGCGTTTATCACGTTACTAGGTAATCCATCGGCAGTAGAATAAATACTGAATGACAAATCCGACTCGTTAAACAGATTTAGTCCTGTCTCTGTTCCAAACCACATGTTATGCTGCGAGTCTTCAAATATAACGATCGCTCCGTTGTCACTGATAGCAGATGGATTCGACTTATCCGATAAAAAATGAAAGAATGTATTATTCGATCGATCCATCAATTCAAGCGAATTGTAGGTCGAGATCCATAATCGCCCTCTGCTGTCAAGAAACACCTGCCGAACCCAATTATTGGAAATGCTTTTCGGATCAGAACTTTCATGAATATAATGATAGAAGTTCTTTTTTTGAGGATCGTATTTATTCAGGCCACCGCCCATTGTGCCGATCCAGATTATGCCTTGTTCATCGGTTATCAGTGAAAAGATATTATTGTTACTGATTGTCGAATGTCTGTCACCCGCAGAAAAATGTTCGAACTGACCATTTCGGGGATTGTATCTGTTTAAGCCTCCAGCCCATGTCCCAAACCAGTAATATCCCTCAGAATCTCTTGTAATCGCATAAACTGCATTGGAACTCAGACAGTTTTCATTGTCAGGATCATGTATCATGTATGAGAATAAACCATCCGAAGGATTATATATATTAATACCATCTTCAGTAGCTATCCATATCCGTTCCCCTTCTTCGTAAAAGGCATTTATAATATTATTGTTCAATCCAAGTTTGCTCTCTTCCGCCCTGAGATGTTGAAAATTTGAAGAGATGGGATTGTAAATATTTAAACCACCGTAAGTTCCTATCCAGATATTTCCCTGGTTATCCTCGTAAAGCGAATAAATGGAATTATTTGCCAGTCCGTTGCTATATCGGTTGCTGGTTATTTGCAATAATTCCATAGTCCCATGATAGAACTTTTTCAGGTTCAACAATACGATGCCATTATTTTCGGTACCTATCCAAAGTAGAGAGTCAGAACTTTCGAGAAGCGATAATACAGTACCCTCGATCAGGTAATGATTCTCAGAAAGATCCAGGTGACGAATTTTATTATCTATCAATGGATCAACATACAGCAAGCCTTGATCACGTGTACTGAGCCAATACGTGCCATGGTAATCCTGAATTATGGAGTTCACGGAACTGCCATTTATTTGCTGTGGCAATAAGATAAATGATGAAAAGGATCGTGTATAAATATCAAAAAGTTTTATGCCATCGGGTCCGTTAATTAAGATTTGTTGATCATCGGAAAGATATAATTGTTGAATACCTTCATAATGTTCTGACGAATCGGAAAACTGATATACAACTTCAAGTTTCCCGGAGGCCGAAGAAAGTATGAATAAACCATTATAAGAACCAAATAGAAAATTACCATGCTGATCCTCAATTATATCGGAGAAGTTTTCATTTGGCCATCCGCTATAAGAATAAAAATAATCGTTGTTGCGGTTGTAGCTGCTAATCCCTTTCGTTGTCGAGATCCACAGTCGTTGTTGAGAATCTTCATAAATCGATGAAATGTTGTTCCATGCCAGTGTGAGTGTGTCCCCTGTTATACTTCGATATGTTCTGATATTATATCCATCATAACGGTACAAACCATCAGAAGTGCCTATCCACATAAATCCGAGGAAATCCTGGTAAATATATGTTACCCATGCCTGAGCAAGTTTATCTTCGGCTGCTACAGGTTTAAATATGAAAGCATCGGGCTGTGTGTGAGAAATGGATACATAAAGAAATGTTAAAATCAAACCGATGGCACCCTTCCTGATGCAACTTAATGCTGAATTGACGATCCGCTGTGATACCGTTATTTTTAATTTTATAAGCACGGTATGGAATTTGAGTCCAATAGAAATTATAAATTACATACGATACATACTATAACAATAGAATTATCACCCGGTGCTCAATCTGAACTGATGATATGCCAATAAACAATTCAAATTCACCCGGTTCAGCCTTCCAGTTTTTCGATTCAGAATCCCAGAATGAAAAGTCTTTAGCAGTAAGGAAGATTTTTACTTTCTTTGATTCACCAGGTCCCAGTTCGACCTTTTCAAAACCTTTTAGTTCTTTGACCGGACGCACTACTGAACTTTGATGATCGTTTATGTATAATTGCACGGTCTCAGCACCTTTTCTGTTACCTGTATTCTTTATGTTCGCGGTAATTATTAATGTATCGTTCTTACTGAATTGATGATCCGATACCTTTACCTTACTGATCTCAAAACTTGTATAAGACAATCCGAAACCGAACGGATACAAAGGTGGAATGCGTTGCTTCCCGTACCAGCGATAGCCGATAAAAATACCTTCCTTGTAACGAACATCATATACAGGACGTGCTTTTTCTTCTTCCCCATGCCAATCGGTGTACAATTCCTCACCCTGCGGGATATAGCCATAGCCCGGAGAATTAACAAACTCCTTTTCGATCGTAACCGGCAATTTTCCCGAAGGATTTGTTTTTCCGGCAATGATCTCTGTAATCGCCATGGCCCCGTTTTGACCCGGATACCAGGCATACAAAATAGCGGCTACCTTTTCATTCCAGTTTGTCATCCGAATTCCACTCCCCGAATTCACAACAACTACGGTATTCGGATTTAACCCTGCCACCCTGTTTATCTCAGCTTCTGTTTCTTGTGGCAATTCAAAGGGTCGGTCCCAGCCTTCACTATCAAATGTTCCAATAGCTAAAACCACTACATCTGCACTTTTAACAGTATCATCCGAAGGACGACTCGAATAGTAAGCATTTTTACCAAACATTCCGGTCATGGCCTCGGTCAGTGTAATATGATTGTACCCTTCAACTGTAGCAGCTCCCCCTCCCTGAGCTACTTTATTGGCATATTCACCTGTGATCAGAATTTTTTTCGTAGTATCTTCAATAGGCAGAATGGTATTTTCGTTGCGAAGCAGCACAATACCTTCACGTGCTGTTTGAAGTGCTATATTTTCATGCTCCTCAAATTTCTCCAGATAGCTATCATCTTTACTTCGATGAAAAGCCTTCATGGCATATAGTGTTCTGAGTGTACTGCGAACCATCCTGTCAATATCTTCTTCTTTGACCTGCCCTTTCTGAATCCATTCAAATGCGTTCTCCGTAGCTAACCGATACGGCATTTCCAGGTCCATTCCCGAAGTGATGGTTTTTATACCATCGTATACCGACCACCAGTCGGTCATTACGAGCCATTTAAATCCCAGCTGATCGCGGAGCAGGTTGTTGATTACATAATCGCTTTGACCGCACCATTCGCCATTTAAAAGATTATAGGATGTCATCACGGCCATGGCCCC
>Ga0299912_10005139_pt1 | contig 10740 bp, 5 predicted proteins | sample RVTome_2_FD_207667 | JGI IMG/M metagenome (GOLD analysis project Ga0299912, IMG submission 207667) | Soil microbial communities from uranium-contaminated site in the Upper Colorado River Basin, Wyoming, United States - RVT95D214 (version 2) ... | reverse complement strand
ACCTTAGATGAGTCATACGCAAGGTTTAAGAGTTTTTTTGATTATAAAAATGAATTTATATTAAAGATAAAACATAACAGTATCTCTTACGATTCAGAACAGATATATTATAACGCTGAAAAAGAAGATAACCTGGCGCTTTTCTTTTTCAAGGACGGGGTAAGAGAGCTGACATTCAAAAAGGGATTGCTCCAGGAAGAACTTGAGGAGTTTTTGAAGATTATTGCTCTGGATTTTGACAGGGAAGTAGTAGATGACGATATCGTAACACTCTTCTGGGAAAAAGACTTCCAGAATATCCAGTACATTGTTGATGAGGCAGTTCTTGTGGATGTGGATGAAGAAGATTATGAAACTAAGGCTGAAGAAGAGGTAAAAGAAAAGGTTTCAGATGTCGATGATCTGATGAAGGCTTATATAGATGGATTCAAGGAAGAGGATGTAAAAGGGATATCTGTTGTGCCGATTACAGATAAAGATTTACAAATGCTTGCAAAGGAACTGGAAAAGGATTCATCTGATAAGATTGAAAAACTATCTGCCATTCTTTTCGAAATCGTATATCAGTCTGAAGGGAAGAGCGAATTTGAAGATACCCTTACATTCCTCAAAGATACTATTAAATTTTCCATGAAACATGGGAATGTGCATATTGTATTAGATGTGATGAAAAGGGCAAAAGAAATACTCGAAGATCCGTTATTAACAGGGGATACGAAAAAATATTTGAGGATGCTCCTTTTGTATCCGGGAACTGAGGAGATAATAAGCCTTTTAGCTGAGCTTCTTGACAGCGGTATTGAAATAGAGGAAGAAGTTTTTAAGGAGTTTGTAGAATTTCTTGATAAAAATGCTATTGCGCCATTGGTGAAATTCCTCGGAGAGTTGAAGGCCATACATGCAAGAAAAATTGTTATTGAAGCACTTATCTTCCTCGGTAAAAAGGATATACAGGCACTGGCGAGGGGACTTGAAGACAGCAGATGGTACGTAGTTAGAAATATCATTTATATCCTCAGGAAGATCGGTGATAAAAGAGGCATCGAATATCTACTGAGGACCGTCAGGCATGGAGATATCAGGGTCAGGAAGGAAGTAATCAGGGCACTCGGTGAACTTGGCGGACGAGAGGTGGTACAAATACTCAGGGAGTGTCTTGACGATTCAGATGTGCAGGTCAGGATTGCATCCGCAAAGGCTTTTGGCAATATTGGTTCAGATGCTGCTAAAAAAATAATCCTTGATAAGATCTCTGATAAGATGTTTAAGGAAAGGGATTTTGAAGAAAAAAGAGAATTCTACGAGGTTCTATCCATGTGGAAAGATGCAGAGATATTTGACTTTCTGATAAGAGCATTAAAGAAAAAATCTTTCTTTGGCAGGGCCAGGAATTATGAAAACAGAGCATGTGCAGCATTTTGTCTCGGTCTTCTGGGAAATAAAGATGCACTCCCTCTACTTTTAAAAAATAAGAACTCTAATAATAAACTTCTGAGAGAGTTTTCTTACACAGCTATTAAGAGACTTGAACATGGACAATAAAGAAGACATAGTAGTCCGCAGAAGCTCACAGGATATAATTAATCAGCTATCTGTTATCTTAAGGACTGCTCAAATCCATGACCCGAACAATATTGCGGTAACAACAGCCATTGATAAATTTTTATTGCTCATTAACCCCCTGATAGAGTCAGAACGGACAATTGCTCTTGAACTCGTAGGCGAGTTTTTTTATATTGATGGAACAAGAATACGTTATTCACTCGAATACCTCCTTAACTTTGATTTTCTTGTCAGGGAATTCAAGAACAGAGAGATGGGCAGTGTTATTTTTAAGGATAAAATTAGGCCCGATGAACTCAAGATATTCCTGAAGGCATTTATAGCAGCTGGTTTCTCAGATACACCCTATGAAAAGATGTCAGATATAATGGAAGAATCACGCAGTATCGGAATAGATAGATTAAAGAAGATAAAGGAAGGCGAGGAAGTAGATGCCAGGAAAATAATTAAAAAGACATATTTTAATGCGGTCTCGTATTCAAAAGGAGTGATGACCAAAATCAAGTCAGGAGAAAAGGTCAATATAAAGAAGTCGAAGAGGATTGTTGAGACGATGGTTGACCAGTTACTGGCTGAAGAGCAACTTCTTCTGAGTATGACCTCAATCAAGGATTATGATGAATATACGTATCATCATTCAGTTAACGTCAGCATACTTTCAATAGCCCTTGGCCAGCGGTTGGGGTTGAGCAAGAAGGTACTTACAGAGCTTGGCCTTACAGCACTTTTTCATGATATAGGTAAGCTTGAGATTCCATATGAGATACTGAATAAACCAACCAATTTTAACGATGATGAATGGAGGCTTATAAGAAAGCATCCTATCTGGGGTGTAAGGGCAATCTTGAAGTTAAGAGGTTTTGACAATACTACCATAAGGTCTTCGATTGTTGCATTTGAACATCACATGAACTATGATTTTTCCGGGTATCCAAGGGTTAAAAAATACACAGAGCTTGATTTTTATTCAAGGATAGTGAGTCTTGCAGACCAGTATGATGCAATGACATCCGCAAGGGTCTATTCAAGGATTCCAATGTCTCCTGATAAGGCACTGAGTATTATGATGGAAAGAGCTGGTACACAGCTTGATCCCGTACTCTTTAAGTTTTTTATAAATATGGTTGGTGTCTTTCCTATTGGGACACTCATGTTATTGAATACAAAAGAACTCGGCCTTGTCTATGAAAGTGATGTGGTCTTTATGGATAGACCGAGGGTGCTGATAATTATTGATAATCAGGGGAATAGGGTTAAGGGACCGGTTGTAAGCCTTACAGAGAAAGACGAAAAAGGAAAATATTTGAGGTCTGTGATAAAGACCCTTGACCCTAACAAATACAAAATAAACCTCGCAGAGTATCTGCTTTAATCTTTCCAATCAGCACTTGAAATATTCACTATGAATAACATTATCACTTTGCAATTAAGACTTATGTCACACCAAAATGATAATGTCCTATTTGGCCAAATTAGAAATGTCCGGTTTTTACCAAAATAGTTACCTAATTACTGAGCATTAAAAACATCCCATATTTTCCAGAAGATTAATCAAATATCTCTTTTACACGTCCTACTTCTCCACTTTCCAAACGAACTTTAATTCCATGTGGATGTGTAGGCGAATTCGTAAGTATATTTTTTACAATTCCTTCTGTTAGTTCCCCAGTCTGTTGGTCTTTCTTCAATACGATTGAAACACGTAATCCTGGTTTTATATTGAAACGTTTAGTTCCATCCATACATTGTTCTCCTGTCAGTTATTTCTTGAGTGGAATTTCGTCTAACGGTTATATCCGAAATATTTCACAAATTCACAAACTCAAGCCTGACCTCAAATAACCCCTTTATCGCAATCTGGTTCCGCACTGTTTGCATATACGTCTGTTGATATTTGTGCCCAGATATTTTTTACATGCGGGGCATCTCCAGTTAAAGGCGCTAAAACCGATGAAAGCAACGATGAGCATAACCTGTGCTGCAAAGATAGTATCCTTTGAGAATTCTCCGAAGAGATCAGGGCGTTTATAGAGCAAAGCAAGGAATAAAAGGAGAAACAGCGTTGCCGCTATAGCGAGGAACTGACGGCTCAGGCGCAATCCGAAATCCTGCATGATTTGTTTATTGTCTTTTTTTTGCATAATCGCAATTTTCCTTTTGCCTGAAAATGACAATATCCACCATTATTTTAATATTATACAGTCACGGTTGCAAGCTTTTCAAAATTGTTTCATCCGGAGTGCAAGCTGCATCGGACTGTCTTGGAGGAGAGAGGCAACTATGGTATTAGAAAGGGTTAACCTAAAAATACATTTTTACTGATATAAGGTGTATAAGACTGAAAGATTTAAGGTGGGGTAAGTTTCATAATATATTGGTAAAGTGTCTCCTGCGACAAGGAGCTTAGCATTGCCGCAGGAGACTGTGGCTTTTTAGCCTTCGCAGCATACGCGCTTCATTCTTTTTTTCCCTGTAGGGGAAACGGACAGGACGATCTCGACTTTATTTCCGCAGTGTTTGCAACACTCAACCCTGTTTTTTGCTCCTGCCCTTGCCCCGACGTCAGTCTTTGACTTTCCGTTTTCTGCCATACTACTCCCTCCTTTCAGTTTTCATAGTCAATAAGTAAAACGCACAAATTTCCTTCTACATTCACCAGACACGCAGTTTCCCTACCGATTATCCTTGCTGGATTGATACACCTGGTGAGGACCTAAGGCCCATCAGGAAATTTCCAAAAACTTTATATTTTAATCAAAACCAAAGAATATTGTCAATAGATAAGTAACCATTCAGTGACGGGTGGATATATCCCCCCCTTTGGAAAAGGGGGGCAAAGGGGGATTTTTATATTACATTGAACTCATTTAATAAAATCTCCCCTATCCCCTCTTTGCCAAAGAGGGGATTTAATTTTTACCCCCTTCACTGAAGGGTTACATAGATAACTGTTAAGCGTCAAGCCAAAATAGAAATATCCGTTTTTTTAAAGGAGATATAGGCGTGGATGCCGGACTAACGCAGAGCTCTGATAAATTCGATGTATTTTGGCGGCGGGTCTATAATTTCCAGGCCTATGCTGTCTGTCAGCCCATCTGGCGGAATTTTAGAATATGCCCATCTTACTCTGCAATGGAGATTGAGAGTTTCTCCTGAAGTGAGAAGGAATTTCAAGTCAATGTCTGTTCCAGGAGTATATTTCTTATGCGTAGTTGAAGGGGTGGTTATTATATGGATACCATTTTCGGAAATATCCTCTATAAGTACTCCATATTTTTCATCTCCTGAGATACGTTCTGCCTTTAAATTAACCTTTATTCTCTTGGAACGCCTTTTTTCCATGGCGATATTGTAATTTTATTTATCAAAGAGAGCAATAGTAGATTTAAACGGTTGTAATTTAACCCGAAAACTGCATTTATCTGATGACCAAAGCAGGCATATATGCATAAAAACCTTACAAAGCAGAATTGGGTTATTCAATGTTATCAATCGTTACTGATGAAAATATTCAGGCTCTCTGAATATCATGTGTCTTACAAAGGTGCTGCTGGTAAAGCTTTTTCTGCATATATGCCTACCTTAAAATGAATGAATTGCACTTTTCGGGTTAATGCAACTGACAGGTTACACTTCTACCAATAAAGGCGTATGGGTGAACAGGAGGTAACTCTTTGTCTTTAAAGAGAGTATTTTTTCTACCGCACTCCTGTAAATATCCATCTGGAATCTGTATTTATCAATGAGTTCCGGCAACTCTTTTTCGCTCACAGGAAAAGTTTTGTAATCATAGATTTTAGCTGTATTGTCTTTTATGATGATCCTATCGATCCTGCCTTTAAAGACAGTGTTTCCTCTCTGCAGAATAAATGGAAGTTCTGCGTAGGAGTTTGTTTGTGGAAGGTCCGCCTGAGGCGGAAGAACCACATCTTTTAGAAATCCTGATATTTCGAGCTTTTCGAAATCTTTTTTTATAATATCCATCAGTCTCTCCATATCTTTTTTGATATATATCTCATTTCTTAAAAGTGTTAATGCCCTTCCGTCTATTTCATCAGGTGTTATGATTCCTTTTGCAAGCTCTTCGAAGAGATTGTGGAAGACCCTTCCAAGTAAGACCCAGTCTTCACCATGTTTTACTCTTATATCTAAATCTTCTGTAACATCCCGCCATTTAAGTGAAGGCTCATAAGAGATGGGCTCTGTAAATATTGGTTCAGACAGGAAGGGTTCCGGAGCTGAGTAAGAAATGACAGGTGATAAGCGGGAAGCAGAATAAAGTTTATCAATATCTGCTTCGTTCATTATCTTAAGTGAAGATAGGTGTTCGAGATTATCAGTGATGTACGCAAGTCTTCCTGTGTGTGCTTTTCCTTTCTTTGGTGCACCAAGCATGCACAGGAAATCCTTTGACCTCGTGACTGCAACATAGAAGAGTCTTTTTTCCTCTTCAAGTTCTTTTTCCTTTTGTCTCTGGAAATATCCTATCTTTTTCCTTTTTGTAGAATCTTCTTCGTATGCCAAGGAAATCCTTTCTCCCTCTTCCTCTATCACAATTGAACTGCTTCTGGGAACATTATCCTCATCAAGTGATGGAAGGAATACCATCGGAAACTGAAGGCCTTTTGCAGCATGCACGGTCATTATCTTTACAGCGTTCATGCCCTCGGTGTTAATATTTGCCTTTGCCTCCTCACCTAATCTTGCCTTAATGAGTTTTTCCCTGATATCAAGGCTGGAGAACCCCTGAGACTCATATTGTTCAATAAGTCCTATGAATTTTTTTATGTTTACATGCCTCTGTTTCTCCCAGTAATATTGCCAGCCTTTTGTCTCTGAAAGTGCATCTTCAAGAAGCATAGCAAGAGGTGTGTATGTGGATTTTTCGATCCAGCCTGAGATAAGATTAAATGCCTCCTTTAACTTTTTAATTTTTGTAGCCCGAAACTTCTCTATCAGTAAAAGGTCACCTTTAGTTCGAATATGCTCACTACGAGTATCAATCAGACCAAATAATGTCCTGTAGTCAATGTTAAAAATAGGAGACCTCAACAGGCAGAATAGACTGTAATCATCTGCTGGATCGACAATAAAAGAAAGCAGTTCTTTTAATACCGCAACTTCTGGTTCGTCATAAAAACCAATACCTTTTAATACAATGAAAGGTATTCCTTCTCTTCTCAATGTATCTTCAAAAATGCAGAGATGTGTCCGTTTCCTTAAAAGTATTGCCATGTCACCATAGGTACACCCTCTCTTTGCCTCTCCATCCCATACCTCATATTGATGATTAATAAGGGACTGTATCCTTTTTGATAAGGCTGAGGCTTCCTGTTCACGCCTGCTTTTTATACCTTCGTCGCCCTCTATTAGAATAAGCTCAACATGGCCATTACCCACTCTTGTTGCCTCAAAAGGTGTGTATTTTGTGTGCCAGCTCAGGAACGAGTCGCAACGACTTTCATACATGGCAGGAGGCATTAATCTTTTGAAGACGCTGTTTGTAAAGTTTATTATTTCAGGAAGACTCCTGTAGTTTTCCCGTATCTCTTCAAAGTAATATTCCTGGCCAAGCCATTTGGAGAATCTCTCCTTTGCCTCCTGAAACAGGCTTACATTTGCGCCCCTGAAGAGATAAATAGACTGTTTTTCATCTCCGACAAGAAAGATGGTTGGTATCTTCCCTGAGTCCCTTTTTGAACCCATGCCTGAGCGCCATTCTTCTGTGAGCTTGTCTATAATCTTCCATTGCAGAGAGCTTGTATCCTGGAACTCGTCCACAAGTATATGGTCTGTATGCTCATCAAACGAATAAAGGATGTTCTGCCATTCAGGGTTTTTGATAAGGGCTTCGTATGTGAGTAATTCAAGGTCATCAAAATCAATGAGATGCCTTTCAAGTTTTTTGTCTGTATAACGCTTGAGACATCTTGAATATAGCTCAAGTATTTTCTTTTCTTCTTCTCCATCAACAGGATGATTTCCTCTTAATATAAGCTCTGGATGTGGTCTCCTGCTGTGTAATTCATCGAGGATTCTGTAAAGATTATTCCAGCCTTTAATACCCCTGTTTTTCATCATCTCAAAGAAGAGATCAGGTTTATTTTTTTCTTCCATAAGACTTTCATAAACGGACTCTGACCAGAGAATGGCCGCATTAAATTCATCCATTACTTCAAGGGATGGGTCAAGGCCAAGTTCTATGGAAAACCGCTTCAGCAATTTAAGGCAGAAGGCATGGATTGTGGATATGCGCATAAGCGGCATCTTCTCCCGGACATTTAGAAAAATATCAGGATTTTCCTTTTCGAGTATCCTGAGAATCCTTTCCTTCATCTCTGCCGCGGCTTTCTCTGTAAAGGTTATTGCCAATATCTTTTCAATCTCAGAGCCACCGAGCAGTAAACTGACATACCGCCTTGCAAGTTTCTCGGTCTTTCCCGAACCAGCGGGGGATGAAATGATAACGCTTTTTGTTATATCAAGATACTTTTCCATAACTCATAACTGTTTTTTGTATATACGGACAATACGGCCTTTCAGGACAATTCCTGCATGGCTGCTCATTTAATGGAGATGCAGAAAAATCTCCTCTCCTGATATTTAATACAGTCTCCTCGAGAAAACGGAGGCTTCCCTTTATATAATCCTTTATTGTCCGTCCATGTTTCCTGTCATTTCTTCCAGGGATCCATGATAGCTTTATGTCCTTGAGTGAATAGATGCCTACACGTTCTACTTTATTGCCGAGTGCCTCCATAAGCGCTGCATACAGGAATAACTGAAGTGTGGCGCCTTTTGTTATTACCTGTGTCCCGCTGAATTGTGTTGCACCTGTCTTATAATCAATCAGCTCAACCTCATCAGTAGAGGGTTTATCATCTTGCAAACTTTGAACTTTCTTGTCTATCCTGTCAATCTTCCCCTTCAGTTTTATTCCATTTATAATCTCGCCCTTAACAGGAACCTCAGCATCCATGAATGAATATCCTTCATCCATTAGCTTGCTTTCAAGTTCATATATATCCGGCAGGATTGAAAGGAAAGTCTCCTTAATTACTTTTTTCCAGTAATCTTCTACAGGTTTATCAGAGAGGAGTTTGTCTATTATCTCTTCTGCTCTAATCCTAAGGTCATCTGCATCTACAAATGGTTTTGATATCAGGGCTTCCATAATTTGATGAGCTATAGTTCCAAGAAGAGCTGCCTCGACCTCATACTCTTTTATCTCTAAAGGTTCAAGCCTGAGGACTTTTTCTATAAAAAACCTCCTCGGACATGCCCTGTAAGAATCTATGTCAGTGACCCTGATATAGGAGTTCTCCCCGAACTTATTTTTTATTAACTTTTCTCCGATACCTTCGACATCTTTTATATATGATGCTAAAGGTATCTTGCCCTTTCTGTTAAGCTCTTCCTCTTTTGAGAAGATTCCATAAACCTGCTGTTTTACCTCTCTGCTCCAGGGAAGGAACGGAGAGGGGAGGAAGAATCTATCACCTTCCATTACGGGATAGGATAGGTAGAGGTTTTTGGTTGAATCTATCGCCCTGTGAAATGTAAACTTCTGAAGTAGTAAATATTTCTTCAGGTTTACAAGGCCAAATTTCGTCCTTACACTGTCAGGCAGTATATGGTCAATATCAGGCTTTGATGGTAAGTCACCGTCTCTGAGACCTCCGAAGTAAAGATATTCAGGCTCTATGCCCCTCAGCTCGAGAAACCCCATAATTTGAACACCGGTACCCTCTATTTCTGTTTTTGTAACATTCAGGATATGTTTCAGAGTATCTATAAATTGGCGTAATGTCAGGGGTGAAATGTGTGAGACATAAGGAGTGTCGTTTCGACTTCCGGTACGTGTCGATCCCGACGATTCCGAGAGGTTATCAATAAAAGAAAGTTCTTTTAGTATATCGAGTACCTGCTCTTTTAAATCAACACCCTGCCGGTACGCGTCGATCCCGACGATTCCGGGATCACTGACATCAGAGAAATCAAGGTCATTTAATAGTTCAATGATAACTTCGCTGTATCGGCTGTAGCTCCCTTTATTCTTTATAGATTCCAGTGGTACAAGTTTCTTGAAAACCCATCGAAGTTCCTTTTCAATTTTAGATGTTAGACTACTGACTTTCCTTGGGCCGTAGACTGACTGCTGACTGCTGACCGTCTTTGAGAGGTTGAGCCATGCATCTTTTCCCTTAATTATCCCTGCTCTGAGGCAGATATGAGGGATCCATTCCCTGAATTCTGAAGGCATATTTTTAAAAAAGGGTGATATAAGACATTGAGAGAATGAAAGTCTTGGATAGTCGTCTTCTACTGATTCAAGAAGCGCTAACAGGTCAAGAAACGGACGTGTCTTTCCGGCAGGTTTTGAGGTTGAAATGGTGTATGGAATACCGTATTTTCTGAAGATGCGGGCCACCATGTCTGAATACTTGTATAGCAAAGGGAATGTAATTATAATTTTTTCTAAATCCGTTATCTTCCCTGATATAAAGTAATTTTTTATATTTCTCGCAATGCCTTCAATCTCTTCCTCTATGCCGGGGTAAGGGTGATAAACTGGTTCCGTTGCATCTTTTTCAGATGGCAGAAAGGTTTCTTCAACTTGAAAGTGACTCTTTATATAATCTACATATCTATCTGTTATATTTGAATAATTTATGCCATAAGGTATTGAGATAAGGATATCTTTTGCATTTTCTATCAGTGCTTTTAAGATTGCTTCCTCTGACCTGGTAAGTTCATAAAATCCATCGAGGATAAGGGTATCATGGCTGTAACTATGCCTCTTAATCAGTTCAGGACAGACTGCCATCACATCATTTTCATCCACAGCAGAATATTTATTCAGAAGTTCTTGATATGCCTTAAATATATTAAGGGCTTCCGTTGTTCTGACCGTAACCTCTTCAGGTATGCCGAGTTCATGAAAAATAGCCTTAAGCTCATTGCTGACAGTTTCTATGTTTTTGCCTGTATGATGCTGTTTAATCTCGTTGATAAAATTGGTAATGATAGATGCAAAACCAATACCCTTTTCTGATAGTCTTGATATAATGATAGGTACCAGAGATTGGGGTATGACTTTTCTGCCTTCATAAAGGGAATAAAGCCTTTTTGAGAGTTGTTTTATCGTCATCATCTCAGGGGGAATGTAACAACCCT
>Ga0299912_10005137_pt1 | contig 10742 bp, 11 predicted proteins | sample RVTome_2_FD_207667 | JGI IMG/M metagenome (GOLD analysis project Ga0299912, IMG submission 207667) | Soil microbial communities from uranium-contaminated site in the Upper Colorado River Basin, Wyoming, United States - RVT95D214 (version 2) ... | reverse complement strand
GTCCGTCACTTTGATTACCTCGGCCGTCTTGCCGAGTTCGGCCAGCGCCTTTTTTACGTTTTCCATGGTCGTGTTGCATTTTGGGCAGCCGGGGCCCAGAACCTCGATTTTCATTTGGTGTCCTCCGTTTTACGGAAAAATCACGCCGTATAAAATCCCGGTAATCGTTGCCATGACCACGACAAGCGATACGTAAACGATCGTTTTTTTAAGTCCCATGATGCTGCGCAGCACCAGCATGCTGGGCAGAGAGAGTGCCGGTCCGGCGAGAAGTAATGCCAACGCAGGCCCCTTACCCATGCCGTTCGCCATCAGGCCCTGTAGAATGGGAACCTCCGTCAACGTCGCGAAATACATGAACGCGCCCGCGATGGAAGCGAAAAAATTCGCCCAAACGGAATTGCCTCCCACGGCCGCGCTGACCCATCCGGAAGGGATGATCCCCTCGTGTCCGACCCGTCCGAGAAGGATACCGGCAACGAGCACCCCGCCCAGGAGAAGCGGAAGGATCTGTTTTAAAAACCCCCATGTTGCGGTGAACCAATCCGCGGATTCCCCTTTATCCGTGCTGGTGATTACAGCAAGGCCTAAAGCGCCCGCCGCGAATGCCAGGATAGGGCTTGCCGGAAAAAGCAAGGCGAGAACGACGGGCGGGACTGCGGCCGCCAGCACCTTCCACCAGGCCAAATGAAACCAGAAAACCAGGATCAAGCCCATTCCGGCGGCGAATGCCGAAGTAATCTGCCATTTCAGCGAATAAACGATGTTCCACACTCCGGAAGGATCGAGCGGTTTTCCCCAATTAGCGAAAACGAGAATGCCGATCATGGAAGCGAAATACAGAGCGGTCTTCCACAGCGGCCGCCCGCCCGTTGAATGCGGAACGGATTGGGCGTTTTCATGCCTAGCCGTTTCTTCCTTGCGGAAGATGAAATGCATGAGCAGACCGATCAAGACGCTGAACACAATTGCGCCGACAGCCCGAGCGATACCCATTTCCAGCCCCAATATCCTCGCCGTGAGGACAATGGCAAGCACATTGATGGCCGGTCCCGAATACAAAAAAGCCGATGCCGGGCCGAGGCCAGCGCCCATACGGTAAATGCCGGCGAAAAGCGGCAGGACCGTGCAGGAGCATACGGCGAGAATGGTTCCCGAAACCGACGCCACGCCGTATGCGAGAACCTTATTGGCCTTTGCTCCCATGTATTTCATGACGGATTCCTGGCTAATGAATACGCCGATGGCTCCGGCGATGAAGAAGGCGGGAATCAGGCAGAGGATTACATGCTCACGCGCATACCATTTAACGAGCTGAAGGGCCTCCATGACTGCATTGTCAAAGCGAGGAACGCCGACAGGCAGAGTATAGACGCCCAGAAAAACGGCCAAAATGACAAGCAAGGATTTCCATTCGATTTTCCAATTCATACGTTGACGCCCTTCAATAGTTGATCATGTTCACGACGAGACGATTCGATGAAACATATCCGGTTTCGGTCCACGGCGGCCGCTTTACTGCGGTCCGTTTTGAATTGCGGGTCATTGTGAAGCCTCCGGCGGATTAAGGCGAGCAGATCGGTTATCAAGGGAGGATTGGCCGCGGACGATAAGGAATAGTTCACCCATTTGGCATCCTTTTCGTACGTGATGAACCCGGCGTCTCGAAGGATGGACAAATGTTTCGAAACTGTCGAAACGGCAAGCTCCAACACGGACGCAATTTCGCACACACACAGAGGTTTTTCGGCCAACAGGTTTAAAATGCGAAGGCGGTTCGGGTCGGCCAGGGCTTTGAAGGGTCTGGTGAGATCGCGCAAGGAACCCCTCCTTTTGTCATTTCGTTGATTGGCGAAATGTAGAAATAATGATGAGAAAAGTCAAGAAATATTTAATAAACTACTCCACCACCAACAGCGGAGTATCGCAAGAAATTTGAACTTGATGCGCAGCAAGCGGCGGGGAACCTGACCCGTCCCGCCGAAGGCGGGATTGAAGCGTGTTCCGGCAGAAAGTGGGATTAAACCATGGGGCGAACTTGAGGAGAATGAAGATCATTTCAGTGGAGATCCGGCGTTGCGGAATCCTTTCGTGTGTGGACGGGATGGTAATGCACATGCACGCGTTTCAAGAGTCCGATCCGGTTCTGAAGTTCCATTTCCACGCGGCTGGCGATGCCGTCGCCTTCGGTCACAGTCATCGAACCGTCGATTCCGATGGTGACGTTCATGACCAGGTAGGGCCCGAACCGGTGGGCGAAGATTTCCTCTACCTCCAAGACATCCGGCACGGGGGTAATAATGTTCTTGACCTGCCGTTCCAATTCTTTTCCCGGGACGGTATCCATTAAATCATCGGATGATTCGCGCACGATCTCGATGCCGGTGCGCAGAATGACCAAAGCGACCAGGGCCCCCGCCAGCGGATCTATCCATTCGTATCCCATCCTCCCGAAAAAGATGCCGACGCTTGCTGCCGATGCCGCAAAGATATCGTTGCGGTGGTCGTAGGCGAGGGCCAGTACCGCCGGATTCTGGGTTTTCCGGCCGATCCGGCGGGTGTAGACGGTGAAGAATATCTTGGCGCCGATAGTGAAAAGACCGACCGCCAGCGCCCAGACGGAAGCGCCGCCCAAAGTGCCCTGTCCTGTCCAAAGGTCGTACACCTTGCTGACCGTGTTCCACAGAATGGCAATGGCCGTCGCCATCACGAAGGCCCCGACAGCCAGCGCGGCGATGCTCTCCATCTGCCTGTGCCCGTATGGATGCTCTTCATCGGGGGGCCGGCCGGCCATTCCTATGAAGATGCGCACCACAATGTAATAGGCCACATCCGACGTCGAGTTGACGCCGTCGGCCAGCAGGGCCGGGCTATGACCTAGAATGCCGAAGGTCGTTTTTAGCAAAGCCAGTAGGATGTTTGCAAACAACCCGAGGTTGACCGCGCGTATGCTGTCCTTTTCCCGGTGATCCTCCTTCATCGGCCCCTTCCTGTCATGATGGAAAACCGTTTCGCTGTTATTTCTTCCCTTTTTTGTAAAGCCGGTTGCCCGGGCAATGGCGGTTGCCGCAATCCTTGCACACCCACAGCCGGACGTCCCATGCGGCCATGACCATGGCCGCCAAAAAAACCAGCGCGTCCGCGGGTTTTTTCCAAAGCCAGGCCTGCGGCAGAGCGAAGAGGATAAACAGGGCGGCCGCCGTCACGGCCAGGTCGGGTTTGGAATAGGGGCCGGTTTTCCGCTTCCGAAGGGCGGAGGCAGCGCGTCCGGGCAGAACATGGCCGCAATCGCCCCGGTCCGGGCACTTTGCACAGTAGGCCAGGAGTATGGCCGGGATGGAAAGGGCGGCAAGACCCATGTAAACCGCCCCCAAGATGGGGGAAAGGCGGAATGCGGATGAGGCGGCCAGGGCGATGGCCAAGGCTGCCAGGCCCAAAGTCATAGCACCGTGGCGTTTTCGACGATCCATAACATGCTCCTTAAACAAACCGTTCCAATTTGATTCGGACGCTCTCGGCGCAGCGGACCAAAAGGTCTTTTTCCTCCGGCGACAGCTCGAGTTCGATCACCCTGTCCACGCCCTGGTTCCCGACCACGAAGGGCACGCCGAGGGTGCCGCGGATGCCGTGGAATTCCCCGTCGAGGACGATCTGGCCCGAAACCAAGGCATCGTTTCCCAGAGTGATCATGCGGATGAGTTCCACCGCGGCCTTGGCCGTGCCGGTCACGGTTTTCGCGCCGCTGAAATGGGTCACGAAGGGCTTGAGTGCGACGCGAATATCGGGCGGGTAGCGGTCCACCAGTTCGTACGCTTCGCGGATCCGGCCCCTTTCGATAAGCGGGGTCAGCACGGCCACGGCGTCGGACACGTCCTTCGGAAAGCGTTCGGTGACGTGGCCCCTCCGGATGCGGGCGAGGTTTTCCTTGAGAACGGTTTCGGTCAACCCATAGATGTGGATGCCACTCCACAGCGGAACGAGGTTCAAACCGTGTTCTCCCGCGATGAAGCCGTGTATGCGCTGCCTGCGTATCCCCAGGTCGAGGGCGATCTCCTTCCGGAAACGCATGGAATCCAGGAAGGCCCCCATGCCGATCACGCGCCGGCGGCCCAGGTGTTTGGCGAAGATGGTCACGGCCAGCTCGTTGGGGTTGGACACGCAGATCACGATTTCGCTGCCGTGCCCGGTTCTGGCGAGAGCCGACGCATAGCGTTCGAAAATCGGGGCGTTTTTTTCCGCTAGAAAATCCCTGCTGATCCGGCCCCCGCCATGGCCGATGGGAATGGTAGCACCGCCGGCCATGATGATCAGATCACCCCGGATCTCTTCGGCATTGAGCGTAACTTCGATGGAGGGACTCTTCTCGGCGTAGGCGTCAATCAGGTCAACGGCGTACCCATACACGCTGGACGCGCTGGGACCGTCGGGATTTCCGACCAGGACCATTTTCCGGTCGCAATCCAGCAGCTGTTCGGCGAGGATCAGGTGGACGATTTCGCGGCCCACCGATCCGCCGGCACCGATTACGGCAATATCCACGAGTTGCCTTTCCTATTCTTCCTATTCAAACACCATCTCCCAACCTTCCCGTAACAGAAAAACGACGATGACTAGGGCCGCGATGGGATCCGCGAGCCAGAAACCGAACATTACGTTCAATAACAGTCCCAAGAGCAGTGCCGCGGACAAGAAGGCGCAGAAAAACGTTTCCTTGGCGTCGGCCACTAGCGATTTCAACCCCATTCGCTTTCCGAGCCGGTACTTGGCCAAACCCAATATGGGCATGACGACCATGGACAGCACGGCGACGACCATGCCAACGATGGAAGGGTACGGAATCTCATTTCGAATGATTTTGGCTGCGGATTCGTAGGCGACATAAACGCCCAGAATCAGGAAGGTCGCCCCGACGAACCGGTACGCCCTGCGTTCGAGGCGCTCTTCCTCCTCTTCGGATATCCTCCCATGCATGCGCAGGCGCCAAATCAGTACCAACGCAGATAGCGACTCCACGACGCTGTCCAACCCAAAGCCGGTGAGTGCGATGCTATCGGCTAGGGCACCGGCGACCAGCGAAACCACGGCCTCGACCGCGTTGTACCCCAATAGTAGGATTTCCAGCCGAAGGGCGCGTTTGTATAGAGTATCCATGGAATTTTCCTGTCAAAATACCTCATTTCAACGGTTAAAACAAGCCCATTTTTTCCCCTTGACAAAGTGTTGAATTCCATTTACTTTATCATGTTACCTCACGTCTTGGATCGGAATTCCCATGAGAAAAGCGGGATTCACCGCCCTTACCATTGCCATCCTTTTAAACGCGGGTTGCGCCTATTTCAACACCTTTTACAATGCCCGGCTGTATTACGGCCGCGCGTCCAGGGCCACGGAACGGAATCAAACCGACAAACTCGACAACGAAGAACAGACCAACTACCAGAAGGCCGTCGACAAGGCCCTGCTGCTTTTGGAAAACTTCCCCAACAGCAAGTGGGCGGACGACGCGCTGTTTCTGCTCGGCAAGTCGTATTTCCACCTTCGGGACTACACCCTGGCCGAAAGGCGGCTCAACGAACTCATCAGCGAATACCCCGGCAGCCCGTTCGTCGCCGACGCCAAGTTCACCCTGGCCAGGACCAAGGTGGCCACCGAACGTTTCCGGGAAGCCGAAAGCGACTTCGCCAACCTGCTCCGCCAAAACCTTTCCAAGAAAAAGATCGCCGAAATCATCTACCACCAGGCAAAGCTTTACGAACGGGAACGCGATTTTGCGAAGGCAATCGAAACCTATGCGGACGTTTTGAAAGCGGATGCCCAGACCTGGGGGACGCGCGTCTGGTACGCCGTCGGAAACGCTTACGACACGCTAGGCGTTTTCGACAAGGCGTCGGATGCCTACAGGCAGGTGCTGAAATTCAATCCGACCGCCGAGGCCGAGTTCGAATCCCAATTCCGGTTGGCGCGCTCCGAAAAAAACCAAGGCCGGTTGGACGAGGCCATTAAGATGCTCGAAAGGCTGCAGGGCGATGAAAAATACAAGGCCAGGGTGCCCCAGCTACGGCTGGAGACGGCCGACTGCCTGAACCGGAAGGGAGACGTGAACGGCGCCATGCTCACCTACCAGGACGTGGTCCAGTCGAATCCCAACACCGACGCCGCGGCGGAGGCGTATTGGTGGATCAGCAACATCTATGAAACCGAACGGAGGGACTATGACCGCGCCGTGGACGGTTACAGCCAGGTGCGCAAACAAAGCGCCCGTTCCCCCTTCGCCGATTCGGCGGATGTGAAGGGTCGGGACATCCTGAGGCTGCAGGCCCTCGTCAAAGTCGTCGGCATGGCCCTGCGCGGCGAAAAGGGGGAGGGAGTGGAAGTCGGCAGCATGGCGCAGGAAGACACGCTGAACCGCGTCAAGACGGACACGCTTCCAAGCGTTCAGCCGTCTGATCCGGTTCGCGCCGCCACGGCGAATGAAACGGGTCCGGGAATGGGATCAGTCCCGGCAACGGGATTGAACCCGGACAAACCCCCGGCCATCGCGGAGAATCCTGAACTCAAAAGCTTCAACAAGGATGAACTGGATAAAAACCTGTTCCTGTTGGGGGAACTGTACATGTTCCGGTTCGCGCTTCCGGATTCGGCGTTGGGCTGTTTTGGACTACTTACCCAACGCTTCCCGAAAAGTTCCTACACGCCGCAGGCCCTGTACAACATGGGTTACCTGTACGATACCGTCGCGCGCGATTCCGCCGGCGCCGATTCCTGCTATCGAATTCTATACCGCGGATTTCCCGACACCCCGCAAGCCCGCGGCGTCCTGAAGCGTCTCCGCATCGAACGCGTTTTCACGGCCGAGGATTCCGCCTGGAACGCGTTCACCGAGGCCGAGCGCTCCTATTGGTCCAACAGCGATCCGAACGCGGCGGTGAAACAGTACGCCGCCTTGCGCGGACGTTTCCCGAAAACCCAGGCGGCACCCAAGGCGCTTTATTCAGAAGGCTGGCTGTACGAGCACGCGCTCGATTCACTCGAACGGGCGGCTGCCGCGTACGATTCCCTCGTCACACGGTATCCTAGTTCGCCATACGCGGCCAAGGTCAAGACCAAATTGGATCTGTACAAAATGGAAAAATCCAAGCCCGTTCCCGCCGCCGCACCGGACATACTCCAGCCGGTGAAAACCACGGAGCCCGTACGCGACGCGACCGCTGATTCCACAATGGTTCGTGGTCCGCTGGAGACTTCGCCTGAAGAGCCCGAGCTACGGCCGGGCGGCCTTCGGCCGGATGGCCTGCGGCCGGATGGCCTACGGCCGGATGGCCTGCGGCAACAAGACCTACGGCAACAAGGCCTGCGGCAACAAGGCCTACGGCCTCAGAAACCGGATTCCGCAAAAAGTCAGGCGAAGCCCGACAGCGTTAAAAAAATAGACCTGCTGAGGTGACGTTTTCACCCGGGGCCTTTCCCGGGCAAACCGACAACGAGGAGCCTTTGGGCCGCCATTTCTGTCGAATCATCGAACAAAGGAATTTCGCCGAAGACCTCCGCCTTCTCGTTGCGGAAGGCGAAGGCATAGTCCAGTCCGGCCGTCCGGGACAGTTCATCCACATTCTCCTTACCGACGGATGGACGATTCTTTGGCGCAGGCCGTTCAGCATCCACCGCGTCCATCCCCGCTCCGGAACATTCGAGATCCTGTACCGGGTGGTCGGTCCGGGAACGCGGACATTAAGCGAAAAAAAACCGGGAGACGTGCTGGACTTGTTGGGTCCGCTCGGCAAGGGATTCGACCTGGACGGGCCGTTCGAACACGGCTTAATCGTGGCGGGGGGAGTGGGCAGTGCGGGTTTGTTTTTTGTCTCCGACGTTCTGCTCGAAAAGAAAAAGCGGGTGACTTTTCTCTGGGGCGCCAGGAACAAGGCAGAGTTGGACGGGATGGATGCGCTTCGCGCGCTCCGAAGGTCGGGGGCGGACGTCCGGATTTCGACCGATAACGGATCGGAAGGCCTTCACGGGCCGGTTACGGAGCTGTTGAAGAAAACGCTGGCCGTGAAAAACGCATGGGCAGTCGGGACTGCGGGCTTCGTCTGCGGCCCCCAAGCCATGATGCCTCTGGTCCAGGAGATTGTACTCAAAACGGACTTTCCTTGGCAGGCATCGCTTGAGGAAAAAATGGCCTGCGGCGTAGACGCCTGCAAGGGATGCGCGGTGAGGATGAAGCGAGGCGGATTTCAAATGGTCTGTTCGGACGGGCCCGTGTTCGATCTCCGGGAGGTGTCGCTTGACCGCTGACCTTTCCGTCCGCATCGGAGCGCTTCGATTGAAAAACCCCGTGCTGACGGCATCGGGCACGTTCGGCTACGGAACGGAATACGCAGATTACGCGGATCTGTCCAAACTCGGGGGCATCGTAACGAAAACCGTCACGCTCGAGCCGCGCGATGGCAACCCCATGCCGCGCCTAGCTGAAACACCCGCCGGCATGCTTAATTCGATTGGCTTGGCCAACGTCGGCGTCGAACGGTTCATCGCGGACAAGTTGCCCGCACTCGAGGGACTGGACGCGGCCGTAATCGTCAACGTGGCGGGAAACACTGCGGACGAGTACGGCGCCTTGACCGAAAGGGTTGAGTCGTGCCCGCGGGTGGATGCCGTCGAGGTCAACGTGTCGTGCCCGAACGTCGAGCAGGGCGGGCTGGTATTCGGCACCGATCCTAAAACGCTGGCCCGGGTGGTGGGGAAAGTCCGGCGCGCCACGAAAAAACCCATAATCGTGAAGCTTACGCCGAACGTCACCGACATCGCGCAGATGGCAAAGTCTGCGGCGGATGCAGGGGCGGACGCCCTCTCGCTGATCAACACATTGGTGGGCATGGCCGTCGACATCGAGACCCGAAGACCACTCATCGGAAGGACGTTTGGGGGGTTGTCCGGCCCCGCCATCAAGCCCGTTGCGCTTGCCATGGTGTACAAGGTCTTCAAGGCCGTTTCCGTTCCAGTGATCGGCATCGGCGGAATCACGGATTGGAAGGACGCAATCGAATTTCTCATCGCAGGCGCCGCAGCCGTCCAGGTCGGAACGTGGAATTTCGTGGATCCGGGCGGGGCCGTGAAAGCGGCTCTGGGTATTCAGGATTATTGCGACCGGAAAAACATCCTTGCCATCGGCGAGTTGGTCGGGACGTTGGTAGAATCGTAACTTGTGCTTCGTGAAATCGGGATTAGGGATTCGGAAAAAAGTAGGCAGTCGGCAGGCGGCAGTAAGCAGTCAACAACCTCATATTGTTGACCAACTACAGCCTACTGCCTACTACCGACTGTTGTTTCCTGATCCCCCAATCCCGAATCCCTGTTCCCGAACATGCAACTTGCAACTGGTAACTTATAACTCAGAACTCAGAACAACACCATCCATGCCCCAATATCGCATCCTCAAAGCCGTCCTTGACCGCCGCAGCGTGAGGAAATTCGACGCCCGGTCCGTGGAGCGGGAAAAGATACTCGCCTGCGTCGAGGCTGCACGGCTGGCGCCATCAGCGGAAAACAAACAGCCCTGGCGGTTCGTCGTCCTCGAAGATGCCGAGGCCAGGCGCCAATTCGCCGAGGCCGCTTTCTCGGGCATATACAGACCCACACGTTGGGCTCTGGATGCACCAGTTTTGGTCGTGCTGCTTGCCGAGCTGAACGTCGTTGCCCACAGACTGGGTCGATTGATTCAGGGAACGCAGTACTACATGATAGACGTGGGCATAGCCGGCGAGCACTTCGTATTGCAGGCCCAGTCGCTCGGGCTTGGAACGTGCTGGATAGGCTGGTTTAATGCGCGTCGGGCGCACCGGGCTTTGAAGCTGCCGCGTAAAATCAAGGTATGTGAAATTCTAGCCGTCGGCTATCCTGCATCCGACCTACGACCCAGGCAGCCCAAGAGAAAATCGCTGGGCGATATCTTATTTTTTAACGGCTGGAAGTGATCCGTCCCCACTCGTTTTATCGAATCTCCCAAACCGTCAACGACCGGTTGCGTACGTATCCCCGCCCTCCGGATACACGCCACGCGACGGTAACCGTGTGCCGGCCGGCCGGCACCTGCCCCCTGAACGCCACATGGCTGTGCGTTTCGTATTGCGTGTTCGTGGTCAGGACGGCGGCACCCGGATTCATCACAGTACCGTCTACCGTGATTTGTACTTCCAATCTCTGCCCTGCCGTGTTCATCCTGCATTCGGCGACGAACATCCCCATGATGAGGCTTGTCGCTGTCGTCGTGAAAACATGACCGGGAGTCGGGACTAATGCGACGAACGCCAACGATGCCGTATTGTCCTCCCTTGCCGCCGACCCAATCAGCATTTGAACGGAGTTGGCGCCGAATCCGCTTTGGACGGACAGCCCCAGGAAGCAGAGGACAAACAACGCGTTTTTGAAGGCCGCGTTCGCTTTCATGACTTTCTCCTTTCATTAAGACGGTTTTTACACTTAACACGGGAAAAAAACAGATGCTTTGGAAAAATGTCAAGATGGATGCCCGGGATTGGTAATTTTTACGAATATACGATTCTTTTAACGGATTGTCAATGCATATCGCGCCAAACCGTCGTGGAACCGGATTTCTCGAACCTCCTTGCTTCCGAATCGAAATTTGATTATCTTTTTACAGTCTGGAATGATGACCTGTCAATCGGATAGACTAAATTCCAGGATACGCCGCCCGACCCTGATCGCGCGGCATGGTTCATTCCACT
>Ga0299912_10005135_pt1 | contig 10744 bp, 10 predicted proteins | sample RVTome_2_FD_207667 | JGI IMG/M metagenome (GOLD analysis project Ga0299912, IMG submission 207667) | Soil microbial communities from uranium-contaminated site in the Upper Colorado River Basin, Wyoming, United States - RVT95D214 (version 2) ... | reverse complement strand
GTGAGAGGATGGCTAGGGTGACGCTGGCAACCGCTGAGCTTCAGTCGGCTCAGAAGATGATCGAGGCCGCGAAGATGTATGAGGGGAGTCAGGAGGGGCTGGCGTTGAGGTGGATGAACATCCTCTACGAGATAGGTCAGCAGCAGCAGGCTAACACAATCATGCTGATACCAGCCAACATGCCCGTGGCGGGGATAGCCCCCGTCGGGCTCTCTAACCTTCAGACTGGTAAGAAGGAGCAGAGCCAGCTAAGTGGCAAGAAGGACGCCTCCGACTCGACTTGAATGTGTACTGAGCTTTTTATTGACGCACAGCCATTAACCCCTTCTCGCGCGCAACCGAATATGTGGCGGGATATAATGGACGCAATCTCTGAACGGTTCTCTTAATCACCTGTGTGTGGTTCCCTATCAATGAGAAAGTCAGTAATGATAAAACCTACTTATGGTATCCTAGTAAGCGATCTCAAGGTCCTCATTTTAAATAAACTATTCTGCCTTCAACTTTCCGTTTAGTGTTTTGATTATTCTTGAGGAACTCCACGAGAACCTCGAATGAGGATGTAGTGACTACCTTGGTTCTGATTGCAGTTAATTCAGCCTGCGAGATACCTAAGTAGGTTTTGGAGTTCTTAGCGTGGTATCCTTGTAGGCAGATAGTGTAGGTCCCAGCTGGGTTAACGTCTTTCTCATCTATCTTCAGTGAGACAAGTCTCTTCTCACCGTCGCTGTATTCAGCTCTTGCTTTCGAGTTTACTTGGTAGCATTCACCTTCTCCGTCTCTGTTTTCGATTCTCATAATGTGGTTGAACATATTTGTTAGCTGAGCCCCTGTGATCGTATACCTCGTGAGAACGTCATCGTAAGGGAAGCATGTGATTATGTCCTTCATCATTACCATTGGCCCAATTTTCTCGGATCTAATAGATCCACTTGCCACAAACATCACATCGCATTCCGCGTTCTCAGCGAAGGCGTCGGCTATGAGGTTTCCGAGTGATGTCTCTATCTCTCTTTTAGGGTGAGTGTGTTCGACTGCAAGCTTGCATATTATGGCTTCATATTTCTGGTCAACCTCTTTTTGGTAGTTTTCAATGTAGTCTGAGAGCGCTCGGTCAGGTTCTGCTATATTTTCGTCGATGGGTATCAGCTGCCATTTATAATCTACAACGCTGTTTGTATCGTCGTCTACCTCGATGTCTAATCTTCCTATCTGGTTTGTCCCTACTCCCGCCTGCACTATTATGATTCCGTTTCTTATCGCGGGTTTCTCGAGGATTGTGTGCGAGTGGCCGCCAATGATTATGTCGACTCCCCACTCCGGTTTCATCAAGTTCGCTAGTTCTAGATCTGAATCGAAGCCGATGTGTGTGAGGAGAATGGTTAGGTCTATGTCATCGTTTTTGTAAGCGTTGGTAATTTTCCCGACTTCTTGGCTTGCTTCTTCTAGGCTCACGAAGCTGCTTATGAGTGGGTCAGATTTTATGGTGTCCATGACCTTTTCTGTTATTATCCCCGTGAAGAGTATGTCGAAACCAGCCTTGCTTAAGATGAGATAAGGTCTCATCAGCCTTTTGCTGTATGGTTTGATGTAGAGGTTCGCGTTTACTATCGGGAAATTGGCTACCTTTTCGAGAAAAAGTAGGTGAGATAGTCCGTAGTCGAATTCATGATTACCAAGACTTACTACATCGGGGGCGAGGTAGTTCATAAGCCCCATCGTTGACAGCCCCTTGTATTCAGAGTCGATGAGGGAGCCTTGAACCATGTCCCCAGCGATAACATATAGAACGTTCTCCTCCTCGCGTCTTACCTTATTTATGTAACCTGAGAGAAGTGCGAGACCGCCTACCAACTTTGTCTCTCCCGCCATCATCTCTGCTGCAAAGTCTCCGTGCATGTCGTTTGAGTGAAGAATCGTGAACTTCTTCGTCTTCATCAATCCCGCCTAGTAGAATGATTCTGTTTTTCCGGTGTCTTAAAGTTTTAAGTAGACATCGGATGCCATCGATAGTAAGAAGTGAGTATAACGCAATTTAGGCGCATAAATGTAAATAGTAATAGACTCAATTATACGCGAAGCCGTATGTCTGAAAAAAATAAATTCTGCACAAACTGTGGCGCTGCGGTTGACGGTAAAGAATTCTGCCCACAGTGTGGAGCTAAACAGTCGCTTGACGCTGCAACCCCGCAAACACCCCCGAGCAGTCCCTCCGACAAAGTAGTTCATGAGCAAAGTAGAGGCGCCATGGAACATCTCACGATTGGATTTAATGTTGCGATGAATAACCCTCTGGTGTTTCTCCCAGCTATATTGAGTGGCGTAATTGGAGGAGTAATAGGCTTTACCTCATCAGCCCTTTTCATAGGAATTACAGGGTCAATTATATTAGGACTAATCAATTTCATTATTTCCTTTATATTGGGTTTCGCTTCAACTGACATGTCTCGTGATGCCTATAATAAACAGCCCTTAGACCTTGGTTCAAGTATTAACTATGTCTTCAGTAGAATTGTTCCCTTCTTGATTGCAGCGATTTTTGGGGGACTTTTATCGTTAACCGTTGTGTTCATACCCATCGTCATCCTGAGTTTAGTGATAATGGTTATTGATGAAACAGATGTGTTTGATGCGTTCGGTAAGACCTTCAATGTCATCAGAGCAGATCTGGGCGACGTCCTCGTAGTCTTATTAGTGGCTATCGTCGGCCTTTTCATGACTGGTTATATTCCATATATTTCATCGTTGTTATATTCTCTTTTGAATGTTGTACTTGGTTTAGCGTTCATTGATATTTATATGAACTTTAAGAACCGTTAATCGTTTATCTCCTATCCACGTAAGTCGCTCGCTTCGGTTTTTACAAGGGATCCTCTTGAGCCTCTTTTTTCTTGAATGATCCATATAGTTCGTCGATCTCGATCCTTGGCTGCTCGATGACCGGCTCTCCATCGACAATGAGTCCAGATCCGTTTCTAAGTGGACCGAGTCGGGAGACTTTTACGCCTCTCTCAGTGCACAGTCGAGCTATATCTCCAACCGATTTAGGATCGGCGACAGCGATGACTGTTCCGTAGGAGGGTGCCCGGAGGAGATCCTGGTCTAAGCTCTGTGCATAGTCTGCGTAGTTCACGTCAGCGGAGCTGAAACTGAGACTGAGTTTTAGGCTACCAAGGACCTCCAACAGCGCTCCCTTTACTCCCCCCTCCGAAACATCATGTAGAAGCCTAATTCCCCCTGTGCATTGGAGAGTAAGTATGATTGGGAGAGCGGTAAACTTCCTCCACGCCTCATCTGATATCCCCATGCTCAGGTTAGTAAGCCACACCGCCTCTCCACCCACCTCTCCGACGAGTAGAACAACATCACCCTCATGTGGAGACGTCACCTTTCTTATCTGTCCGCCCAAGCAAGTTGTCGAGACGAAGGGGATCCCTAATCCAGAGTATGTCGCAGTCTGTCCCGCAGCAATCTTAACCCCATACTTCTTCGCCTCGTCACCGAGGCTCTTGGCTATTATCTTCAGGTCACTCTCCCTCGTTCTCAAAGGAAGGTAGATGCCCGTGATCATGTGAGTTGGACGCCCGAATTTACAGGCAACATTACTAGCGGCATAGTGGAAGGCGAAGAACCCTAACGCCTCGATTGGAACACCTATACTCGGGCTGTGTGCGATCACTGTTCTATCTGTTAACCCGATAGTGGCGCCATCCAGCTCAAGATCCTTATAAAGAGGTATAAATGGGAGAACGCTTCTGTCAAAGACTTTTCGCGATACCTTACCAAGCCCGAGCACACCACTCATGGTCTTCCCTCATAGCTACCAAGCTAGCCTATTAATCCCTAACCTGCTACACATGATGGCAACAACCGTAACTTGTGCGCATACTCCCTCAAAAATGCCTTGTTAGGGTTAGGGCTTAAATATCGTAGCCATTAACTGAGGAAGGTGAAGGCAATGGCCGACCTCTCTACAGACTTAATTTTCGGATTAGTGATCGTCGCAGTCGCCGCCATCGCAATCATAATGTTCTGGCGTGCCTCCGGTCCCTCAAAGAAAAATAAAGAACCCGAGGCAAAGCCTGACGATACTCAAAAAGAGGATCCGCTTAAGGTTGAGCTACAGATAACAGAGAGGAAGGTCAAGGTCCCACCCCTCGAGAAAAAGATCGCCACCGTAGAAGTCGAGAAAGCGAGGAGCCAAATCAGGACTCTAACCCTGAAACAGGAGATCAATAGCATGGTTCTCCGCCGCCTCTTTGAGGCTGAGGATGAGGAAGAGATCAGCCGAGAGGAGCGCGTCAGGCTCGGGAAAAACTACGAGGATGAGATGAAGCAGATCGCAGAGGAACTCAAGAGGAGCGAGATGCTCATTAGTCTAGCCGAGTTAGAGACGATACGCGAGGAGATAGTTCAGAAATTCGAAGAGAGCCTCAGTCAAACACAGAGTCGTATAGACCTCATACTTAAAGAGCTGAAGATTCCTGAGCCACCCAAGACTGCTGAAGAGGAGAAACCAAAGCTCCCAATCGGCGCGAAGAGGCGTCGCTTGACAACGAAGACGAAGACTGGAGAGCTAGAGGAAGAAGTTGAGGAGCCCACCGGTCAAGAGGGCGAGGAAAAGCAACCTACAGGGAAGCAGGACGTTGAGAGTCGCCTAGAACAGCTCAAAAAAGAGGTAATGAAGGAACTAGACGAACTCGACAAGCTTGAACTGGAGAACTAGACTTGAGTGCACACACCTCAGCCAAGAAGAAAGCCGCCATGAAGGCGGTCAAGCACATCGAGAACGGCATGATCCTGGGTTTAGGAAGCGGAACAACGGTGGCCTTTGCCATCAAGCAGATTGGGGAACTACTCGCTGCCGATGAGATTTACGACATATATGGTGTTCCAACAAGCATTCAAACTACTTTCGAGGCAATAAGAGCCAAGATACCACTCACCACTCTCGACGAACACCCGCAGCTCGACCTTGGCATAGACGGCGCGGACCAGCTCGACGTGAAACTAAACGCCATAAAGGGGGGTGGTGGAGCCCTGATGAGAGAGAAGATCGTCGCCGCAGCATGTAAAGAGTATATTTTTATAGCCGATGAGTCGAAGCTGACCGATGTCCTCGGCACCGGCAAAGTTGTACCTGTCGAGATACACCCCTTCGCTGTGACGCCTGCTTTAAAGGCTGTAGAAAAACTTGGTGCTAAGGTTAGTCTCCGCTTAAGCTCTGGCAAATTAGGCCCCCTTGTCACAGATAATGGCAACTACATAATTGATGCGGACTTCGGTCCTATTCAGGACCCCTGGTGGTTAAACCGGGAGCTTCACGCCATACCCGGTATTATTGAGACAGGGATGTTCCTCGGGTATGCCCACTTGGCGTATGTCGGTGGTAGGGGCTCGGTGAAGCGCTTAAAACCTCAACCAGACACGGCGTTGCGTGCGGCGCGTGCGAATAGGCCTGGAATGACAGCTGCGACATAATCCTTACCTTGAGAAACTATTTTTTAACATCACTTTTTAATTCTACAAAACGTATCCATCTTTCGGGTTCTAGAAAGCCTTAAAATGGCTGATTGAGTTGCTTAGAAAGCGATGCCCCCTAGCGGGGATCAAGTGCTGGGGTCTCCTAGCCTGGTAGGGAGCGGGCCTGCTAAGTCCGTGAGCCTTGCTCGCGAGGGTTCAAATCCCTCCCCCGGCGCCACTTCAACAAGGTGTAAATAATTCGGATCCATTATGATCCTTGGTACCCGTATGTCATACTACGTTAAGGATTACATGGAGAAAGAGTTCCCCACGTTAGAGGTCGAGGCGACGGTGGTAGCGGCTGCGAAGATTCTCGATGAGAAGAAGAAGGGTTACATTATAGTACTCGAGAAGGGGAAGCCCATTGGAATAGTCACCGAATGGGACCTCGTAAGTAAGGTCTTAGCAACGGAGAAGGACCCAAAGAAGTTGACGCTCAAAGAGATAGCCTCCAAACCCCTCATTACCATCGACCCCGACGAGGACCTCTTGAAGGCCTCGGAGCTAATGCAGAAGAAGGATGTTAAGAGGTTACCCGTGGTCAAGGGCGGGGTCATCTACGGCGTCATTACTTCCACGAACATCGCTCAGAAATGCGGTGAATATGTGAACAAGTCCGTTAAGGACATCCTACGCTGGTCCTTTCCGATAGGTTAAGAAAGCGAGGCGTTCCAGTCGATGCCGCTCTTTAAGAGTTCTATTTTTAGCTGCGCAGCGTTCTCAAACAAAATGGTTTTCATTCCTATTGCCTCAGCGGCCATCAGGCAATTCGAATTATCGTCTATGAAGAGGCATTCACCCGACAACAGCTTCAGTCGGTTGAGTATCAGTTCATAGATTCCTCCGTCTCTAGGGCATTCAGGTAAGTCTGGCTTTCTCAGCCCTACCTCACATGAAAATATCACGATGTCGAAGTAATCGTCTATTTTATGTTGTCTGAGCCACCTCGCCCTTGATGGTTCGATGTTCGATAAAGCAGCGACTTTGTACCCACCGAGTTTCAGTCCTTTTACCAATTCAAGGACTTGTTCGTTGAATTTTGCTGTTGTGAAGGTCTTTTCCCAGATAGCTACGTAGTCGTTGGGTGGGTCTCCGAAGTGCTTGAAACTCATCCTCATCCAGTTTTTCTCCGAGATCATTCCTGTCTGGGCGTCTGGCATGCCCGATTCAGCTATCCTCTTGAAGTCTTCTGCAGGTATCCCATACTTGTCCTCGATATACCTGTAGGTTATTGAGTTGCTCCAATCGACGACGACTCCACCGAGGTCGAAGATCACTCCCTTTGCTGTCAAGGAACTTTTTCAACCGCCCGGCTGATCTCAGTATTGAGTGCTTCTCCGTCGTGAAGGCTGCTATTTATCTGGACGCCGTTAACGATTAGCCAGTGGTTAGCCAGTCTCATAGACTCTGACGGGTCTTCCCACTGGTTGATGAGTTTGACGGGGAGTTCAGGGTGTGTAACTTTAATGATTTCCCTGACCCTAGTTGCGTATGGGAAGGAGTACTCGCACGTAGGGTTGTAGATTGTGAATGCCCTGTTTCTGTCCTCGGGGTTTAGAGTATAGTTTAGCCTATTTGGTGAGGCGTAGCGACCGTCAATCTTTAGCATCATCTCTTCACCTCTCTTCACGAAACCGTTTGACGCGTAGAACTTCTCCATCGGGATCCCCTCGCCAGTGTTGAATGCCTCGGTGGCGATGAATCGACACGAATCCCCTTTCAGGCTTTTAGGCTTGGCTCTACACTCTTCGATGAAGTTCTTCATCAGCGCAGTGGAGACTCCTTTCCCTTGGGCCTCCTTGAATGGGTTGTAAACGCAGCGGAGAAGCATTACTCCTTTTCGAGGCTTAAGTATAAAGGGTGCAGCCTTCTCAGGGTAGAAAAGGAGTTGAGCGGCGGGTTTTCCATCTAAATATGCGACCTTTACGCACGAACCGTACTCATTTAGCATATTTAATATCCAGCGCCGCCGGAGTTCTATGCCCCTTCTTTGAAGGGGGTCATCCAGCTTGTTATGGCTGCAGACCCTGAATGCGTCTTCAATGTTGGACTCCGTAACGTCCCTTACATTAATCACGCCCATGGTTGTCTTTGAGTAAAAGTTGGGTATCAGGGTTCCGCTTAGATGTCAGTGAACCCGTCAACAGTCTTCTTATCCAGTCTCTTTACGAGCTCGATGAGGAGGTTGACGGCATTCTCGGCGTCTTTGAGGCTGAGTAGGCCACTATGGCTGTGGATATGCCTCGTTGGGACACAGAGGACGACGGTGGGGCAGCCAGCCCTGCTCAGATGTATTGGCGCACCATCGGTCCTCCCGCCTTTCATCTGAGTAAGTTGGAGTGGGATCTTGCACTGCTTCGCTGTATCGATGACTAATTCCTTAAGAGGTTGGTTAGGAATCATGCCGGCGTCGAAAGTGAGTATGCTCGGGCCTTTTCCCATCTTCGACTGGGCGTCCTGTGGCTTAATGCCTGGCACATCGCCTGCGATATCTACTTCGAGAATTATTGCTACGTCCGGGTCCACAACGTGGGCTATCGTCGTTGCTCCTCTGAGACCAACCTCCTCCTGCACGGTCGCCACCCCAAAAAGTGTGTTAGGGTGCTCTATCTTCTGCTCCTTTAACCTCATGAAGGCCTCGGCGAAGACAAATGCCCCGATACGGTCGTCGAATGCCTTGCCCATCGCGACCCTTCCGTTCTGAATTAGTTGAAAAGTGCTGAATGGGACCACTGGGTCACCGACTCTTAAGCTACACTCCTCAACCTCATCCTTGTTGGTTGCACCAATGTCAATGAACATGTCTTTCTTCTCAACGACCTTCTTCCTCTCTTCCTCTGGGAGGATGTGGGGCGGTTTCGAGGCGATGACTCCGTGGACGTCGCCTTTGTTCCCCCTCACGACGACGCGTTGCCCTAGGAGAACCTGGTCGAACCAGCCACCCAGCTGGTTGAATGTGAGGTAGCCCTCATCAGTGATACTAGATACTATGAAGCCCACCTCGTCTGTATGGCCCGTGACAAGGATCCTCGGCCTCTCATTTGATCCCTTAGCAACGAAGCCAACTGAGCCAAGTTTATCGCTTATCACCTCGTCAGCGTAAGGGATCATGTATTTCCTGAAGAGGCTGTTCACCTCCCTCTCGAAGCCGGAGGGTCCGAATGCCTCCATCATCTCCTTCATGAGTTTTAGAGACTTGTTGTTAAACATAGTTCACGTATCGATGGGTCGTTGATGATTTAGATTTATCTTATAGGCGAGAGTCGGCTCTTCGGGATTCTCTCTCCACTATTTAGAGTATGTGTAACTAAGTGGGTGTCCACAGTTTTCTCCCCTCATGAAATTAGGAGCAGTGTTCATCACCCATTATTTCATAGAGGTGTTGTTATGGGGAAGCATCAGGGTGCGATCTAAGAACACCCGTTTTTTAACAATTATGAGTCAATATAGTTTGTCTTAAGATAATGGTTTTGCTATGTGTCTTTATTTATAGTCGGGGTGGTGGTTTTATCCGTATGTCATGGAGGCTCTAGAAGTAAGGAGCCGCGCCGCGTCGAATGTCATTCCGTGTTACCGTTGGGGCGGCCTCCCCTCCTAGGCATTGAGAGTGAGCAGCCTTACCGTTTCCTTGGAAGCCCATTGCCTGCGGCTACGGCAACTTTAATCTATGATTATATCAAGCTAAAAGGTTATTCTCTCACATTATGAGAACAACTCAATTAATTGTGATTGTCGTAAAATAATGGGATTAAATCACTTCTTGACGCCAGACTCTAAGTACACCAGATTACAGGCATCAAAATCAACAACAGCCTTCACGCCGATTGGCATCGTGGCTATAGGGTTCGTGTGCCCAAAGTCGAAACCAGTTGCTACAGGGAACTTGTATCCCCTCAGGCATTCGTTGAGTATCATATCCAACGAATCTCCTTCCTTGAGGCCAGATGCAGCGGGTAACCTACCAATCAGTAAAGCCGCTATGTCTCTGAACACACCAGTTTGTTCAAGCTGCCTGAACTTCCTGGCGATGTTCCCCGATGGGCCTCCTTCCTCGTCCTCTTCAACGAATAGGATCCTTCCCTCAAACTTTGGCCAGTAGGTTGTGCCGGCTAGTGATAGGAGTGTGCCTAGGTGGCCTCCCATCAAGGGTCCTTTGGCTGTTCCACGGTTGTATGCTTTCCAGCCTGGGTTGGTGGTTTCTTGGGGTGGCTTCTCTGGGTGGAGATAATAATAGGGGTCGTCGATGTATGTAGGTGATGCGTATAGCGTCCTCGGGGAGTCTGTTGACATCACGGCTTTCTTGAAGTCCTCGACCTCCCAGCTCATGAGGTGAGAGTGTGTGAAGGTCACGAAGGCCGGGCCTTGAAAGTTTACCAGACCCGCTTTTTGTAATAGTGCAGCGCTTAACGATGTGATGTCGCTGTACCCGATGAAAACTTTTGGGTTTTTACGGATTTCTTCATAGTCAAGAAGGTCGAGTATGTCGCTGGAATTCCAGCCACCCCACGCAGCCATTATTCCATCGACTTCAGGGTCGGTAAAGGCGGTCATAAGATCGTTCGCCCTCTCCTCGGGTATCCCTGCTGTGTGCCCATGACGGCGATATACATGGGGGTTGATCTCGATTTCTAGGCCGAGTTTCTCCAGGTTCTCTACCCCCCTCTCAACCGCCTTTTTTTCAAGGACATCAATACTGCTGGCTGGTGTCACTATTCGAAGCTTGTCCCCTTTTTTCAGGCGCTTGGGCTTCATTAGTCTCATGGCATAGAGGACTAGTTGGGTTGTAGAAAAAGTTGGTTAGGGAATGACTTTGCGGGCCGTGGTTAGGTATCCTGAGTGTCCGATCATCAGGGTCTCGGGCCGCGTCTTGTTCTCAGCCACTGTGATCCTCCTCAGGATCAACTCTACGGTTTCGAGCTCTATGAAGGGCTTTGCCTCTAAGGCGTAAACCGTCTTCATGACCTGCTCAATTGTTGGGCTGAAGCTGAGGAAAACGCCACTCCCGGTGAGTGCCTCCCATGCGTGGTCAACTACTAACCAAGGCGTCGCCAAGTCTAGTACGACGGCGTCTACATCTCTCTCCGAGATGCCCTGAGTGATGTCCCCGAGCTTCATTTCAACGATGGAGTGTAGGCCCGACCTGTCAATGTTGCCAGCGGCAATCCTCTGACTTCTCTCATCTATCTCGTATGAGTAGATCCTGCCATCAGGCATGACCGCA
>Ga0299912_10005134_pt1 | contig 10747 bp, 10 predicted proteins | sample RVTome_2_FD_207667 | JGI IMG/M metagenome (GOLD analysis project Ga0299912, IMG submission 207667) | Soil microbial communities from uranium-contaminated site in the Upper Colorado River Basin, Wyoming, United States - RVT95D214 (version 2) ... | reverse complement strand
GTTGCCGCTCGGCCCCACCGGCTTCGATAATTCTCCCTACCAGTCCCTCTCTGTCTTCGCCGGTAACCCCCTGTTGATAAGCCTGGAGAGGCTGCTTGAAGGCAATTTCCTTGACCGTAGCGACCTAGCCCACAGCCCGTCATTTTCTGAGAATCTGGTTGACTACGAAGCCGTGGCCAGATTCAAGATGCCACTCTTGAGAAAATCATATGAGACCTTTGAGCAGAGAGCCACGCCAACCCAGCGCCAGCAGTTGGTAGCTTTCTGCCAGCAGAATGCCTCGTGGCTTGGTGTCTATTCGTTGTTCATGGCCCTCCGCGAAATCCATGGTTTGGCCACCTGGAACACCTGGGAGGCAGATATAAGAAGTCGCCAACCAGAGGCAATCCAGCGCTGGAATCACAAGCTGGCGCCGGAGATACGGTGTCACCAGTATCAACAGTACCAGTTTTTCAAACAGTGGACAGAGCTTAAAAAGTACTGTAACGAGCGCAATATCAAGCTAATTGGCGATATTCCCATCTTCGTGGCTCTGAATAGTGCCGAGGTGTGGTCACATCCTGAGATGTTCTACCTGGATGAGAACGGCCAGACCACAGTGGTGGCCGGTGTACCGCCCGATTACTTCAGTAAGACGGGGCAGTTATGGGGCAACCCACTCTACCACTGGGATGTCATGGTCCGGGATGGCTACCGCTGGTGGATTGAGCGCTTCCGGGCTACCCGCACCCTGGTGGACATTATCCGCCTCGACCATTTCCGCGGCTTTGAGAAGTACTGGGAGATTCCGGGTGAGGATACCACCGCCGTCAACGGTCGCTGGGTTGCCGGGCCGGGAGCCGCCCTCTTCGAGACCGCGCGGCAGGCACTGGGGGAGCTACCCATCATTGCCGAAGACCTGGGACTCATCACTCCTGAGGTACACGCCTTGAGGGACCGTTTCGACTTTCCCGGGATGAGAGTCCTCCAGTTTGCCTTCAGTGAGGGCGCCGGAAATGTCCACCAACCACACAACTACCCGCGTAACTGCGTCGTCTACACCGGCACCCACGATAACAATACCACCCTCGGCTGGTTCCGTGGTGAGGATATTGGCGCTATCACCCAGAGCCGGGAAGAGAGAGACAAAGAGACACGGCTGGCCTTGAAGTACCTGGGCACGGACGGTCACGAGATTACCTGGGACTTCATCCGTCTGGCACTGATGTCGGTGGCCAATACGGCCATCATCCCTCTACAGGATGTTCTGTCTCTGGGCAGCCAAGCCCGGATGAATATCCCCGGTACAACGCAGGGTAACTGGCGCTGGCGCTTCACCACCGATGCGCTGACGGACAGAATCAGGGACCGCTTGAGAGAAATGACCCAGCTCTATGGCCGATAGGCAGCAACACCGCTCACTGGCGTAAAACACGCAGGCGGAGCCGAAGGCAAGAGCTTGACAGTTTAGTCGGCGGCGAGTAGGATTGTCTCCACCATCTGGGCTAGGCAGAATCTTTTTAAGATACGCTGCGATAGAGGCCCGGATGGAGGAGGAAGGCATGATTCAGCGAGTCCACGAGCACATTATTACCGAGCTCCAGCAAAACACCCGCACCGATACCATTTTTGTCATGACCGCCATTGTCTTGAACCTGTTGAGCCTGGGGGTCAATTCGGGGGTCGCCAGCGCGGCGGCTACCAGCGATAGCAAGACTACCGCGACTATCGTGATGTTCACCTTTGTCGCCCTAGTTATCGTCGTTAACCTGGTGGCCATAGTCGGTCTCTTGAGAGGCAAGCAAAGCCGAAGCAAGCTAATAGGTGGCCTGCTTAAGATGTACCAGGACCAGGGCGTAGCCGGGTATTATGACGCTTCGCTACTGAGCAACTACAATACCCGGTACAATCTATTTATTCTGGCGACCATTTTCACCGGTGCCGTCGCCCTGGTTATACCCTTCGTGCTTTTCGTCACCCTGTAACTGCGGGCTCCATCAGTACGAAGGTACCGCAGACAGAGCCTGAAATCTAGGCTTGACAACTTGACCCCCTCTGTGATTAAATAGATATAGAAGCTACCAGATACCACCTGAGTTTGGCTTAGGAGGTGTACCATGAAGCTTCATGGACTATACGGAGTAAGGCAGGTTGACTTTTGAGGCCCTGCCTTCGGGCGGGGCGGGTGGAACTCGGGCTTGACTTGATACACGAGTGAGAGGCAAGTCTGGGAAAGAGCCGAGTACGGTCGTGAAGACCGGGCGTAAGTCAGGCTCGGGGATTTAGAGAGCTCAGTGGGGAGTACCATAAATACTCCCCACTCTTTTTATCTAGTCCAGTGGTGGCTCTTTGTCAGCCCAGGGCGAAGCCTGCTCAAAGGCGGCGGCCGCTCTCAATACCGTGACATCATCCAAGGGCCGACCCACAATCTGGAGACCAACGGGGCGGCCATCGGCCGTCCAGCCGCACGGAACTGAGGCCACCGGCTGGCCGGTGAAATTGAAGGGATAAGTGAAGGGGTTCCAATCCAAGGCGGGCGAGCCTTTGACACCGGCAATCTCGGTTATCTCAAATTTACCCACTTCAAAGGGCGGCACCGCCACGCTCGGCGTGAGAAGCAGGTCATATTTTTCAAAGAAAGACCGCATTGCCATGTAGTATTCCTCCCGTACCACTGCCGCCTGAGCAAACTCGTCCACCGACCGGCTCATATACCGCTCAATCATGGCTACCAGACGCGGGTTCATCTGTTCTCGCCACTCCGCCAGTTTGCTGCCGTATCTTGTGGCGAGCATTATCCCCCAGGTGCGGGTAAAAGCCATGCCAGGATTGCCTGCCGGAGGGTCGGTCGCCTCCAATTTTGCCCCCAGCATCTCAAAAACACCCACCGCTTTGCTGGTTATCTCCAGAACCTGGGGGTCAACAACAGCATAGCCCAGGTCCGGGCTCCAGGCAATTTTCAACCCCTTCAGGTCACCACCAAGAAATGACAGGTAGCGTAATCTGGCACCAGGCAGGGAATGGCGGTCACGGTTGTCTCGACCGGCAATGATTTCCATAGTCAGTGCTGCATCCCGGACAGTCCGGCTTATTGGGCCGGTATGGGACAGGGTCTGCCAGTCCGTGAAGCCCGGGCCGCGGGGCACGCGACCAAAGGAGGGTTTCAAGCCAAAGACGCCGCAGAAACTGCTCGGAATGCGGATGGAGCCACCGCCATCAGTACCAATCGCCACCGGCCCCAGGCCCGCCGCCACGGCGGCAGCCGCCCCACCACTGGAACCGCCCGCGGTCAGTCCCAGGTTCCAGGGGTTGCGCGTTGGCCCAAAAATCAGATTATCAGTTACCCCCATAAACCCAAACTCCGGCGTATTGGTCTTGCCCACGATTATAGCACCGGCCGCCCTGAGTCGCTCCACGACCACGGCATCCTCCGGCGGTATGAAGTCCTCGTAGATTTTGGAACCAAAGGTGGTCCGCACGCCCTTGGTAAAGATGAGGTCCTTGATGGATACCGGTACGCCATGGAGTGGTCTGAGTCGCCTTTTTTTCATTACCGCGGTCTCGGCGTCTTTAGCTTCCCGCCGGGCACTCTCCGCCAGCACAGTGCAGTAGGCATTAACTTTGGGATTCAGTCGCTCAATTCTGGTCAGAATAGCCTCCACCACTTCCACCGGCGAGAGCTTTTTCGCTTTAATTGCCGCCGCCATATCAAACGCTGACATATAGCCAATCTCGCGCTCAGTCATCAATCGCCTCCTTGTTGATTACTTAGGGCAAGCCATGTAGAATTGATATGTAGGTTACCCCAGAAAACACCGAGCGTCAAATTCACGCGCCCTGAAGTCAGGTCTCCTGCCTGGCAAGCCAAAAGAAAGGCTGTCCATTTTCAGATGTATACGAACTCTTACGAAGAATTTTTGTCCAGCAAGGATACCCTCCGGGTATATCAGGACAGCCGTTTGCTCTTTTCGTCCAGCCAGGATAGAGTCGTTCCCCTGCTGGAGTACATTGATAAGTTTGCCACCAATCATACTCAGGTAGTCATTTTTGATAAGATAATGGGGAATGCGGCCGCGCTGCTCTCCGTCAAGGCTAATAGTCGAGAGGTCTTTAGCCCACTGGGCAGCCAGTTGGCCATTAAGACCCTGGAGAATTATAATATCAAGTATCACCTTACCCAAGTCGTCCCCTATATCCAGAAGGCCAGCGGGGAAGACATGTGTCCTATGGAGAGGCTATCAATAGGTAAAGACCCTGAGGAATTCTACCAGGCTATTAAGGAATTCATCAAGAAATAGAAGGGAGCGCTATGGAGAAACTGAGACTAGGCCGGACCGGGATGATGGTTTCCAAACTGGGTTTTGGCGGCATCCCTATCCAGAGACTGTCGGAAAAGGAAGCGGTGGCGGTGGTCAAGAGATGTCTGGAACTGGGTGTCACTTACCTGGATACCGCCAACGGCTACACAACCAGCGAGGAGCGTATCGGCCAGGCTGTCAAGGGGCAGCGAGAGAAGCTGTTCATCGCCACCAAGACCGGTGCCCGAAATCGTGAGGGGGTACAGGCGCACCTGAAACTGAGCCTCCAGCGACTGGGAGTCGACTACATCGACCTCTACCAGTTCCACGGCGTCAGTGATTTCAAGAACCTGGACATGGTTCTCGAGCCTGATGGGCCACTGGCCGTGGCGCAGGAAGCCAAGAAGGCGGGACTGGTAAGACACATCGGCATCACCTCCCACCAGATGGATGTGGCCAAAAAGGCCGTGCAGTCTGACCTTTTTGAGACCATCATGTTCCCCTTCAACTTCATTACCCATGAGGCCGCCGAGGAGCTGCTGCCTCTGGCCAGAAAACACGATGTTGGTTTCATTGCCATGAAGCCATTGGCCGGTGGTATGCTGGACAATGCTACTATCGCTTTCAAGTATCTCTTCCAGTTCCCGGATGTGGTGCCCATCCCCGGGATTGAGAAAATAAGCGAGATTGAGGAGATAGTCGGCATCCTCGAAAAGCCGCGAGAAATGACCACGGCTGAGTCGCGGGAAATGGAGCGACTACGACAGGAACTTGGCCCCAGATTCTGCCACCGGTGCGATTACTGTCAGCCCTGTACCGCTGAGATACCCATCTCCACAGTACTGACCAGTCGCAGTTTTGCCAAGCGCCTGCCACCAGAAAGATTCTTCTCCAGTTTTATTGGAACAGGCATAGACCGGGCGGCCAACTGCTCAGAGTGTGGTGATTGCGAGACACGATGCCCCTACCACCTGCCGATTATAGAAATGCTGGCCGAGCAGGTCAAATGGTACCGGGCCGAGAAGAAGCGATACGACAAGCTAGTAGCCAGCCGCGGAGCTAATAAAAGCCAGCCATAATAAAAAATAAGGAGGAGGCAATGCAGAAGATTACCCAGAATGTCTACGCTGAGACTGGTTTTCGTGGCTGTAATCCTGGCTTCGTGGTCACCTCGGAAGGCGTGGTGATGATTGATACCCCCCAGATGCCCACCGATGCCATCAAGTGGCGGGGTGAGATTGCCAAGTTTGGCCCAGTGCGCTACCTGATTAACACGGAGCCCCACGGTGACCACTTTACCGGGAACTTCTTCTTCGGCGGTACAGTGGTGGCCCACGAAGGCACCCGGCAAGCTATCCTGGCCGCCTCGGTGGAACAGATGAAGGAGCGCTTCAAGCAGATGGAACCCCAGAGCCTCTCCCTACTCGAGGGCTATAGCTACCGCCCACCCACCATCACCTTCTCCCAGCGCATGACCCTCTTTGTGGGCCAGCATACCTTTCAGCTAATCAACTTTCCCGGGCATACGCCGTACCAGATAGCCGTGGTCATACCGGAGGAGAGAGTCATGTTCACCTCGGATAATGTGTTCGGGCGGGTGCAGGCCTGGTTGCAGCAAGCCCTCCCCTACGAATGGCTGGAGTCACTCAAACGCATGCAGCAAATTGATGTTGATACCCTTATTCCGGGTCACGGGAGTATCTGTAGCCACAGTTATCTCTCTGAGATGAGCGCCTTTATTCAAGCCTGGATTGATGCCGTGTCAAAGGCTATCAAGCAGGGGATGAGCCTGGAGGAGGCTCAAGAAAAGGTATCCCTTCGCGACCGCTATCCTATGGAGACGGGGAGTGAAGCAATGGCCCCGATGGTGCAGCGCATGAATGTGGCCCGACTTTACGAGGTGCTGAAGAAATAGGGATTCCTGTAACCTCACCCCCTGTGTCCCCCACTCCTTGAGAAGGAGAGGGGGACGATTTTTAGAAGAGGGGCTTCGCCCCCTCTTAAAACCTCACTCCTAACCTAGAAATCGTGGGAGGGTTGGGTTATAATAAAGGTTAACCTGTCTTACAGTGCTTTCTTTGATTATGTCTACTTGCTGGTGGGAAATCACAATTGACCTCATCTTATTTTGACCTTACTGACTTCGGCGCTGTGGAGGTCAGGTAACGACTAATTTCCCGTCTCAAGGCAGGATTAATAGTGAGTGAGAAAAGGACCGGAAACACCGGGCGCCATCCTCCAAGAGTAGATAGTGTGGAGATAGAAAAACTGAAGGCTCTGGTTGCCGGTGAAATAGAAACCCATCGTGACCAGCTTCGCGAGCTGGCTCTGAGAATCCACGCCAACCCGGAACCGGGTTTTCAAGAGTTTCAAGCCGCCGAGTGGCTTACCCAGTATCTGGAGAAGAACGGCTTCTCCGTGGAGCGTGGTATCTGCCAGCTCCCCACGGCTTTTCGGGCGAGCTACGGCCAGGGAAAACCAGCTATCGCCTTTCTGGCCGAGTACGATGCCTTAGCCGGCATCGGCCACGCCTGCGGCCACAATATCATCGGCACCTCGTCGGTGGGAGCGGCGCTGGGTACCAAGCCAGTCGTGGAACGGTGTGGGGGAACCATAGTCGTTCTCGGCACACCGGCTGAGGAGGGAGAAGGCGGCAAGGCAATCATGGCCAACCGCGGCGCATTTGAGAATGTGGATGTGGCCATGATGATACATCCCGAAGACCACGATGCCGCCACGGCCCATGCCCTGGTTTGCCAGACTCTGGAGGTCGAGTTCCTAGGCAAGGCAGCACACGCCGCCGCGCGACCAGAAAGCGGTGTCAACGCCCTGGAAGCCATGCTCCTCTCCTTTGCCGCGATTAACGCTCTGCGACAACACATCAGGAGCAGTGCCCGCATCCATGGCATCATCACTGATGGCGGGCAGGCAGCCAATGTTGTACCGGACCACAGCGCCGGCAGCTTCATGGTGCGGGCCCGCGATGATGACTATCTTGACGAACTGGAGCAGAAAGTCATCAACTGCTTTACCAGCGGCGCCACCGCCACCGGTGCTCAGCTCAAGTACCAGTGGGATGAAGTGCGCTATGCTAGCATGCGTAACAACCTCACCCTGGCCCAGCTCTTCCAGCAGAATATGCGGTCGCTGGGACGTGACCCGGCTCTCGGCAATCCAAATGCCTCCTTTGGCAGTACCGATATGGGCAATGTCAGCCACCTTGTCCCCGCCATCCACCCCTATGTAGCTATTGCCCCGAGAGGAATCCAAGTTCATACTACGGAATTTGCCGCCGCGGCGGCTTCCGAGGCCGGCATGAAGGGAATGCTGGACGCCGCCAAAGCCCTGGCCATGACGGCGGTTGACCTGCTGGCCAATCGGGAGATACTGACCAAAATCAAAGAGGAATTTGAACGAGGGCGACAATAAGGACAAACTAATGGTTATTGCTGTTGATGCCGCTGGCGGAGACTACGCCCCCCACGAAATCGTCAAGGGAGCCCTCAAAGCGGCCCAGGACTTCAAGGTGGAGATTGCCCTGGTGGGCCGGAAGGATATTCTCACCGTGCTCGCTAGTCGTTATCTCAATAAGCTGGGAATTACCATTGTTGACGCCAGCCAGGTGATTGGATTCGATGAATCGCCCATTGAAGCCGTCCAGGGCAAGCCAGAATCAACAATAGTGGTCGGCACTAATATGGTCAGGGACGGCTCAGCCTCAGCTTTTGTCTCCGCCGGCAGCACCGGCGCCGTCTTTTACGCGGCGCTGGTCGGCCTGGGCAAGATAGAGGGCATCGACCGCCCGGCCATCGGTACCATCATCAACATCAATACTACCCCCACCCTCCTCATTGACTCCGGTGCCAATGTTGAGTGCCGGCCAGGTCATCTAGTACAGTTTGCCCAGATTGGTAGCATCTACGCCCGGGAGGTCTTCGGGATGAGCACGCCAAGGGTGGGCCTGCTTAATGTCGGCGAAGAGGAGGGCAAAGGCAACCGGCTGGCTAAAGAAACCTACCAGTTGCTCAAAGAGACCAAATTGAACTTTATTGGCAATGTTGAAGGCCACGAAGTATCAAAAGGTACGGTCGATGTCATTGTAACTGATGGCTTCACCGGCAATATCGTTCTGAAAACACTGGAGGGTCTGGGAGACACCTTCCTCAAACTGCGCCATCTAGGGCAAACCCTGTCCAAGGCCTATCACCTGCGGGGACGAGAATTGCTGGTTGAGGGAGGGCTGGGCTCGCTGGCCAACAGAATGGACTACCGCCAGTACGGCGGCGCTAGCTTGCTGGGGATAAACGGCAATATCATCATCGCGCACGGGCGGAGCCGGGCCACCGCCATCAAGAACGCCATCGGCCTGGCCAAGCGAGCCGCCGACCAGAATGTCTGGCAAAAAATCAAGGAGGAAAAGTATGAGCCAACCAGTGGCGATAACTGACAGCAACTTCGACCAGACAGTCTTGAAAGCGAATAAGCCGGTGCTGGTCGATTTCTGGGCCACCTGGTGCAAGCCCTGCCTGATGGTAGCACCGATAGTGGACGAGCTGGCCAAGGAGTATGACGGGCGTGTCAATTTTGTGAAACTAGATGTTGACCAGAACCCGAAGACAGCCACCAAATACAAGGTAATGAGCATCCCGACCCTGCTTGTCTTCAGGCAAGGACAGCCCGTATCACACCTGGTCGGCTTCCGACCCAAGAACGAGCTGAAGCGGATTCTAGATGGGGCCCTCATGGGCAAATAGATTCAGAGCAAAAATACTTTCTGTGATGAGCGAAGATAGGCTCAATAGGGGGTAGTCTACCATGAAATGGCCAGAGTTCACATTAGACATCTTCTCCCGCATCCAGCAAGAGCTGGAGCAAGTGCTCAACGGCCTAACCGCGGAAGACCTCAACTACCAGCCCAAACGAGAGTCAAACAGCATCGGGTGGCTAGCGTGGCACTCAATACGAAGCCAGGACAGGATGAATGCGGACCTGTTGGGCGAAGAGCAACTCTGGATTCGAGATAAGTGGTATGCCCGGCTCAACCGCGAGCCTGACCCCAGGGACACCGGTTTCGGGCATACCACCGAGCAAGCCGCGGCCTTCCGCGCACCTGACAGCCAGACCCTGCTGGACTACTACCATGCCGTCTTTGAGCGTACTCGGGAGTACCTGACAAAGCGGCTTTCCGAGGCTGAACTCAAGCGAGAAGTCAAGAGCCCGACACTGGGGACGACAGACACGGTCGAGATGCGCCTGCTCGGGGTAATCAGTAACCTCCAGCACATCGGCCAGGCGGGCTATGTGCGCGGTATGCTCAAGGGCAAAGGCTGGTACGGCAGGTAGTTCTGCCCAGCAAGGTGTAGCCAGAGGGGCCTGCTCCCTCTCCTTCGAAGGAGAGGAGCAGGGGTTGAGGTTGGTTAACCCCCTTGAAAAGGGTGGAAGATATGAGTCAAGAATATGATATTGTCATTATTGGTGGGGGGCCGGCCGGGCTGAGCGCCGGCATTTACACCGCCCGGTCACGGCTGAAGAGCCTTTTAATTGAAAAGGAGCTAATCGGCGGCAAAATCGTGAATGCCGAGCTGGTAGAGAACTATCCCGGCTTCCCCCAGGGTATCAACGGCTACGAACTGACCCAGCTCATGCACCAGCAGGCCACCCGGTTCGGGCTGAAGACGGTGACCGGCGAAGTGACCGCTCTTGATGTCAGTGGGAAACAGAAGATAGTCAAGACCAGCGAGGGCGACTTCATGGCCAGGGCGATAATAGTTGCCGGCGGCTCAAAAGAGCAGACTCTGGGCGTCCCGGGGGAGCAAGAGTTCACCGGCCGGGGCGTCTCTTACTGCGCCACCTGCGATGCGGCTCTCTTTGCCGAGTTGCCGGTAGTGGTGGTTGGCGGTAGCAATGCCGCCCTTTACGATGCACTGCAGGCGGCCAAATTTGCTGCCAGTGTGGTCGTTATCCACCGACGGCAGGAACTGCGGGCCACCCGTATTGTGCAGGAGCAGGCTTTCGCCGAGCCCAAGATTAAGTTCCTGTGGAATACCGTCGTTGAAAGTATTGACGGCGAAGATACGGTTAAAAGTCTTAAACTCCGCAATGTAGTGACGGATGAAAAGTTTACCCAGCAAGTGGCTGGGGTCTTCGTGGCCATCGGCTTCAACCCCAACACTACCTACTTGAAAGGGCTTCTGCCTCTGGATGAGGCCGGCTATGTCATCACCAATGAGAAGATGGAGACCAGTGTTCCGGGCATCCTGGCCGCCGGTGACATACGCTCCAATTCCATCCGCCAGGTAATTTCGGCCGCCGGTGATGGCGCCACCGCCGCCATCTACGCCGAACGGTACCTGACCGGGTCACAATAGCACAAACTTAAGGCAGTGTCTGAGAGGGGCGTAAGCCCCTCTTTTAACTCACTTTAGGGGGTGGGGTTACCTACCATCACCGTATGCCGGTGTCAATATCAA
>Ga0299912_10005133_pt1 | contig 10747 bp, 9 predicted proteins | sample RVTome_2_FD_207667 | JGI IMG/M metagenome (GOLD analysis project Ga0299912, IMG submission 207667) | Soil microbial communities from uranium-contaminated site in the Upper Colorado River Basin, Wyoming, United States - RVT95D214 (version 2) ... | reverse complement strand
AAGAATTAGCGAGCTGATTGTTTTAGTGTTGTTTGTTCCTATCTTTGGGACTCTTTTAAGTAATCAAAATATCAATATTGGGGTTACGGTAGCATTACCCCAAGAGCCGAAGATGACCTCAATCACGGTGCACCCCAACCTCAGAGCGCTGAGCATCGTTGTAGAAACCGTATACAACACTCAGTTGATGTGGCTCGAGGACCAAGAAACGGGGCAGGCGGTTGAGTTGACGACTGATAAGGAGGGCTATTTTGTAGTGGCACTCGACAATTCAAGCCAGCTAACCCAGGTAGGTCGGCACCGAGTACTGGCTCTGATAGAGATCGTGCAGGATAAGACCATTTTACTCGAAAGCGAGGTGCTGTGGTATACGATTGATGACGAGTTTAATGTTACATTGGATCCAGCCCGCCGCAGGCCAACCGCCCTTCAAATACAGAATATAACTACTGATGAATTGAAAGCTTTGCAGAGTAAACACCAGCTTAGCGTTTTAAGCGCAGATCGCTACCAGTTACTTAAGTCCCTGCGGACGAGTAGTCAGAAAATATTGTTTTGGTTTGCCGTCTACAGGTGGATAATTTACGCGATTCTTCTGCTCTATGTCCCCTTCTTGATCATCAAACGGTGGCGACGAAAAAAAGCCAAGCACCAATCATTCTGGTCTCTGGGCCAAGGGATTTACTTTAAGCACCGGCATACCTAGGCATTTTTTAACTAAAAAGGTAGGGCAAGGAAACCAGTGCTTGGATTTTTTTTAATTGAGTTGATAAGTTCAAATAAGATGCAAAAAGGTGGCTAATGGGAATTTTCTCGTCCCCTTCGGGGATTCGCCCTGGGCAGTGCCGAATGCTCCTAAGGTCGCATTCGTCGACGCTCGCCGCGTCCTGCTAGTCCTTGCTCGCTTCTGCCCGTTCAATTCCCTTGGAGTACGACTTACAAAATACCAAAACAAGCCACTTACTTCTAAATGGCCTGTTCTGGGGTGGCTAATGGGAATTGAACCCATATCACTGGTGCCACAGACCAGTGCACTAACCGTTGTGCTATAGCCACCATGGTGCGGACAACCCCGCTTCCCCTTCGGCTTCGCTCAGGGTTCGCGGGGCAAGGAGGACTTAATTTTAAATGCGGACGGGGAGACTTGAACTCCCAAGCCCTTACGGGCACTAGCACCTCAAGCTAGCGCGTCTACCAAATTGCGCCACGTCCGCAGGGATTTATTGTTAAGAAAGAGTATGTCTTAGTAGCGCTTTTAGGGAGTATTTTCCTTTACTTGTTTTGAAGTACCGTTCACGTTTTTCAGCATCAAGTTTATGTATGAATACCTCAGAAAAGATTAACTTCACAGGTAATCTTTTACTTGTAAACGAACTTTTACCTGTTTTATGTTCTTTAATTCTCCTCTGAAGATTATTTGTAATTCCAGCATACAGTTGCCCATTTGATAGTAGCAGTATGTAAACGTAGTACATAGATTTTATATCTGCGCCCCCGCACTGCTAAAGGGTGCAGGGTTGCCGTGAACCAGTTAACGATTCACAGCTTCGCCGTGAACCCTTTAGTGGTTCACGGCCACGTCCGCAGAAGTTATTTGGCAGTAACCTCTTTGAGTTTCTTTTTATAGCCTTTGAGGTAATACAGTTTTGCCCGTCTGACTTCGGCTTTTTTAAGCACTTCTATTTTGGTGATAGTCGGAGAATGCAGGGGGAAAATTTTTTCCACGCCTACGCCCTCGGAAATTTTCCGGACGGTGATGGTAGCTGATAATCCTTTTCCCCCGCGCCGGGAGATGACGATGCCTTCGTATTTTTGGATACGCTCTTTGTCGCCTTCCTTGATTTTCTGATGAACAACGACGGTATATCCGGGCCGAATGTCCGGCAGATCGTTTTTCAATTTTGACTGGTTAAGCTCGTGTACGGTTTTCATATGGTTTAGTTATTTTTTTAGCGTTTGAATCATAGCGATTTTTGACTAATGTGTCAATCCCGCGCCACTTTTTACATGACCCCCTATCATTTAATGAAAAGAGGTGGTTTTTTGAACTATTAAGTCTTACCGTAATAATGTTAAAAGTGGTGTGGTGTCAACCCCTTTTCAGCTGTTTGAGGATATTTTCCAGCTCTGTGGGCAACAAAGATTCAAATTCTTGTCTCTCGTTTTCCAAATCAAAAAATCCAAGAGAAGTTGCATGCAGGAATAATCTATCAATCGGCAATAATTTTTTCAATTTTTTTGGTTTGTAAATCCGGTCGCCAACAACGGGCAAGCCATAGGCATTTAAATGAACACGGATCTGGTGGGTGCGGCCTGTTTCGGGAATTATTTTGAGCAGGGTGTAATTAATGAACGTTTCCAAGACCTCGAATTTAGTAATTGCTTTCCGACCTCGAGCCTCTTTCGTGGGAATGGCCGCCATTCGTTTGGCCGTGACGCTCCGGTCAATGTTGAAGTTAATCTCATCCTCAAGTTTATTTGGTTTACCGTACACCAGGGCCATGTACTCTTTTTTAATTTGCCGGGTCTTGAATTGTGATTTGAGATGATCGAACATGGCTTGCGTTTTGGGAACAACCATCAGTCCCGAAACCTCCTTGTCTAACCGGTGAACAATAGCCGGTCGAGAAGGGTCCTCGCCAATTTTTTTAAGCTCAGGATATTTTTCCAGCAGCCAGTCAACCAGCGTCGGTTCGTTTACACCAGGCGCTTCGTGGATAATCAAACCGGCGGGCTTGTTGATGATGAGGTAGTTCGGGGTATCGGCGATGATTTCGGGCGCGGGTGGTTGTTGGCGGCTCAAGGCACCCACAGGGAGAGGCGCTGGGAGAGGGGTAGATGCTGTTGTAGGCACAGCGTCCTGCGTTGGCTCGATTGATATCGTATCGTTAATTTTCAAAAATTGATGGACAGTCGGCTCTTTATTATTAACCGAAACCTGTCCGGATTTTATCATTTTTTGAATTTGAGAACGGGAATAATCAGGGAATTGGGTAACTAAAAATTTATCCAGGCGTTGACCGGAGAATTCGGAGGTGATGTTATGGTGTGTCATAGCGGTGTTTTCTTACGAATGACAGAGCCTCTCTCCTGGTGCTAATTCTTTCATCCAATTGTTCTTCGCGTAATAAGACTTTCAGCTTTCCGATCAGTTTGCCTGGAGGGATGTTTAGTGCTTTCATAATTTCATGGCCGTCAAGAATTTCTTTTGGCAGCTCTTTATATTTTTTTGCCGTCTTGTTGAGCGTCTCGATTTCTTTTCTCAGGCGGTTGTATCCGGAAAAATCTGCCTTGCCACGATACGGGATGCTGGCTTCAATGTCAGCGTGCATCAGTTTCATCAAATCCAGACCGGGGACCTGCGGATTATAAAAATATTTTTCCAAAGTAGTTTTTTTCATGGCAGATCGCTTAGTATGAGTCACAATCATATGGCGTGAAATAAGCCAGGTGGTTTTATTAATATCTACGCCGGCGCTAGATAACTTCAGGCGCTCCATAATTTCGCCGCCTTTTTCCGCGCTAAAAGCATCGTGATTGTTGTAGCGCAGCCGGTCAGCACGAATCATGGTGTATGGTTTGCCCAGGTCATGTAACAGTAAACCAAAAACGAGTTCAGCGGAATGTTTTGACACGCCAAATTCTTTTTTAAATTTTTTTGATTGTAAGTTTCCTAAAGCGATTTTGGTATGTTTCCAGACATCGCCTTCAGAGTGGAAATTGCGCGGCTGGGGGCATCTTTTCATTTTTAGTAGCTCCGGCATTAATTCTTTTACGGCACCTGATTTATCAAATAATTCAAAGGCGCATACCGGATCAGCGATAAATGCTTTAACTAGGTCCTTGGCGATAGTTTCCCGTGGAACAATAAAGTCTTCACCTTTTTTATTATTGATATTTGGCATTAGCTTCTTTATCGCCCGCCATGTCTGTTTTTCAACATCAAAACCGAGTTGGCAGGCAAAACGAATGGCCCGTAAAATGCGCGAATAATCTTCTTTAAATCGTGCGGCTGATTTGCCGACTGTTTTGATCGTTTTTTTCTTAATATCATTAAGTCCACCGAACAGATCGACCAGTTTTTTTGTATTGATATTGTAGGCCATGGCATTGATGGTAAAATCTCGGCGTTGCAAATCGTTTTCTATCGGTAATTTTGGATCGGATTGGACATTGAAATCTTTATACCCGCCGGTAAGGAAAGCATGCTCAGTTCTAGGCAAAGCGATATCAAAGGGTTCGAACTGTTTGATTTGTTGAAATTGTTTGGGGATGAATTTCAGCACGCCGAAATTTTTTCCCACTAAATCCACCCAGCCCTCCTTTGATAGAAATTGCTGCAGCTGTTTGATTGGCACGTTGCGGACCACGAAGTCGTAATCTTTTGACTCACGCTTGAGGATGGTATCGCGGATGATGCCGCCAACTAAAAAAACTTCGGCACGCGGAAACTTTTTTTGCAGCCGCTTCAAGAAGGCGAATTGTTTTTGCTGGAGTAATCGGTTTAGGTTGATCATAAAGATACGTTAAACATAGCGAATATTAGGATGTTTTACAAGCGTAGTATTGACACAAAACATGTTACTTAATAGACTTACCCGAAACTGGTGGAACTTAATAAAACGGAGGGGATCCATGGAAGGTCTGGCAATCGGAATTGTTTTAGTGGCCACGGTTATCCTGGTAATTAATCGGAAGAGAATCGTTTGGTATCTGGGCAGCCAGAGGCCCAAGCGGAGCAAAAGTGCTCGCCAGCTGTTTCGACATCCGGTTCGATAGTCAAAAAGCCCACTCCCCGATGAAGAGGAGTGGGCGCTTTTTATCTGTAATTGCCCGATTTGCCTTTTTTATTATTAATTTGTAATTTATAGTTGATAATTATTGATTAAAAAACCATGAAGTTAAAAGAAAACGATAAGGCGCCGGATTTTGTAGCTCAAGATCAAAATGGTCAAAGCCATTCACTGCAGGATTATGCTAACCAATGGCTGTTTTTATATTTTTATCCTAAAGATTTTACCTCCGGCTGTACTGCCGAGGCCTGTGCTTTGCGGGATAATTTTTCCGAGTTGAAAAAATATTGCCAGGTAGTCGGGGTCAGCGCCGATTCCGCAGCTAGCCACAAGAAGTTCCAGGCCAAACACGAGCTGCCTTTTACTCTGCTGGCTGATCTAGGACGAGAGATGATGAAATCCTACGGGGCCAACGGCATAATTTTCCCCAAGCGCGTGTCTTTTTTGATTGATCCCCGAGGCATAGTCAGAAAAATTTACAGCCCAGTTAAACCGGCCGAACATGCGCTTCAGGTATTGAAATATTTTCAGTCACTCACGAAGTGATTGTTGTTGATGAGGCGTGAAGGACTCGGTTCCTGGGCAGCGACGACCTGCCACCAGCAGCTCGTCGGCGTTCGTCTTACTTCGTTCGCCTCACTGCTGCCCTTCGAGTCCAGCGTCTTAATTCGTAATAATAACAAAAGAACTTTGGATTATCCAAAACTCTTTTGTGGTGAGGCGTGAAGGACTCGAACCTTCAACCCGTTGCTTAAGAGGCAACTGCTCTACCATTGAGCTAACGCCCCATGGGCAAAATTAGTATTTGTTAAATTGTAATCCAGCACTACTGATGACGAAAGGCGAAGCAAGGCGCGGCAAGAGGCAACTTCTCTACTAATTGCTTGCCCCGTCGAATGACGGGGAGCTAACGCCCCGCGGATATTGATTATATAAGTGGGTGGCAGAAAAATCCAGCTGGTATCCCCGAGAGGAATTTCCGCCATCTCGCTATCGCTCGAGCGGATCCCCGCCTGCCGTGCCTGTGGCACTGGCGGGCAGGCGCCTTCCATTTGATTCCAATAATGTGGGCGGAGAACCCACTCCTATGCTTGCTCGCTTCAATTACCCTCGAGAGGAGTCGAACCTCTATCCAGAGCTTAGAAGGCTCTCGTTCCCCGCCCGCCTGACTCGTCTATGCCCCTGCGAGGAATCGAACCTCGATCCGCGACTTAGAAGGCCGCTGTTCTATCCGTTGAACTACGGGGGCGTCAGGCGAGTCGGGCGGGTATCCGTTGAGCTACGGGGACATAAACTGTATTTGATAAGGTAGAAACAATTTATCCGTTGCTTGCCCCGTAAACCGAGCGAAGCGAGGTTGTACGGGGAACTACTGGGGCCTGAATGCGTATATTATCCTATACAATAGTAATAAAAACAACAAGTCATGTCTATTGTTTTGGTCTTGACAAAGGCCGAGAAGTACCTATAATAAGTATACTTAGTAACTAGCCTTACGGGTCCTTGGTTTTTGGAGCGGTTAACCAAAAACTCGGGATTCGCGGACAAAAGGACACGCGTTATGTTAACCAAGGAAGAGAAAGACAAAATAATCAAGAAGTACAAAACCCACGAATCTGACACCGGCTCGCCCGAGGTCCAGATCGCCATTTTGACTGCGGAGATTGAACAGCTGACCGAGCACCTCAAAGAGCATAAGAAAGATTTTTCCTCGCGCCGGGGCTTACTGCGCAAGGTAGGGATGAGGCGCCGACTGCTTAGATATTTGCAGAAAGACAATAGCAAAAGCTACGAAGAGTTGATTAAAAAGCTTAAACTTAAGAAGTAAGCCCACCACGAATCTATTATCACTAATTTACACAAATACTATTTTAACTAGCGTGGGTAACATAATATATTAGTGAAAATTCGTGAATTAAAAATTCGTGGTAGCCTAACAAATAAATCATGATTAAGCATCAAGAACAGCGAGTTGGAGTATTTGTCGACGTCCAGAACTTATACTATTCTGCGAAAAATTTATACAATACCAAAGTAAACTTCGCCGCAATTTTGAAAACGGCGGTTTTTGGCAGAAAACTTATACGGGCCATTGCCTATGTAATCAAGGCGCAGAATCAGGATGAGCAGAAGTTTTTTGAAGCGCTGGATAAACAGGGCTTTGAAGTGAAAACAAAAGATCTTCAGATTTTCTACGGCGGTCACAAAAAGGGCGATTGGGATATCGGCATTGCCATGGACATCATCCGGCTGTCACAGAAAATTGACGTAGTGGTTTTAGTGACCGGCGACGGTGATTTTATCCCTTTGGTAGAATATTTACGCAATCACGGACAATACGTGGAATTGATGGCTTTCAGTGAATCGGCCTCATCCCAGTTGATAAAGGAGGCCGATGAATTTACCGATTTGAGCGCGGATCGAAGAAAATATTTAATTCCCAGTCAGTTTAAAAGCGTTCTAAAAAAAATTTCCAAACGAGTTTAATTAAATAATTTCCTTTTAAAGGGTTGTTTATTCAGTTGGCCAGGGGTTTGAGGTTTACTTTTTACTTTCGTAGACTTACATCTTTTAAAAATTTAATTTACAAGATGCAAGTTTATGAAGGAGTAGGCCCCCAGCTCCCAAAAGATGAGATAAACGAATCTAAAAAAGGATGCTAAAGGAGAAGTTTTATGTCAAAAATTCAGACGTTTTCTACGGAAATGGGGGGCAAGCAATTAAAGATAGAAACAGGTCATTTCGCTGGACAGGCTGGCGGGGCCTGTACCGTGCAATACGGCGAGACGGTGGTCTTGGCCACAGCGGTAATGAGTCCGACCATACGGGAGGGCATTGATTTTTTCCCGTTACTTGTGGATTTTGAAGAGAGATTGTATGCGGCCGGAAAAATAAAAGGTTCGCGTTTCATAAAACGCGAAGGCCGCCCTTCCGATGAGGCTATTTTGACCTCGAGAATGGTGGATCGCTCAGTCAGACCTTTGTTCGATGATAACTTGCGCCATGACGTGCAGGTTGTTTTGACTGTGCTATCATTTGATCAGGAAAACGATTCCGACATCATTTCGCTAATTGCCGCTTCCGGGGCGCTGTCTATTTCCAACATACCTTGGCACGGACCTATCGGCGCGGTCCGGGTGGGTCAGATAAACGGCGAGTGGGTTATCAATCCTACCTACACGGCTCGGGAAAAGGGCATTCTTGACGTGGTAGTGGCGGGGACTAAGGATAAAGTAATAATGATCGAAGCCGGCGCCAGTCAGATTTCCGAGGAGTTGGCTTTGGAGGCGATTAACTTTGGACAGAAACATCTGCAGAATGTTATAAAGTTGATCGAAGAAGTGCAGCACAAGGTTGGTACTGAAAAAGCCGTGATTGAAATCGGAGAGCTATCCAATGAGGAAAAAAAGAAGCAGGAGGAACTAGAAGAGAAAGTCAGGAAATTTTGCGGTCCGAAGATGAAACAAGTTTTCAAATTTAAAGGTAAGCTCGAACAAGTGGCTGCTCTAACCGCGCTTGAAGATGAGCTTGAGGAGAAGCTAAAAGCCGACAATGAGGTGACAAAGGAGCAGCGCGCCCAGGGCGTCAAAATGGTTACCGGAATCTACGAAGAGGAATCACGACGTCTGGTTTTGGAAGATGAGCGGCGCGTTGACGGTCGGGCAATTGACGAAATACGCCCATTGTCAGCGGAAGTCGGTCTCCTGCCGCGCACTCACGGCTCGGGCCTTTTTAATCGGGGCGAAACTCAGGTTCTCTCCGTGGTAACTTTGGGTTCACCTGGTGATGAGCAGTTACTGGACACCATGGAGGAAAGCGGCAAAAAACGCTTTATGCATCATTATAATTTTCCGGGATTTTCCACTGGCGAAGTCAGCCCCATACGATCAGCCAGCCGCCGCGAAATCGGCCACGGAGCCTTGGTAGAACGAGCTTTAACCCCGGTGTTACCGGAAAAGGAAACATTCCCCTACACAATTAGGGTGGTTTCAGAAGTGCTGTCTTCAAACGGTTCTACATCTCAAGCCTCCTGCTGTGGTTCAACCCTGGCCATGATGGATGCCGGAATCCCCATAAAAGAACCGGTAGCGGGCATTGCCATGGGTCTCATAGCCGACGAAAAAAATCCCAAAAAATTTAAAGTTCTGACTGATATACAGGGCGTTGAAGACCATAATGGCGACATGGATTTCAAAGTAGCCGGCACTAAAAATGGCATCACGGCCATGCAGATGGATGTCAAGCTTCACGGCATAGATTTTAATGTCATTGAACAGTCCTTAAGCGGCGCCAAAAAAGCAAGGCTGACAATTCTTGATGTAATCCAGTCAGTTATACCGGCACCGCGGCCCGAGCTGTCAAAATACGCTCCGCGGATTACTACCATGCATATTAATCCGGAGCTGATTCGCGACGTGATCGGCAAGGGTGGAGAGACAATTAATAAAATAATTGATGAATGCGGTGGCGCTGATGTAACCAAGATTGATATCGAGGAGGACGGGCAGATTTATATTACCTCCACCAATGCGGCTATGGCCCAAAAAGCCCAAGCCTGGATTGAGAATATTACCAAAGAAATTATCCCCGGTGAGGTTTATGAGGGCGTGGTGACCCAGATTCAAAAGGATCGCAACAGTGGCGGCGAGATTGGAGCCATTGTAGAATTGGCCCCAGGCAAGGATGGCATGGTCCACATCTCGGAATTTGCCAGTGAACGCATCAGAAATGTTTCCGATGTGGTCAAAGTTGGGCAGAAGCTAAAAGTTAAAGTTGTGGACGTGGATAAAGAACGAGGGCGGGTAAGCTTGTCAGTTAAGGCGCTGGGCGCGGAAAGTGATTTAACCATTCCAGATTCGGCCGTTCAGCGCAGCGGATTTGACCGCGGCGGCAACGGCGGATTCAAACCACGCGGCAGTTCGCGATTCAGTCATGATGATCGTCCACGCGGTCCGCGGCGACCATATCGTGATTTCTAAATGTAGTATGATCATCACTATTTCCGGTAAACCCGGTTCTGGCAAAAGTACGGTAGCTAAGCGTTTAGCTGCCGACTTGGGCTATCGCTATGAAGACATGGGTTTCAAGAGGAGAAAGATGGCCGAGGCGAGAGGCATAACACTCGAGGAGCTGAACGTAATTGGCGAAAGAGAAGACTGGACTGACAAAGAAGTTGATGAGTATCAAAAACGATTAGGCGAAGAAGAGGACAATCTGGTTATTTCCGGCTGGACTTCTTTTCACTTTATCCCGAATTCAGTAAAGATATTTTTGGAAGTCAACGAGGAGGCCGGGAGTCACCGAATTCATACTGATTCAAAAGCGGTGAGAAATACTGAAGCAAAGCAATTCTCAACGTTGGAGGATGTACGGAAGAGCGTCCGTGAACGGATGGCCAGCTCCAGCCGCCGGTATATGAAGTATTATGGCATCGATATCTATGATCCGAAGCATTATGATTTGTTTCTGGACACCTCGAATTTGACTATCGAAGAAGAATATCAACAGGTCTATGCGTTCGTGAAGCAGCGGATTGGGAAATAGTAAGACAGAATAAAAACGCCGGGCGCCTTTGAGAAAGGGGGGCGCCCGGTTTTTGATAAAGATTGTGCCCTGAACTGCGTAGAGTTCAGAGCTCAGTGAACCTGGGTGATTTACTGTGGATAACTATTATGATGAATAAAGTATTTATTAGCAACATATGTTAATAAATGCTAATAAAAAAGCACTTGACAGACCATTTATCATGTGATATACTATTTTTGTAAAGAAACTTAACAATTTATCCACAGGCATTAATTTCAGCAGCAAGAAAGAATGAGCCTTATTTTAAGGAAGGCTTTTTAGGGAATATTCTTTCTTCACTGCTGGAGGACTTTCGTTGGTAGTCCGATTCCGTCCTTGGCGGAATAAAAAATTGTAAAAATAAAACAAAACGGTTATATCCTTAGTAA
>Ga0299912_10005132_pt1 | contig 10749 bp, 7 predicted proteins | sample RVTome_2_FD_207667 | JGI IMG/M metagenome (GOLD analysis project Ga0299912, IMG submission 207667) | Soil microbial communities from uranium-contaminated site in the Upper Colorado River Basin, Wyoming, United States - RVT95D214 (version 2) ... | reverse complement strand
CGAGAGGGCCGCCTGACGCGGGAGAGGGATGAGCTCGACGCGTTCTTCTCGCGCACCGGGTACCCCCGCGCGCCGCGCTACTACATCATCAAGTGGCTCACCGACTGGGTGCGCGAGCTCGGGTTCGACGGATACCGGATGGACACCGCGAAGCACTTCGAACTGGCGGTCAGCGCGGAGCTGAAGCGGGAGGCGGAGCGTGCGTTCGCCGACTGGAAGCGGGCCCATCCGTCCCAGGTGCTGGACAGTCTCCCGTTCTACATGATGGGCGAGGTCTACGGCTGGGAGCCGAGCCAGGGGCGTGAGTACAGCTACGGGGACCGGACCGCGGACTTCTTCTCCCACGGCTACGACGGCCTCATCAACTTCGGCTTCAAGCGGGAGGCCGCCGGGTCACTGGATAGCGTCTTCACGCGGTACTCCGCGGCACTCCACGACGGCGCGCTCCGCGGCGTCGCGCTCCTCAACTACGTCAGCTCCCACGACGACGGGGGGCCCTTCGACCGGGACCGCCGGGATCCCCTCGGCGCCGGCACGCGCCTCCTCCTCGCGCCGGGCGGCGCCCAGATCTACTACGGGGACGAGCTGGCCCGGCCGCTCCGGGTCGAGGGGGCGCAGGGCGACGCCAACCTCCGCTCGTTCATGAACTGGAGCGACCTGGAGCGCGGGGGCTTCACCACCGAGATCCTGCGACACTGGCGGAAGCTCGGCCAGTTCCGCCGGGCGCACCCGGCCGTCGGGGCGGGGCAGCATCGCCGGCTCCAGACGGAGCCCTACATCTTCAGCCGCACCCTCGAGGCGAACGGGCGCGTGGACCGCGTGGTAGTGGCGGTGGACCAGCCGACCGGCGCCAAGACCATCCCCGTCTTCGGCGTCTTTTCCGACGGCACCGAGCTGGTGGACGGCTACTCGGGGACGCGCGGCACCGTGCGCAGCGGCGCGGTCTCGCTCACGACGCCGTTCCCGATGGTGTTGCTGAGCGAGCGGGTGTCATGAGTTGCGCATATGGTCACTGGTGACTACATTGATGTCATGAAGGCTGTCGGCGTTCGTGAGCTCAAGGCACAGCTCAGCCGCTACCTCAGGGATGTGGTGGCGGGGGATGTCGTGCTAGTCACCGACCGCGGCCGGGTCATCGCGGAGCTGCGGACGCCGGGCCGGGAGCCGGACCCGCGCGAAAGCGAGACCGACCGTCGGCTGCGGCGCATGGCGGAGCGCTATCCGCTGCGTGTGGGTGAGCCCCGCGACGCATCGGTCTACCGCACCTCCCCGGTCCGGACAGCCTCCGGGACCGGCCGCGACCTCCTCGACGCCGACCGGGACGAGGGTGGTCGTCTACGCTGAGTCCAGCGCCATCCTCGCCTGGCTGCTGGGCGAGCCCGGCTCCGACGCCGCGGCCGCTGTCCTGACCGGCGCCGAGCACGTGGTGGCCAGCACGCTGACGGAGCTCGAATGCCGCCGCGCGCTGGCGCGCGGCGTCGCCATGGGCCGGCTCACGGACATGGAGCGGCGTGCCGCACTCCAGCTCCTGCAGGACGCCGCCCGCCAGTGGACCCTCATGGCCATGGACGGCCCGATCCTGGACCGTGCCGGACGCGCCTTTCCCGTCGAGCCGGTCCGCACGCTCGACGCGATCCACCTCGCAGCGGCGCTGGCCTTCCGGCAGGAGCTCGGCGATCTGACCTTGCTGTCCAGAGACGAGCGGATCCGCGCGAACGCGGCCGAGCTGGGGCTCCTTCTGGCCGCCTGACGGCGCCGGGTCGTGTACGGTCTACAGCGGCTTCAGCTACTCCCGGATCCACACCCTCGCGCTCCGCGCCGGCAGCTGGGCCCTGAGCGCCCCGTCCGCGACAGTCACCGCGCTGCCCGCCGGGTAGGCGACGCGATACCTGCCTTCTGCCGCGACGGAGACCTCACGTCGCGTGTCCGAGGCGTTGAAGGCGACGATGGCGCGCTGGTCACCGAGGACGCGCTCGTAGGCCAGCAGGCCGCGCGCGTCGTCGGTGAGGAGCCAGGTCAGGGTCCCCTCCGCGAACAGGCGGAGGTGCTGCTTCCGCATGGCGATCAACTCCCTGTAGACCCGGAAGAGCGCTGTGTCGGGCTCGACCCGGTCGCGGCGCCGGGCCCGGCCGAACGGGTGCGTGGTCTCGTCATCGTAGCTCAGGTCGGCCCACACCACCGGCTTGCGCTCATCCGGGTCGTCCGCGCCCCACATCCCCACCTCGTCGCCGTTCCAGATGTGCGGTGCACCGATGTAGGTGAACTGCTGCACGAGGATCATCTGCTGGATCCGGCGCGAGCGCCCGTCGGGCCGGTCGATCCGGTAGCCGGGGTCCTCGCGCGGGTTGGCGTGGTACTTGTAGCGCCCCAGGTTGTAGACGGACGTGCCGAAGCGCGGGGTATCGTGACTCGCCGTCAGGTTCATCATCGCCCTGAGCTGCGACGGCCCGATGCCGGCCGTCAGCGAGTCGAGGTGAGCGGCGTACCGTGAAGCTGTCAGGCCCGGCGACGCGCCGGCCAAGAAGCTGCGCGTCGGCACGTACCAGCGGTAGTTCATCACGGCGTCGAACACGTCGCTCTGCAGCCACGGCGCCGGATCGTACATCCGGTCCGGCCACGTCTCCCACCACACCTCGCCCACAAGGTAGGCCTCCGGGTTGATGCTCCGGACGAAGCGGCGGTAGTCGCGCCAGAAGCCGAGCGGCACCACCTCCGCCACGTCGAGCCGGAAGCCGTCCACGCCGTCCGCGAGGTCGCCGTCCCCGTTCGGGTCCAGCCAGCGACGGGTGACGCCGAACACGAGGTCCCGAACACCGGGGACGAGGTTCCCCTCGATCGCGCCGCGGGCCTGGCCCGCCGGCCGGCCGACCTTCTTCCACTCAGGCAGCCAGGGTACGCCCGCCCAGCCTCGGTACGCGAACTCGCTGGTGTCCGGCGTGGCGGGATCGTCGAAGCGTTCGATCTCGTACCAGTCGGCAAACCGCGACGCTCTCTGGCGCGCGAGCACGTCCCGCCACGCCCAGAAGGTGATCCCCGTGTGGTTCCACGAGTAGTCCACGATGATGCGCATGCCGCGCCGGTGGACCTCGCGCACCAGGACGAGGAACAGACTGTCGGCGGCGGTCCAGCCCCAGGTGCCCGGGTCCGCCGGGTCCTCGGCCGCGATGCGGGCTTCGTCGCCGCGCGGGTCCGGCCCGAAGTTGCGGTCGATGTGCTGGTAGGTCCGGGCGTCGTACTTGTGCAGCGACGGGGCGTCGTTGACGGGATTGAGGTACAGCGCCGTCACGCCGAGGTCCTGGAGGTAGTCCAGCCGGTCGAGGACCCCCTGCAGGTCGCCCCCGTAGCGGCGGAACTGCACCGTCGCGTAGAAGTCGTCACCGGTGGCCGCGGCCCACGGCTCCATCCGATACCAGTCGTGGGACCACGGCGTCGGCCGCCAACCGGCGGGCGTCGGCTGGTCCGTCACCCCCTCCATGTCGTGCGGGGTGGGGTCGTTCGCCGCGTCGCCGTTGCGGAAGCGCTCGACGAAGATCTGATACCAGACGGCGTCGGCGGCCCACGCGGGGACGGCGAGGTTGGGCGCGGCGGCGGGATGCCGAGCGCACCCGGCCAGCGCGACGGCCAAGAGCACGGCCGTCAGCCGTCGGCCGTCAGCCGTCAGCGAACGACACCGATTCCGCCAGCTTCGCGCTGTCACCGAGACCTCCTGCCGAAGATGAACGTCAGCGGGTCGTCGAGCCGCGCGCGCCACGAGGCCTCATTGTGGGTGGCGTTCGCGTAGCGACGGATCACGAAGTCCCGGGTCTCAACGAGGCCGTGCCCGAGCAGCCAGGTGCGCACGCTGTCGTGCGTCGGCCCGTACTGGGCGTCGAGCCCCTGCCCGCCGTAGTCGAACCAGTAGCGCGTTCCGCGCGGCGCCGTGAGTCCCCGCTCGATGTCACGGATGACATACGGCACGCTGTCGGCCCTCCCCGCCGCGGCGGCGCCGAGGACGGCTTCCTCGGCCACCCTCGCCGAGAGCGGGAAGTGGGTCGAGATGCAGCCGCAGGCGCCGAACACGTCTGAGTGGTGCGTCACCAGGTAGAACGACAGCAGCCCCCCCATCGAGGATCCCATCACCGCGGTGTTCTGCGGTCCCGTCAGGGTGCGGAACTCCGCGTTCACCCTCGGCATCAACTCCTCGATGAGGAACCGCGCGTACCGGGGCGCCCCGTGCCAGGGCGAGTACTCCAGCCCCCGCGCGGCCGAGTTCCAGACGCCCACGACGATCACGGGCGGGATGACGCCCCGCGCCGCCAGCCGCACCACCGCCTCGTCCACGCCCCAATCCACGCCGGTGCTCGCGATGCGCGGGTCGAACAGGTTCTGCCCGTCGTGCATGTAGAGGACGGGATAGCGCGTGGATGACGCGGAGTCGTAGCCCGGGGGCAGCCAGACCTCGACGTGGCGCGTCGGCCCAAGGAACGCCGATCGGACATCCGTCCAGTAGACGAGGCGGCCCTCTACGCCCGACCCCTGCCAGTCGGCGATGTAGTCGCGCGGGTCCCGCTTGAAGGCGGCGATCTCGTGCGCGACCGCCGTGTCGCGTTCGATGAGTAGCCGGTGGTTCGGCGGGACGGTGCCGGAGGGGCCGAGTGCCTCCCGGTCCCAGGAGCCCAGCGTGAACTTGTACTCGAAGGTCGTGCCGGGCGGCGCGGTGACCCGTGCGACGCGGTCGCGCCCCTGTCCCTCCATGGCGCGTCCATTGGGCCGCCACGGTCCGAGGTCAGGGAGGCTGCCGGCGAGATAGACGGTGCCCGTGCCGTCGGGCACGCGCACACGGATCGTCGCCGTGCAGCACTGGGCGGCGGGTTGCTGAGCACCGGCGCTGGCCGCGACCGCGAGGAAGGCGATGGCGAGAGACACACGCATGGGCTAAACCTCCGTCACGCAGGCGGCGGTGCGCACGCCGGAACCTATGTCAACGCGGCCGGGGTGGCCAAGCCTCGGCGCGGGCGCGGCGCCGCGCGCTCATCCCGCGGGACGGATGCGGATCGCCTGGCCGCCCCCGGGGGCCAGGACGAGGCGCAGCCGCGTCGCGGAGGTCACCGCGCGGCGCGTGATGGCGACCGGCAGTGGGTAGCGCCGGCCCGGCGTCAGAAACGAGAGCGGGACGTCGAGCGTGCGGCTTTCCTCGTCCGTGATGGCGCCCACGAACCAGGTCTGGCCGCCGCGCTCGCGGCGCGCGACCACCACGTAGTCGCCGATCGCGCCCTCGATCACGCGCGTAGTGTCCCAGTCCACGGCGACGTCGCGGATGAACTGGAACGCGGGCTGGCCCTCGTAGTTCTCGGGGAGATCGGCCGCCATCTGCAGCGGCGAGTAGAGCACCACGTAGAGCGCGAGCTGCTTGGCGAGCGTTGTGCGCACGCGGGCCTCGTCCGGGCGGCGCGGCCCGCCCGTGCCCCGCTCTCTCAGGATGTCGAAGATCCCAGGGGTGAAGTCCATCGGCCCGGCCAGGAGGCGCGTGAAGAAGAGGATGGTCTCATGCTCCGGCGGATTGCCGCCGTCGCCGCTCCACGCGTTGTACTCCTGTCCCCGCGAGCCCTCGCGGGTCATCATGTTCGGGTAGGTGCGGCGCTCGCCGGTGTCGTGGATGGGCTCGTGGACGTCCACCATGATGCCGTGCCGCGCGGCCGCCTCGATCACGCGGCGGTAGTGCCGCACCATGTGCTGCGACCAGTGCGAGTGGCCCTCGCCGGTCGTGTCCGTGACGTATCCCGTCTTGATGGCGTCGAGCCCCAGCGACCGGTACAGGGCGAAGGCGCTGTCCAGTTGCCGCTCGTAGTTCTCGATCCCGCCCGACGTCTCGTTGTGCACGATGAGCCGCACGTTCCGCTGCCGGGCGTACGCGGCGACCTCGGCGAGGTCGTAGTCGGGATAGGCCCGCGTGAACGAGAAGGCGCTCCGGTTCGCGATCCAGTCGCCGTCCCACCCGACGTTCCAACCCTCCACCAGCACGCCGCCGAAGCCGTTCGCCGCGGCGAAGTCGATGTACCGTTTCGCGTTCGCCGTCGTCGCCCCGTGCCTCGGGCCCGAGCTCCAGGTCTGGGCGCCGATGTGCATCCCCCACCAGATGCCCACGTACTTCATCGGCCGGATCCAGTCCGTGCCGGCCAGGACGTTCGGCGGATTGAGGTTCAGGCCCAGCACCGAGGGCGCGAGATCCGTGGCGCGATCGGCCACCTGCACCGTGCGCCACGGCGTCACGAACGGGGTGCGGCCGCGCACCTTGATCCCGTCCGCGTACGGCGCCAGGTCCGCGTGCAGGGTACGGTCCTCGAGCCGCTGGGTCCGCAGGTTCATCCGCGCGTAGTCCACGAGGTTCGCCTCGTGGATGACCAGGTACGTGCGGCCGTCCCGCGTCTGCATCGTGAGCGGGGTCTGCACACGGGACGGCACGCTCACGGGTCCGGACGAGTACAGCATCTCGGAGCGGTCCATCCGCGGCCGGTCGGACGGGATCCACCAGGCGCGCGCGTTGTCCGCCAAGGAGAACTCGGTGAGCTCCTCGGTGATCTCGAACGCGCCGAGTCCTGGCTGCTCGGGGAACTCGTACCGGAAGCCCACGCCATCGTCGAAGGCGCGCACCCGCACGGTGAACCGCCGGTTCGGGGCAGCCGTTTCCTCCACGGAGACGGCCAGCTCGTTGTGGTGGTCGCGCACGCGCGCCACCTCGCCCCACGGCTGGGTCCACCATTCGTCGTGCGACTGCCGGGTGGTGTCGGTGACGCGCAGCCCCTCGCGGAGCGGCGGCGCCCCCCGGAACTCGAAGCCGAGCAGCGAGGGGAGGATCAGCACGCGACCGTCGCGCGAGAGGCCGTAGGTCAGCCGGCCCTCACGGACCTCGACCGTGACCTGGTTGCGGCCGTCGGGTGACGCGACGCTGGTCTGGCCTCGGAGCGGGCCCGCGGTCGCAGCGAGAGTGACTGCGGCGAGGCCGAGCACGGGCAGGCACGAGGTGCGTAGCATGGACATCTCCGGAGTCTGTGGGCGGGTCCCGACGTGGCTAATGTCGCTCCCGGCCACCACGCGGCGGAAGCCCACCCCGGCTTGCGCTCCCGGGCCAGCGCGTGGTAGCCTCGCCGCTCGCGAAGCTGGCGAGAATGGCGCGCCACTCCTGTGTCAGGAGTTCCTGACCGACTCTGGTCGGAGCGCTGACCCGTCCCGGCCGCAACGCGGCTGGCGCCGCCCGCGTTCGGGCCGAATATTCCCGCTGTCTCCATCCCCGAGAGCCATGGAGCTCCGCCGCTGGCTCCAGCCGCCGCGCCGTCTCGTGGTGCTGTTCCTCCTGATCGCGGTGGTTCTGGTCACCGCAACCAGCGTTCTCGCGTGGCGCTTCCTCGAACAGGACCGCGCGTTGGCGCGCCAGCGCATCCAGGACCGGCTGGAGCGCAGCGCGGACGTGATCACTGCCGCGCTGGGCCGGGGCGCGGCCGAGGCTCGGGAAACGCTGACCCGCCTCTCCTCCCTGGCGTCGGCGGAGCTTCCCACCGCCGCCTCGCGCTGGGCCGGCACGCTGGACTCCGACGGGCTGCTCGTGATCCTGACGCCTGACGGCGTGCAGGGATTCCCACCGGGCCGGCTGCTGTATCGGCCCATGCCCGAGCCGCGCGAGGCTCCCGCCGCCGTGTTCGCAGCTGGAGAGGTGCTCGAGTTCCGCCGCCGGGACTTGGCCGGTGCCGCGGCAGCGTATCGCGCTCTGGCGACCTCGCGCGACACGGCCGTGCGAGCCGGCGCGCTGCTGCGGATGGCGCGGGTGGAGCGCAAGGCGGGCCAGAGCGCTCGGGCGCTCGAGAGCTACACCCGCCTCTCAGGTCTGGGAATGGCGCCGGTCAGTGGCGCACCGGCGAGCCTGGTCGGGCGACATGCGCGGCTCTCCATCCTGAGAGAGATGGGCCGGACCGCGGAGGCGGAGCGGGAAGCAGCAACGCTTGCGGACGAGCTGCGCGCGGGGACCTGGCCGCTCACCCGGGCGAGCTACCGGTTCTACTCCGAGGAGCTGGCCGGCTACGCGCTCCCGCCGCTCGATTCCGCCGGCCGCGCGCGCCTGGAGCGCGCCGAGGCCATCGCCTACGCGGTGAGTGAGCTACGGGCCCGGTGGATTGGGGCCGACGAGGAGCGGCGCCAGGACGGCAGCGAGGTCGTCACGTGGCGCGCTCATCCGGTGCTGCTCCTGTGGCGCGGCACCGCCACGCGCGGCGCCGCCCTCGTCGCCGGACCCGGGCAGGTGGAGCACGGCTGGCTGGCGGTGCTGCGCCCGACGCTGGATCGCGAGCAGGTGACCTTCCTTCTGGCGGACGCCTCGGGGAATGGCCTGATCGGAAGCATCCCCGCCATGGCTGGCCCCCTGGTGACTCGAACCACCACCGAGACCCGGCTCCCCTGGACGCTGCGGGTCGCGAGCGGTAGCAGCGGGGCCGACCTCGCCCAGTACGCCGCGCGCCGCCGCATGGTGACACTGGTACTGGCGGGACTGACCCTGCTCGCCGTCGTGGGGCTGTATGCCGCGATCCGGGGTGTGAGCCGCGAGCTGGAGGCGGCCCGGCTGCAGTCCGAGTTCGTGGCGGCGGTGTCGCACGAGCTGCGAACGCCACTCACGGCGCTGCGCCAGTTCACCGAGCTACTGGCCAGCGACCGCGTCGGCCTCGAAGAGCAGCGGCGCCGGTACTACGGGGTGATGCAGCGCGAGACGGACCGGCTGCAGCGGCTGGTGGAGGGACTGCTCGACTTCGGGCGGATGGAGGCGGGCGCGCTCGAGTTCCACCGGATGCCGGTAGCGGTGGGCAAGCTGGTGCGCGACGTTGCGCTGGAGTTTCAGCAGCAGATGGCCGAGGACGGGTGGACCGTCGAGCTGGCGGACCACGTGCCGGAATCGACCCGGGTGTATGCCGACGCCGAGGCCATCGGCCGCTCGCTGTGGAACCTGCTGGACAACGCCGCCAAGTACTCGCCCGACCACCGGACCGTGTGGGTGGAGGTCCGCCGGGAGGATGGCCAGGTGGCCATCGCCGTTCGGGATCGCGGGATTGGGATCTCGGCGGCCGAGCGGGCGACGATCTTCGACAAGTTCGTCCGCGGGGCCTCCGCGGGGAAGGTCGGGGCGAAAGGAACGGGCATCGGCCTGGCGATGGTGCGCCACATCGTGGGCGCCCACGAGGGAACGGTGACGGTCGACAGCGAGCCGGGCATGGGCAGCACCTTCACGCTGCGCCTGCCCGTCGAGGAGTGACCCGTGACACGCATCTTGGTGGTGGAGGATGACCGCGCGATCGCGCTCGGCCTCGAGGACGACCTGACGCTGGAGGGGTACGCGGTCGAGGTGGTGCGTGACGGCGAAGCGGCCCTCGCCCGGACCGGTGACGGCGGCATCGACCTGGTCCTGCTGGACGTGATGCTGCCGCGGAAGGACGGCTTCGCGGTGTGTCGCGAGCTGCGCCGGCGCGGCGTGCACGTGCCCATCATCATGGTGACAGCCAAGACCCACGAAGCGGAGAAGATCCTGGGACTCGAGCTGGGGGCCGACGACTACGTCACCAAGCCGTTCAGTCCCGCCGAGCTGCGGGCGCGCATCAAGTCGGTGCTGCGGCGGTCGGGGGGCGACGATCCGGCCACGGCCGCGTTCGGTGACGTGGAGGTGGATTTCGCGGCGTTCGAGCTGCGGCGCGGCGGGGCGTTGGTGCACGCGACGCCGACGGAGCTGAAGCTCCTTCTCGCCTTCGTCCGCCATCCCGGTCGGGTGCTGAGCCGGCAGGAGCTGGTGGACCTGGTGTGGGGACCCGGCCGGGCTATCACGCCGCGAGTCGTGGACACGCACGTCGCCAATCTCCGGCAGAAGGTGGAGCCGGACCCGGCCGGACCACGCTACATCGTCGGCGTCCGCGGCGTCGGGTACCGATTCGACGCCTGATCCCTCCGTCAGGGATTCTCGACCGAACCTGTACCGTCCCCGGTCCGTCCCCGGGCTGTGCCGCGATCCGCTGCCGCCGGCCGAGTCCTAGCTTGGGTGCGACGAATGACCAGCCTGTGCACCGGACCCGAGTGGAGGGTGTGACCATGCGTACAAGTGGAATGCTCGCGCTGCTCTTGGCGTGCGCGGCGGGGACGGCCTCCCCGGCGCTGCGGGCGCAGGAGCGCAGCCCGGCCGAGGTGCGGCTCCAGGCGGCGGTTCATGCGGAGGAAGTGGAAGGCAACCTGGCGCGCGCCATCGAGCTGTACCGGCAAATCGTCTCGCGGTATGCCGGCGAGCGGGACGTGGCGGCCCGGGCCCTGTTCTACCTGGGGCGCAGCTACGAGAAGCAGGGGAGCCAGGAGGCGACCCGCGCCTATCAGCGTGTGGTCCGCGAGTACGGTGACCAGAGCGCGGTGGCGGCGCAGGCGCGCGCCCGGCTCGCGGCGCTGCAGACGGCCGCACCGGCCGTCGCGGGCCGGGGGCCGGTCGCGCGGAGGCTGCTGTCCGGGGAAGACACCGACATCAACAACCTGGTCATGATGATGCCGTCGCCCGACGGACGTCGCGTGGCCTACGTGGACCTCTACGTGGGCGCGCTGCACCTGCGCGATCTCGCATCGGGGGCGGAAGAGGTGTTGCGTGCCGGCCTGCCGGTGGCATGGAACTGGTCTCCCGTCTGGTCGCCGGACGGTACCCGCCTGGCCTTCCTGAAGGCGGCCGAGGAGCGCGACGCCGCGGGCGCCCACGTCGAGGCCGTC
>Ga0299912_10005131_pt1 | contig 10750 bp, 9 predicted proteins | sample RVTome_2_FD_207667 | JGI IMG/M metagenome (GOLD analysis project Ga0299912, IMG submission 207667) | Soil microbial communities from uranium-contaminated site in the Upper Colorado River Basin, Wyoming, United States - RVT95D214 (version 2) ... | reverse complement strand
CTCGCGCCTGACCCTGACGGTGGAGGGCGAGGTGGAGACCTGGGATGCGCACGGCGTCGTGCGCGGCGCGGCCGAGCGGTTCGCGCCGGAGGTGTTCCTGCGCTCCACGCCCCTGACCGAACCCGGGGACGAACTGACGGCCTTCGCGCGAGATCTCGCCGGCAAGGACACGCTCTCGACCCTGCACGCCCTCATGGGCGAGCTGCACCGGCGGGTGACCTTCGACACCGAGCCCACCCATTCAGCCACGACCGCCGAGGAAGCCTTCATCCTCGGGCGCGGCGTGTGCCAGGACCTGGCGCAAATCTTCATCGCCGCGGCGCGGACGCTCGACATCCCGGCCCGCTACGTCTCCGGCCACCTGGCCCGAACCGACGGCGTGGCCGAGCAGGAGGCCGCGCACGCCTGGGCCGAGGCGTTCGTCGAGGATCTGGGCTGGGTCGGCTTCGACGCGGCCAATGGCGTGTGCCCGACGGACGCCTACATCCGCGTGGCGGTCGGGCTGGACTATCTGGGCGCGGCGCCGGTGCGCGGGGCCCGCACGGGCGGCGGGAGCGAGGCGCTCGACGTCAGGCTTCACGTCGCGGACGCCTTGCATCAGACCCAAGCCTAGGCGAGGACCATGTCCGTCGTGTGTGGAGAGTGCGTCCGATGACCTATTGCGCCGGCATCCTCGTCCGGTCGGGGCTGGTGATGATCGCCGACACCCGCACCAACGCGGGGTTCGACGACGTCTCCACCTTTCGCAAGCTGCACGTCTACGAGACGCCCAGCGAACGGGTGCTGACCATCGCCACGGCCGGCAACCTCTCCGTGACCCAGTCGGTGCTGAGCCTCCTGGCCGAGGGGGTGCTGAACCCCGACAGCGGCGAGGTCGAGACCCTGGCCCACGTGCCCAGCATGTTCCGCGCGGCCCAGCTAATCGGCCACGCGGTGCGCAAGGTGAAGCGCGAGGTCGCGCCGACGCTGGAACAGGCGGACGTGCCTCTGGAGGTCTCCTTGCTGTTCGGCGGCCAGATCCGGGGCGGGCCGCTGGCGCTCTATATGATCTACGACGCGGGCAACTTCATCGAGTGCGGCCCGGACGCGCCCTTCCTGCAGATCGGCGAGCACAAGTACGGCCGGCCCATACTGGTGCGGGCGGTCAACTACGAGACCGACCTCTACGACGCCCTGAAGATCGGCCTGATCTCCATCGACTCCACCCTGAAGTCCAACATCGCCGTCGGCCTGCCGATCGACCTGGCGGTGATCCGGCGCGACGAGATGAGGACCGAGGTCGTGCACCGCATCGAGGCGGACGAGCCCTATTTCCACGACCTGTCCGAACGCTGGTCCGAGGCGCTGCGGGCCGCGCACACGGCGATCCCGCGACCGCCCTACGCCCCGCCGCCGCTGCTCGCGCACACCATCAAGGCGCGCGGCTGACCGCAAGGGCCGCGCCGCCATGCTGGCTTTGTGTTGCGGCGCACTATATGAGGCTGCCCTCTCCCAGCTTCCTCGCCCCCGGGCGCGGCCCGCCCGCGAGCATTTGTCATGTCTCTACGCAACATCGCCATCATCGCCCACGTCGACCACGGCAAGACCACCCTGGTGGACAAGCTGCTGTCGCAGTCCGGCGCCTTCCGCGCCAACGAGGCGACGGTGGAGCGCGCCATGGACTCCAACGACCAGGAGCGTGAGCGCGGCATCACCATCATGGCCAAGGCCACCTCGGTGCTCTGGCACGGCGAGGGCGGCGACACCCGCATCAACATCGTGGACACCCCCGGCCACGCCGACTTCGGCGGCGAGGTGGAGCGCATCCTCGGCATGGTGGACGGCTGCCTGCTGCTCGTCGACGCCGAGGAAGGGGTCATGCCGCAGACCAAGTTCGTACTCGGCAAGGCGCTGAAGCTGGGCCTGAAGCCCATCCTGGTGATCAACAAGGTCGACCGGCCGCACGCCGATCCGGACAAGGTGCACAACGAGGCCTTCGACCTGTTCGCCAACCTCGGCGCCACCGACGAGCAGCTCGACTTCCCCCACATCTACGCTTCCGGCAAGAACGGCTGGGCGGTGAAGGACCTGGCCGATCCGCGCGACAGCCTGGCGCCGCTGTTCGAAGCGATCATCGCCCACGTGCCCGAACCCCAGGCCGAGCACGCCGAGGACCAGCCCGCGCGCCTGCTGGCCGTGCTGATGGAAGCGGACCCTTACCTTGGCCGGCTGCTGACCGGGCGGGTGGAGTCCGGACGCATCGCGCCCAACATGCAGATCCACGCCCTCAGCCCCGACGGCAAGGAAGTGGAGCGCGGCCGCATCACCAAGGTGCTGGCCTTCCGCGGCCTGAAGCGCCAGCCGGTGGAGTTCGCCGAGGCCGGCGACATCGTCGCCATCGCGGGCCTGGCCAAGGCCACCGTGGCCGACACCGTCTGCGCCATGGAGGTCACCGAGGCCCTGCCCGCCCAGCCGATCGACCCGCCGACCATCGCCTTCACCGTCTCGATCAACGACAGCCCGCTCGCCGGACGCGAGGGCGACAAGGTGCAGTCCCGGGTGATCCGCGAACGGCTGCTGCGCGAAGCGGAGACCAATGTCGCCATCCGCGTGACCGAGACCGACGACAAGGACGCCTACGAAGTCGCCGGCCGCGGCGAGCTGCAGCTCGGCGTGCTGATCGAGACCATGCGGCGCGAGGGCTTCGAGGTGTCGATCTCCCGGCCCCGCGTGGTGTTCCGCACGGACGAAGCGACGGGCAAGCGGCTGGAGCCCATCGAGGAAGTCGTCATCGACCTGGACGACGAATATTCCGGCGTCGTCATCGAGAAGCTGTCCGCCCGAAAGGCGGAGATGAAGGACCTGACCCCGGCCGGCGCGGGCAAGACCCGCCTGACCTTCCTGGCGCCGTCCCGCGCCCTGATCGGCTATCACGGCGAGTTCCTGACCGACACGCGCGGTTCGGGCGTGATGAACCGCGTGTTCCATGCCTATGAGCCCTACAAGGGCGCCATCGAGGGCCGCCGCAACGGCGTGCTGGTCTCCAACTCCGACGGCGAGACGGCCGCCTACGCCCTGTGGAACCTGGAAGAGCGCGGCGTGATGTTCGTGGGCGCGAACGAGAAGTGCTACCAGGGCATGATCATCGGTGAGAACGCCAAGCCCGACGACTTGGACGTCAATCCCATGAAGGCCAAGCAGCTCACCAACGTGCGCGCCTCGGGCAAGGACGAGTCGATCCGCCTGACCCCGCCGCGCCGCCCCAGCCTGGAGCAGGCCATCGCCTACGTCGAAGACGACGAGCTGGTGGAGGTGACGCCCAAGTCGATCCGCCTGCGCAAGCGCGTGCTGAACCCCTCCTTCCGCAAGAAGCGCATTCGCGAGGACGCCTAGCCCCGCTTGGCGATCTCTTCCTTGAGCAGTTGCAGCCCGACCTTCAGCGGATTCTTCAGCGCGCTTCGAAACAGGCCGAGCTTCTTGCCGAACACCCCCGGATGACACAGCGACCGGGGCCGCTCGAACAGGTCGCCGATGGAGGCCTGGGCGAACGCGCGGACGCTGTCCGGCGGGCCATCAGGGAAGTAGCCGACGATGTTCTGCCGGTACCAGGGCTTGATGGCCTCGTTGTCCCAGACGGCGTAGCGCAGGAAGTCGTAGGCCTTGAACCCGTTCGCCTCGAACAGTGCCGCCCAGTAGTCCGGATACTGCTCGTTGACGTGGTGGGTTCCGCCCTGGTGGGGCGCCGCCGCGCCGCAGACCGCTGCACCAGCGTGCTCGCAGATGAATCGGACGATGTCGCGCCCCCGCGCGGCTTCCACATGCTCCAGGAACTCGAAGCTGATCACCAGGTCGAACCGCTCGATGGGAAGCTTGAGTTCCGAGATCGGCCGCGCGCCCAGGTCGAACTGCACGAACTTGTCCGGGCCGAGCGTTCTGCCCGCCGGAGACCAGGGGCCGTCCACCCCGCAGACCGTGCAGCCGCCCAGACGCTCGAAGGCCTCCAGCCAAGCGCCGTCGCCGCAGCCGACATCCAGCACCGTGCGCGGCTTGAACAGCTCGATCAGCAGCGGAACCAGGGCGGCGGCGGAGCTGGCCGCATAATTCTTCCGCTTCTCGTAGAATGCAGTCTTATAGGCAGTCGCCATGCCGCCTCCGAAACCAGCGCCAGCCACCGGCGTACGGCCCGGGGCGAAAACGCGCTTGGCGAGCGCAAGAACGCCTGAAAGGGTCATCCGCGTGCGGATCGGGCCGCGGCGGGGTATAGCTGGGATACGGGATGGAACCTGGGTCGAACATGTCTTCCACGAAAGTGCTTTCGCTGTTTTTTCGCCGCGCGGGGCCGAGGTCGAACGACCTGGGTCAGATGACCCTGCGCCAACTCGTCATCGCCTATGCGACATACCCGACGATACTGCTCTATGTCGCCCTCTGCCTGGCCTCGATCGCCGCGTCGGCGTGGCTGGGCGCGCTGGAGCGCCCAGGACCGACGCTGGCCGCCGTTCTGACCGCGATCGTGGTCTATCCCTTCGCCGAGTACGCCCTGCACCGGTTCGTGCTGCACGCCCGCTGGCTCTACAAGAATCCCGTGACCGCCAACCTGTGGCGGCGCATCCACTATGACCACCATCAGGACCCCCAGCGGCTGGACGTGCTGTTCGGCTCGCCGTCCAACACCGTGCCGGCGATCTTCGCGGTCAGCCTGCCGATCGGCTACCTCGTCGGCGGCTGGAGCGCGGCCTTCGCGGCCTCGGCCACGGCGCTGGTCCTGTTCAGCATCTACGAGTTCTGCCACTGCGTGCAGCACCTGAACTACACGCCGAGGAGCGCTTGGCTGCGCGGCATCAAGAAGAACCACATGGCCCACCATTTCCACAATGAGACGGGCAACTTCGGGATCACCTCCAACCTCGTGGACCACTTGGTGGGCAGCTACTATGGGGACCGTCAGACCCGTCCGCGCAGCGAGCACGCGCACGACCTGGGCTATGACGCCGCCGAAGCCGAGCGCTATCCCTGGGTCGCCGCCCGCTCCGGTCCGCCGCGCCGGCGGCCGAGCGACGGCTGAACCCCCGCGAACGGATGTTCAAAGTCGAGCGCCTGTTCCGCGCGGTGATCCGCAACGCGGCGGTCCTGCTCAGCGGCAAGGCGGCCAACGCGGTTCTGACGCTCGCCGCCATGGGCCTCGCGGCCCGCGGCCTTGGGCTGAACGAATTCGGCGTCCTGATCCTGGTGCACGCCTTCGCCAAGGCCGTGGGGGAGATCGCCAAGTTCCAGTCCTGGCAGGTGGTGGTGCACTACGGCGCAAAGCCCCTGGGGGAGGGGCGCCTGGGCGACTTCCAGCGGGTCCTGCGATTTTCCGCCGTGCTGGACACGATCAGCGCCGTGGGCGGGGTGAGCATCGCCATGGCCGGCGCCATGGTCGCCGGCCCCTTGCTGAATTGGCCGGAGGGGACCGCGCCCCTGGCCGTCGCCTATGCGACCTCGGTGATCTTCATGGTCTCGGCGACGCCGCATGGCGTGCTGCGGCTGTTCGGACGCTTCGACATGATCGCCGGCCAGACGACCACGGCGTCGCTGATCTGGCTGATCGGCTCGGCGGCGGCCTATGTCTTGCACGGCGGCCTGGCGGCCTATCTCGCCGTCTGGTGGGCAGGAACCTTCATGGCGTTCATTGTCCTGTTCAGCGCCGCGGCGCGCGAACTGAGCTATCGCGGGACGCTCAAGGGCGCCGACTGGTTCAGCGGGCGGCTGACCGGCGGGCTGCCGGGCGTCTGGCGCTTCGCCCTGACCACCAATGCGACCGCAACCCTCGACCTCGGCTTCACCCATGTCTCGACCCTGATCGTCGGCGGCCTGCTGAACCCCGCCCAGGCGGCCCTGTGGAACATCGCCAAGCTGGTGGGCGACGCCATCGCCGAGCCGGCCAAGATGGTGATCCCCGCCCTCTATCCCGAGCTCGCGCGGCTGCGCGCCGCGGGAGATCACCATACCCTGGCGCGGCTGGGCGCGCGGGTGGTGCTCGCGGTCGGCGCCCTGGCCACGGTGCTGCTGGCCGCGACCATGCTGCTGGGCGGACCGGCGCTGGGCCTCGCGCTCGGCAAGGCGTTCGCCGCCGCCGCGCCGGTTATGACCTGGCAGGTCGCCGCCGCCGCCATCGGCATCTGGGCGCTGCCGCTGGAGCCGATGCTGATCTCGACCGGCCGCGCGGGCGTCGCCCTGACCGTCCGCCTGATCGCGGTCGTCCTCTATCTTGTGGCCCTGGCGCCGCTGATCGGACATCTGGGGCTGATCGGCGCGGGGGTGGCCTCCGTGGGCGCGGCGACCTTGATGGGCGCCGGAATGCTGCTGGGCGTGCTGCAGTGGTATAGAGACCCCGCCACGGGCCTGGTGAAGCCCGCGACGCCGCCCGATGCCTTCGCGTGAACCCTCGTCGCACTTGCGCCACGCGCTTTTTCCGAGTTTGAACCCCCGATCATGACGCCAGTACCCACCGATCCTGACCGGACTTACCGGCCCGCCGATTTCGACACGATCCTGGACGCGCTGGAATACGCGGCCCAGGGGCGCACCGGCCTGACCCTCTATTCCATGCGCGGCCACGTCGCCGAGGCCCTGACCTATGCGGACCTGCACGCCGCGGCCGTCGCGCTGGCCCGCCGCATGCTGGCCTCCGGTCTCGAACCGGGTGAGCGCGTGGCGCTCATGGCCGACACGGACGGGGACTTCATCCGCGCCTTCTTCGCGTGCCAGTACGCCGGCCTGGTTCCCGCGCCCCTGCCCCTGCCCGCGCCCTTCGGCGGGCGGGAAGCCTACATCGCCCACATCCGCCGCATGCTGACGTCCGCCGACGCCTCGGCGCTGATCGGCCCCGCGAGCCTGGCCGACTGGCTGGTCGAGGCGGCCGAGGGCTCCGATCTGAAGTTGGCCGGAACCCTGGCGGACCTGGCCGAGGACGACGGACGCGCCCTGCCCGCCATCGACCCAGACGGGCTCTGCTATCTGCAGTTCTCCTCAGGGAGCACGCGCTTTCCGCTGGGCGTTGCGGTCACACATCGCGCGTTGATGGCCAACGCCCGGGCCATGGCGGGATATGGCCTGGCCATCACCAACAAGGACCGCTGCGTCTCCTGGCTGCCGCTCTATCACGACATGGGGCTGATCGGATTCATCCTGATCCCCCTGGCCTTCCAGATGACCGTGGACCTCTTGCCCACCGCCGCCTTCGTGCGCCGACCGATGCTGTGGCTGGATCTGATCACCCGCAATGCCGGCACCATCTCCTACAGCCCCACCTTCGGCTATGAGCTGTGCGCGCGCCGGGCGGAAACCGCGCCGCCGGAGGGACTGGACCTTTCGACCTGGCGCGCGGCCGGCATCGGCGGCGACATGATCCGTCCGCCGGTCCTGGCGTCCTTCGCCGAGCGGTTCGGTCCGTCGGGCTTCGACGCGCGGGCCTTCGTGGCCAGCTATGGCATGGCCGAAGCCACCCTGGCCCTCAGCATCGCGCCTTTGGATACCGGCCTGAAGGCCGAATGCCTGGATGTGGACCGGCTGGAGCGCGAGGGCTCGGCCGCCGCGTCCACGCGCGCCTCGGCCCGGGCGCGCGACTTCGCCCTGTGCGGCCCCCCCCTGCCCGGCGAGGCCGGCGAGATCATGCCCGAACGCAAGGTGGGCCGGGTGTTCGCGCGCGGGCCGAGCCTGATGCGCGCCTACTTCGGCCAGCCCGAGGAGACCGGCCGGGTGATGTCATCCGACGGATGGCTCGACACCGGCGACCTCGGCTATTTCTCGAACGGCCAGATCGTGCTCACCGGCCGGGCCAAGGACCTGATGATCGTCAACGGCCGCAACGTCTGGCCGCAGGACCTGGAATGGACCGCCGAAGCCGAGGCGGATCTGCGCAGCGGCGACGTGGCGGTGTTCTCCGTGCCTGGCGACGGCGAGGAGACCGTGGTGGCCCTGGTCCAGTGCCGCAGCCGCGATCCGGAAGCCCGCGAGCGCCTGAAGGACGGCGTCGCCGGATGCCTTCGGGCCCACCATGGCGTGGAGGTGCAGGTGGTGCTGACGCCGCCGCACAGCCTGCCGCGCACTTCCTCGGGCAAGCTCAGCCGTTCCAAGGCCAAGGCCCTGCTCCAGTCGGGGGTCTTCGCCGCGGACGCCGCGACCGTCTCCGCCTGAGATGGCCGCCGGGGCCGCCCGGCCGCTGGCCGCCGTCACCGGCGCGACCGGCTTTCTCGGACGCCATCTGGTCCGCGCCCTGCACGACGCCGGCTTCAACGTGCGGGTGCTGGCGAGCCGAGATCCGGTCTCGCCGCTGTGGGAAGGCGTGACGCCGGAGCTGGTGATCGGGCGGCTGGCGGACGCCGACGCCCTTAATCGGCTCGTGGACGGCGCGGACGCGGTGGTGCACGCCGCCGGCCTGATCAAGGCCCGAAGCGCTGGGGAGTTCTTCGAGGTTAACGCCGAGGGCGCGCGAAGCCTCGCGGAAGCGGCGGGCCGACGCGCGGCGGCCGCCCATCTGCTGTTGGTCTCCAGCCTGGCCGCGCGCGAGCCTCACCTGTCGGACTACGCCGCCAGCAAGGCGGCCGGCGAGGCGGCGGCGCGCGAGGCCTTCCGGGAAGGACGGCTCACCGTGGTGCGTCCGCCGGCGGTCTATGGCCCCGGAGACCGTGAGACGCTCGGCCTGTTCAAGGCGGCGGCGAGTCTGCCGTTTTTGCCCCTTCCCGGCTCGGAACGGGCGCGGCTGGCCCTGATCCATGTGAGCGACGCGGCCGCCCAGATCGCCGCCCTGGCCGCCTCCCGCACCGTCGCCGGCGTCTTCTCCCTGCCCGGCGCAAAGCCCGAGGGCTATAGCTGGCGCGAGGTGATGGCGGCCGCCGCGCGGGCCGTGGGCCGGGAGCTTCCGACGGCGCCCCTGCCAGCGTTCGCGATCCACGGCGCCGGCGCCCTGGGCGCGGCGCTGGCCCGGTTCAGAGGCGAGGCGGCGATCTTCACGCCGGGCAAGGCGCGCGAGCTTCTCCACCCCGATTGGAGCGTCCCGCCTCACGAAGCGGCGCCGGGCGCCCCCGATTGCGCCTTCGACCTCGAGCGGGGTTTCGCGGACGCAACAAGTTGGTATAGGTCGTGCAGATGGCTGTAACAGCGTCGCATTCCGGGGCGTGGCTTCGCCCTGCGCGTGAATTTACTGGCTTGTAACATCCGCCGCCTGCATTACGCTCTGTTAGTAATGATCGGCCGGCACAAGGGGGCGCCGCCGCTGTGAAGCTTGCTGTTTGGAATCCCGACATGGACGCGAATCGGTCCCTACGGGACGGGATCGCCGCGGCCTTGAGCCAGGCGGTTGGCCGCAAGGTGGAAATCGCCGACAACACCAACATCGCAAGGGATCTAGGGTTGGACTCGCTCGCTATCATGAACTTCATCATGGCGCTGGAAGACGAGTACGACGTCTCGATCCCGCTGGACCGCATCGCGCAGGTCGAGACGGTGGGCGACTTGGTTAAGGCCATCGGCGAGCTGAGGAGCGAGGGCTGACCATGTCTATTCTCGCGAAATACTCGTCCGTGAAGGACACCTTCGCCCTGCTGGACTCGCTGGGCGCCAACCCGTTCCAGGTGAAGTTCGAGGAAGTGCTGTCGCCCACCGAGGGCGTGCTCCACGGCCAGCGGACCATCCTGCTGGGCACCAACAACTATCTGGGCCTCACCTTTGACGAGACCTGCGTGGAGAAATCGGTCGACGCCGTGCGCGCCCAGGGCACCGGCACCACCGGGTCGCGGATCGCCAACGGCAGCTACGACGGCCACCAGCGGCTGGAAGCGGACCTGGCGAAGTTCTTCGGCCGCAAGCACGCCATGGTGTTCACCACCGGCTATCAGGCCAACCTCGGAATCCTGTCCGCCCTGGTCGGGCGCGGCGACCACCTGATCATCGACGCGGACAGCCACGCCTCGATCTACGACGGCTCGCGGCTGGCCCAGGGCGAAGTGATCCGCTTCCGCCACAACGACCCCGAAGACCTGTACAAGCGCATTCGCCGCCTGAAGGACCTGCCCGGCGACAAGCTGATCGTGGTGGAGGGCATCTACTCCATGCTCGGCGACACCTCGCCGCTGAAGGAGATTGCCGCCATCAAGCGCGAGACCGGCGCCTATCTGATGGTGGACGAGGCCCACTCCATGGGCGTGCTCGGCCCCACGGGCCGGGGCCTGGCCGAGGAAGTGGGAGTCGAGGACGACGTGGACTTCATCGTCGGCACCTTCTCCAAGAGTCTGGGCAGCGTCGGCGGCTTCTGCGTCTCGAACATCGACGACTTCGATCTGCTGCGCGTGGTCAGCCGGCCCTACATGTTCACCGCCTCCCTGCCGCCGAGCGTGATCGCCTCCACCATTCAGGCGTTGGACCGGATGCAGGCGGAGCCGACGCTGCGCGCGCGGCTGATGGCCAACGCCCGTCGGCTGCACGGCGGCCTCACCGACCTGGGTTTCGAAACGGGGCCCGAGGCCAATCCGATTGTCGCGGTGGCCATGCCCGACAAAGAATGCGCCATCGCCTTCTGGAACGCGCTCTTGCGCGGCGGGGTCTATCTGAACCTCGCCCTGCCGCCGGCGACGCCGAACAACACGCCGCTGTTGCGCTCCAGCGTCAGCGCCGCCCACACGCCCGAGCAGATCGACGCGGCGGTAAACCTGTTCGCCCGCATCGGCCGGGAGTTCGGCCTGCTGCCCTCGACGGCCAAGCGCGCGACGGCCTGAACTCAGGCCGAACTTCA
>Ga0299912_10005130_pt1 | contig 10751 bp, 8 predicted proteins | sample RVTome_2_FD_207667 | JGI IMG/M metagenome (GOLD analysis project Ga0299912, IMG submission 207667) | Soil microbial communities from uranium-contaminated site in the Upper Colorado River Basin, Wyoming, United States - RVT95D214 (version 2) ... | reverse complement strand
AGCCATCTCCCTCGTTATGACGGTTGTCATCCTCATTAAATTGTTGGTATTCGATAAACGTGAACTTGCTTAGGAATCCTGACAACAAGGTTGCTATTTACCTTTTCATCTTTTTACTTGCATTGTACCTGTTAACTACTTCACTGCGCATAGACAGCGGAGATGGTGAAATCATGTACCGTGTGGCATGCAGCCTGGCTTCCGGGCAATGGGCTTCCATACCTGTTCAACCTCGAACTGGCAATTCATACGGACCATGGGGTCACCTGGAACCGGAGGAACTATTCGAGGGTGGTGATGGATACGGTAAATGGGGTATCGATGAGCGCTACTACGCCAAATATGGCTTGGGGTGGTCGCTGGTTGCAGCACCATTTTGTGCGCTTGGTATGATGTTGGCAAATATAACAGATGCGCCAGAAGGATTTATTACCAGAATAGCAGTTATGTTCCTCAACCCTCTTCTGACTGCGGCTGGATGTGTTGCGCTTTATTACCTGGCGCGCAGAATTTACCAAAGATCATTGTCAGTCATGCTTGCTTTGATATACGGAGTCTGTACGATTGCCTGGTATTATGCCAAAAGCGCCTTCAACGAGCCCCTGGTAGTCCTCCTTATTTTGGTTGCAATCCTTGCTATCGAAGGTAAACAGTTTGTTTGGGCAGGGATCGTTTTGGGTTATACCCTTCTTACTCGGCAGACTTTAATTTTCGCAATCATTCCTATAGTCATTTGGGCTTTGATCCGAATAAGAAGGGAAGATCGAGAAACGTTTTATCGGGCTATAGCATTGCTGATGATTCCGTTGGTAGCTGGACAAGGGATAACCTGGCTTTATAACTATCTTAGATTTGGCAACCTTTTTGAATACGGATACCAGACGGCTGGATGGGATACCCCCATATTTTTGGGATTCTATGGCTTACTTTTTAGCCCCGGAAAAGGCTTGTTCGTTTATTCTCCCATTCTCATATTAGGGGTGGTTGGTTTAGCAAAAATACCCCGCAGAGATTTGTTCTGGTTATTTGTGGCTGTCATTATTTGCCATTTGATTCCCCATGCGATTTATACGGATTGGTCTGGTGGAGGTGGGTGGGGACCGCGCTTGCTTTTACCGGTTGTGCCGTTCCTGGTTTTTCCGGCTGGGTACGTTATCGAATCCTGGCAGTCTCGTTCAATTGGTAAGCTAGGTCTGGTGTTATTAGTTGCCGTCTCTTTGGTAATTGAACTGCTCGGTATTTCAGTAAATTGGGTGCGGCACTTGCAACGGGTTTACGATGAAACATCGATGCCAGAGATTTATTTCAACCGAGTTCATTTCTCCTGGCCAGATTCGCCAATATTGGGACAGTTCCAGTCACTGCGGGAGGTATCCGGTATTTTGCAGAATCCCGATTCGAGAGCTAACCTCAATGAAATCGCCCATTCTGAGTTAAAGACTGAACTGATGGATTCTCAGAGCCTGGCGATGCAGTTGTTGTCGTTTAACGTGCCGGATTTTTGGTTTGTTTACTTGACATTATTTCGAGCGCCATTTTCAATTATATTGCTTTTTATCTGTTGTTTCGTGAGCATCGTGTTGTTTTCGGGATTTAAACTTAAGCATATTTAACCGACAGGAACCAGATTGTATGTTTTCTGATTGTCGTCAGGCGAATAAAATCGATTATTTCCTTTCTTTGATTATTTTTCTGGTTTTTACCACAATTGGGATAACGACCATCCACGAGTATGGTTTAACCTGGGATGAACCAGAGAACCTGGTTGTGGGAGAGAGGTATTTAGCATTCTTTAAAACCTTGGATATTTCTTTCCTGGATATGAGGCGTGCCCAGCCCGAAGTGGATAATCCTGATGGATTGCATCTTCGCCTTTACGATAGCCATGCCCACCCGCCTTTGCCGAATATTGCAGCGGCTCTGACAGGAAGACTGTTTGGTCGATGGACTAAATTGCTGGATCCAGTCGATGCCCGCCACGTAGCCATCCTAATGATGGGAGGTCTTGTCCTTGCGGTAACTTACCTCTTTGCCCGCGAGGCTTTTAGCCGCTCGACGGCTATCTTTGCTGTGCTTGTGTTGGTCCTCTTATCAAGGTTTTTTGCCCATACACATTTCAACCTGAATGACATTCCTAAGACATTGTTTTTCGCTCTTACTTTGTGGGGGCTATGGAGGGGAATAATCTTCAAGAAATCCGGCTCAATATATTGGGCGGGACTGGCGGCAGGCGCTGGCATCAGCGTTCGGCCGAACGTGCTGTTGGCAATCTTAGCAGGGTCTATCTGGTTGATATTCGTTAAGGACCGCTGGGTTTCGGAAAAGAAGACCGGAATAGCACTACTCTTATTCCCGCTTTTAATTTGTGCCGGTTTTATCGCCAGCTGGCCGGCGATGTGGGTTATGCCTGTTCGAGTGATAAACGATCTGGTGGAATATTGGACCTGGTTGGGGATATCCCCACGTGAAAATTGGACACCATATCCATTATTAATGCTGGCATTTACAACGCCATTATCTACACTGTTTCTTTTATATTGGGGAATTATCGCTTCAATTCGTCTTCGAAAAATCGATGAAAATTTTTCAGTCTTACTGATCTGGCTCTGGCTGGTTTTTCCCGTATTAAGAGTCGCCATTCCAGGTATGAACGTTTACGACGGCGTCCGTCATTTTTTAGAAGTACTACCGGCGCTGGCCATCCTATCTGCCCTTGGTGCCGAGGAACTTATTTGGTTAGTTTCCAGAATTATTCCTAAATTCCCTAATCGAATTATGCGATTGGCGACGTATATTCTCCTGATTCCTGCCTTATTGGAATTATTAAGATTTGCTCCCTACGAAATCGCCTATTTCAACCGAATCATCGGTGGTTTGAAAGGAGCGCAAAGCATCGGCATTCGAGAGGCGACCGATTATTGGGGTTCGTCCTATAGAAAGGGATTCGCTTGGTTAAATGAAAATACCCCGGAAGACACATGCCTATACGTGCCGGTTGGACAAGCCCACATTGCCAGGGCAGTTCAAGGTCTCTGGCTTCGAGAAGATATTTGTATTGTCAAACCGGGAGATGAAGTTAGGGGATTGGTTTTTGTCATGCATACCACTCGACCGAGCGAGTACGTTCAGGTAGATTTATACGCTCGGGAAAAATTTGATCCCGTATACTTTATCCAAAGAGATTCTGCAGTTATATTAGAAATTTTTAAATTATCTAAAGGTGAATGGGAAAAAGCCATTAATTGGGGACAATGAATTGACTATCATGTCGGAAAATCTATGAACACACGCAGATTAATTGAGTGGATAACTTACCTGGCTGTTTTTGCCATGGCGGCGCGCATCTCTATGGATACGGACACCTGGTGGCACCTGCGCGCTGGCAATTGGATAGTTGAAAATCAAACCATACCCACGATGGATTATTTTTCTTATACTCGCCTTGGCCAACTTTGGCAATATCCTGGCTGGCTGGTAGAAGTGCCTATGTACTGGATATATTCAGCATTTGGGCCTGGCGGGATGAACCTTTGGACAGCATTCATGGTGGCTTTGACGTTTATATTTATTTGGCATACCTTGGATGGCGATCCATTCTTGCGCGCGTTCGTGATTATCCTGGCTGCCGCCGCTTCTGGAGTTTATTGGGCGGCCAGACCATACCTGGTCACTTTTTTGTTTTCCGCGATTTATCTATGGATTCTCGAAGGTTACCGATGGAAAGGTGAGGCTGGGGGAAAATACAAACTATGGTGTTTGCCTTTATTTATGATATTTTGGGCAAACAGCCATGGCGGATTTGCGGTGGGTTTTATTTTGTGGGGGGTGTATATAGTTGGCGAATTATGGAGAATACTGATTCTAACGAAGGAAAAACGGAAGGAATCCAGTCTAATATCCCCCGTTGACTTAAAAAGGTGTATTCTTTTGTTCCTTATTGGCCTGGCGATGGTTGTAGCGGTTTGTATAAACCCGTATGGCTGGTGGATGTTAGTTTATCCATTTAAAACCGTGGGGATCGGCGTTTTACACGATTTTATCCAGGAATGGCAAACCCCTGACTTCCACTCCATTTCAGTGCAACCATTCATTTGGTTGTTATTCCTGACTCTGGGCGTAATTGGTGCTTCCCGGCGGCGATTAGCTTTGACAGATTTTTTATTGGTTGCTGGTTTCGGATATCTGGGTCTCATGGCGGGTCGAAACCTGGCGTTGTTCTCTCTAGTCACATCACCGGTAGTAGTGCGACATGCCACACCCCTATTTCAGGAGATTGGAACATCACTTGGAATAAAATTTTCAATCCCTGTTCCAACTCCACGTTGGCAAAGCAAATTAAACTTGGTAATCTTGATTCTATTAGCAATCGCGGTATTGTTTAAGGTCAGTATGATATATCCGGAAAAAGTAAATACAAAAGTATTCTCCGACACATTACCTGTCGATGCTGTAAAATTCATCAAGGAATACCGCCCGCAAGGAAAAATGTTTAACTCTTATAACTGGGGAGGATATTTGTTGTGGGAATTGCAAGAATATCCTGTTTTCGTCGATGGGCGTACTGATCTCTATAACGACGAAGTGATCAATGAATGGATTCAAGTGGTGCAGGCGAAAGAGGGCTGGATGGATGTATTAGATCACTGGGGGGTCGGTTTTGTATTATTAGAACCGGATAGACCAGTAGTCCAGGTATTATTATCTGAGGGATGGAATATGTTATACAAGGATAAGCTATCTATCGTAATTAGCAAATGAGGGAAGATAGGATTGGGATATGCCAAATAAGAGATCAATTAATACACCTTATCGGGCATTGATTACCGGAGGGGCGGGATTTATCGGATCGCACCTCGCTGAAGCATTACTGGAGCGAAGTCACAAAGTAACCGTAATCGATGATCTTTCAACCGGGCGTTTCGAGAATATCACTCACCTGGTTGACCATCCAAACTTCCGTTTTGCCATCGATACCATAACCAATGAAGTAGTAATGGACCGGCTGGCCAGCGAATGTGACGTAATTTTTCACCTAGCCGCGGCTGTGGGAGTAATGTTGATTGTGGAAAAGCCAGTCCATACAATCGAGACCAATGTTTTGGGAACCGAAGCTGTTCTACGGGCTGCTTTACGTTACCGGGCAAAAGTATTGATTGCATCCTCGTCCGAGGTGTATGGGAAGGGTAACCGCGTCCCTTTCCGAGAGGATGATGATGTTGTCTTAGGTCCAACCAGCCGTAGCCGTTGGGCTTACTCCGCTTCGAAAATGGTTGATGAATTCCTGGCTCTGGCGTATTATCGTGAGAAGAATATTCCCGTCGTAATCTTCAGGTTATTTAATACCGTTGGTCCACGACAGACCGGTCAGTATGGTATGGTGATTCCTCGTTTTATTCAGTGTGCATTAAGAAACGAGCCTTTGACAGTATATGGGGACGGGCAACAGAGTCGCTGTTTCTTACACGTGGGTGACGCTGTGGATGCCATTCTAGCTCTTGCTGAGTGTCCTGATGGCATCGGGAAGGTATTTAATGTCGGTTCCACCGAGGAGAAGCGCATCGAAGATCTGGCTTTTATGGTTATACAAACTGTAGACCGAAAATTTGGTAAGATAGAAAGAGCTGAGGCGGATTATTATAAAGATGGCCGTATCGTGAAGATTCCGTACGATGAAGCTTACGCCATTGGTTTTGAAGACATGATGCGTAGAGTCCCGGATGTTTCCAGAATAAAAGAAGTCATAGGGTGGAAGCCCAAGAAGGATTTGCACCAAACCATCCTGGACATCATTGACAGTTTTCAATATTAGAACTGACAAAGTACATAATTATTCAAAGTGGCGCAATTTCCTGGAATTGCGTCGCACGTTAGTTGTCTATTGAGCTATCAAGATTGAAAATTGTTTATTGAATCCCTTGCTTAGGAGATGGACTATAATTCCTGCAATCCGCCCGATAGTACCGGGGTAATGGTTATATCACAGGACAAAATTATAAATATAAAGGTGCGGCTGATACACATATGTCGGCAGGGCGGAGCGCGTGAATATCGTGTATCCTAAGGGAAAATCCAGGATGAAAAAAAGAAATCCATACGAAACAAGAGGTAGGAGCGGGATATCCATTCCTGACCTGAATAGCTATGGTAAGGGTGATAACTGGTCAATCCCAACGGAAAATCCTGAAGAAGCTCTCCGGTTTTGCCGGGCGTTGTCCTATATTTTGAATGACCGTAGTGGTGAAAATTTAGCTTTCATAGAGAATAATAAATTCGGAGTCATGGTTGATTATACGCCTGAAATTTCGGTGGTAATACCGGTTTACGATGAGGAAGAGAATTTAACTATCCTGCACGAAAGATTGACGAAAGTATTTTCAAATGAATTGATCAAATATGAGATTATTTTCGTCGATGATGGCAGCCGAGACCGCAGCTTGGAGTTAATGCAAAATATTTCCTCCCGGGATCAGCAGGTAATCGTAATCGAGCTGGCGAGGAACTTTGGCCACCAGGTTGCAATAAGCGCCGGACTGGATTACGCCCGTGGCAAGGGTGTGATCATCATGGACGCAGATTTGCAAGACCCACCCGAGGTATTACCCGAATTTATCGAAAAGTGGCGTGAAGGCCACGACGTGGTATATGCTATCCGGACGAACCGCAAAGAAAGTTGGCTTAAAAGACATGCTTATTCCCTTTTTTATCGATTGTTGCAGCGCATTGCTAGCATCGAGATTCCCCTCGACGCGGGCGATTTTTGTATTATGGATCGCAAGATTGTGGACGTCTTGATCAATATGCCAGAGCGTAACCGTTTCGTTAGAGGTATACGCAGCTGGGTAGGGTTAAATCAGATTGGGTTGGCATATGATCGGCAAGCTCGCTATGCGGGAAAACCGAAATTTACCTTTTCCAGATTAATCTATCTGGCTTTGGATGGCCTGGTATCATTCAGCTTTGTGCCATTGCGGACTATTACGATTATTGGATTTATAGTCTCAGCATTTTCTATCCTTTTTGCTTTTGGTTATGCCATAAAAAGGTTGATATCCGGATTAAACCCACCTGGCTTCGCCACCCTGGTTGTGGCGGTTTTTTTTCTGGCTGGAATCCAGTTGGTTACCATCGGTGTTATCGGAGAATATGTTGGCAGAATATTTGAGGAGGTAAAGAGACGACCGTTATACATTATTCGCAGGATCAGCGGAGGGAATAATTCATGCGAATATTAATGTTGGATAATGAATTACCTCCATTAGGTGGGGGTATGGGAACTGCGAACATGGCTTTACTGAAGCAATTCAGTCAGGTTTCAGAGGTTGAGATTGATGAAATAACTTCAGCCCTTGGGCGGAAAAATGAATTTGAGTCATTTTCGAAAAAAATTAAAATTTATAAAGTGCCGGTTTGGAATAGAAACATCCATCATTCTTCAAATCTTGAGCTAATCCTTTATACAATCCAGGCATTATCCCATTCGATCAAATTGCATCGTCGACGTAAATACGATTTGTGTTTTGCCTGGAGTGCGCTGCCAGCAGGCGCGGTGGCTTTGGCTTTATTTAAATTGTATCGGTTGCCATTCATGGTTTGGGTGAGCGGTCCTGACATCCCGGGATTTGAACGTCGCTATAAGCCTCTTTACCCTATATTGGTTCCATTGATAAAAAGTATCTGGCGCAACGCAACTCCGTTGATTGCCAAATGTTCGGAAGAGGTGGATATGATTCGGACTACCAGCAAATCCCAACCTGTCGACATCATTCCCAATGGCGTCGATATTTCTCACTTTTATCCTGCTAGTCACCAAAACCATAATGGCGGTTTAAAGATTATTTGTGTCGCCCGGGTAATCGAACGAAAAGGGCAGCATCATCTTATCCAAGCAGTCAAACGCATTGTAGACAAAGGTTTTAAAATCCTGGTTGAATTTATTGGCACGGGAGATTTCTTGCCAGATTGCCAGGATCTGGCTGCAAAATTAGGAGTGGAGAATCATGTCCGATTTCGTGGGTACATATCACGAGAAGAACTCCCAAGATACTATGCTAATTCACATATATTCGTGCTACCATCCTTCAACGAGGGCATGAGTCTGGCTGCATTGGAGGCTTTAGCGGCAGGATTACCGCTTATTCTTACTCGGACAGGTGGAAGCTATGATTTAGTGGAAGAAGGGACAAATGGATATCTCTATGATTGGGGGGATATCGATAATCTGGAAAAGTGTATCTATCAATTTATTCAGCAACCTGCTCTTATTGATCGGATGGGGAAAGCCTCACGCTCCCATGCTGTGGCGTTTTCCTGGCCGGTCATTGGTGATCGATATATGCAATTGTTTAAAACGTCGTTTGAAAAAATTTCAGCTTGATGATATACAACCAATATGAAAATTGTATATTTCATCGATCATCTCAGACCGGACGGCACGCAATTTGTACTCAAACAGCTTGTTGAAGGCTTATCCGCCCGTGGTCATCAACAATTTGTAATATGCTTGAATGATTCGTGGGATGCAGAGTTAAAAAGAAAATTGGAGGGCTTTAACGCTGAGGTAAGGATCATTGGGAAGCCAGCTTTATTATCTGGTCTTGGGTGGCTTTCGATTTTAAAAATATTAAATATACATAAGTTTGACGTGGCAGTTACACTCTTGCTTTATTCAGATGTCATTGGTAGGACTTTAGGGCATATAACGGGTATACCCAGGATTGTGTCTTCCATACAAACACGGGACGAGTTTTATAAGAAATGGCAACGTTGGATAGTACGCTATACAGCTCGCTGGGCGGATGTCATTCTTTTGAACAGCCGTTACGTTCGAGATTTCGCCATAAGAGAAGAGGGTGCATCTAAAGAGAAGATTGTTGTCATTCCGAATAGTATATGTGTAGAAGACTATCTTCATCCGCTTGGACATGACGACCTGCGTAAAAGCTTGAACATCCCGAAAGGAAGTACTTTAATTGGGATGGTGGCTCGTTTAATTCATCAAAAGGGTCAAGATATTCTCCTTAAGGCGTTTGCGAATATTTCAAATTTTCAGATGCATTTATTATTGGTTGGAGTTGGTGAAACCGAATCCAAATTACGGAAACTTGCGTTTACTCTCGGGATAGAGGAAAGAGTTCTGTTTTTAGGCTACAGGCGGGACGTGCAAAAACTTATTGGAGCATTAGATTTATATGTCCAACCCTCCCGTTATGAAGGGATGCCCATCGTTGTGTTGGAAGCCATGGCAGCGGGTTGCCCGGTTATTGCCAGCGCAGTCGATGGGAATCAAGAGCTAATTCAAGATGGCGTCGACGGTTGGCTGGTGCCTCCTGAAGACCACATTGCTCTTGCTAAAGCTATCTGTGAGGCAATTGAAAACAAATCCGAAGCTCAACGAAGAGCCAAAGCGGCGCAGAAGCGAGTCTCGGAACAATTTGGTGTTGACAAAATGGTATTGGCTTGGGAAGCGGTGCTCCAGGGAAAGCCGTTGTGATAGCTAAATTTCTAGATGAAAAATTTGAAAAATCCCGAAATCATCCAGAATTATCCATTGTGATCGTTGATAGTGATAGTCCAGACCTGACTCTCAATTGCCTGAAATCGATCTATGAAAATCCACCACGTAGAGAATTTGAGGTCATCCTGGTCGAAAATGAATCCGCCAGCAATTGTGCTCGTCTAGTTAAGGATCAACATCCATCGATTCGTATTATTATAGCGCCGCAACCACAAGGGTTTTCCAAGAATTACAATTTAGGAATCAAGCAAACTGATGGAGATTTCGTTCTAATTTTAAATAACGATACGATTGTTCATCCTGGGGCTTTCGATGCGCTGGTAGATTTTATTTCCGATAGACCGGAATTTGGGATTGTAGGACCTAAGCTTTTATCGATGGATGGCCATATCCAAACCGTATGCGCCCGCCCGTTTATCACTCCCGTTTCATACGTTCTAATACAATTTATTCTAGACCTGGCATTGCCAACTGGTAAGATGTGGGACTCTTACCGGAGATGGCGTTTATCAAACGCGAAAAGCGGGTCAGTACCCTGTTTGTCCGGTGCTTGCATGTTGATACCCCGCAGGGTAATGAACAAGGTTGGGATTTTAGACGAAAGTTATACATTTTATTATGAAGATATCGATTGGTGCCGTCGGGTGTATAACTATGGTTTTCAGATAGGCTATGTAGCGGAGGCAGAATTTACCCATCTTGGTGATCAGTCATTATCCAGGGTTAAAGAATTGGCAAAACTGGGTGAATATCGGGGAGCGATCCGTTATTTTCGCCAATACCATCATTTGACAAAATTGGGAGAATTTGGTTTGTGGACGATCACACTATTGAGTTACGCATTTCGTGCAGCAATTTATTCTTTTTCAGGACTTAACACGGGGAAACACCCATATTCAACCTCCTACAGACGCTTATCGCAATGGATAATCGGGGAGTTTCCATTATCTGATAAGGTGATTCAAACTGGCTTATGAACAGCTTGTTGAATAACACGACTCAGGAAATCATCATCGAGCCAGATAGGGGTCTGGTTAGATTGCATCTAATGGATTTGTGGAAATATCGCGAGCTGCTCTATTTTCTAACCTGGCGGGATATCAAGATAAGATATAAACAAACCGCCTTGGGAGTGACGTGGATCGTCTTACAACCCTTGGTAAGTATGCTGATCTATTCAGTGTTGTTTGGGATTCTACTCAAAGTCCCCTCGAATGGAGTGCCTTATCCGGTTTTT